>Ga0307517_10005031_pt1 | contig 20103 bp, 9 predicted proteins | sample 23_EM_MG_FD_194515 | JGI IMG/M metagenome (GOLD analysis project Ga0307517, IMG submission 194515) | Populus trichocarpa ectomycorrhiza microbial communities from riparian zone in the Pacific Northwest, United States - 23_EM | ecosystem: Host-associated > Plants > Roots > Unclassified | place... | reverse complement strand
ATTTCAAGATATTTTCTTTTTAATATTGTGAATGCAAAATATTAAATTGACCCGGGTTTTGCGGCATAACTCGTCAAACTAGAAAACCATATCATATACTTCACTGGATTTAAAAATTATTTTTTTATTTAATGATATGATAACAAAAAATAGATGCTTAAAAAATCAAGTATCAACAAAATATCACAACAATTATTTGAGATTGTGATAACCTTATATAAAGCAAACTAAAATAAATTATAAAGATCAATTTAAAATCAATAAAATATTGAAGGATAAAATTGAAAAAAAAAAGAAGCAAAAATCATTCAATAAAGACAAGAAAAAATTGAAAGTTAATTTTTTTTAAAAAAAGATAGAATTTTTTTAAAAACATATCTCCTTTACTATTCACATGAACGATTAAATAGATGGAAAAACCCCCAACTTTTTATTATAGTAGTTAATCTCTAATTAAATTGAAGACTTTATCTCATCAAATTAGATCCAAAATGAATCTAGTCAAAAAAATATATAAGGATCAATTTAAAAAGAAAAAAAGCATTAAAAAAATGAGATGCTTCGCTGCTTAACATAATCCAAGTTTTTTAGATGCCTAAGGTAATATATAACATGGGTAATTAATATATAAATATAGTCTATAAATAGATGATGTAATATTGGTGACCTTACACACGTCAAGGACAAGGCAATATGTCCACTTTAACAAACAACCTTCTCCACACACACACACACAAAAAGAAGAAGAAGAAGAAGAAGAAGACGGAGAAGAAGAAGGATTAATTAGAGTAATCAGTACTTTATAATTAATACTAATTATTATCAAATACATTCAATTTATACTACATTTGCTATATATTTTATATATATGTTTCATGCATTAAGAACGCGTCAACCACATGGGCATGCATGGTGTGAATTTATTGTCCAAGGTAAACCACGACTTTCCGTGACATTTCCATCTTCTTCTGAAGTCTAGCCCTTTCTATTCTTGCTTATAAAGTGTGAAAATGTCAAGAAATTCTAGAGCAAGCTTTGAATCTCTCTCCCTCTCTCTCTCCCTCTCTATACATATATAGACACGCTTGTTTCTTTTGGCTTTCCAAGGAGAGGATCGAGGGGTACATTGGTCGATAATTAAAGTCTCAACTCTTTGAATCATATCAAAACTGATCGATGGCAATGAAGGTACGTACGTAATTAGTCACATCGATCTTTTGGCACTAGAATTGACATATACATATGTATACATATAAAGTCACGTTGTATGTATTAAATTAATTTATGATCATGTCTTTTCTTCTCCTTTAATCCTTTTGAAAATCTTCCTGCTCGGTTTGTACAGCAAAAAATAGTGTTCAAGGTACAGATGAATTGCGAGAGATGTAGGATTAAGACGCTCAAGGTTGTGTCGGATGCAGATGGTAAGTTTTCAAAGCTTGATGACTCCAAAAGGCAAACCTTTGCGTTCCCTTTCTGGTGTGTGTGTGAGAGAGAGGTTGACTTTAATTAAAGGTCAAAAGTTGAATTTGGTGTAATACTGTGGCAGGTGTGGATTCTATGGGATTTGAAGGAGAGAGGAGGGAGAACGTGGTTGTGATCGGAGATGGAGTTGATGCTGCTACTTTAGCCAGCAGGTTAAGGAAGAAAGTTGGGCACACTGAAATTATCAGTGTTGCCCTAGCGAAGTGAAAGACAGACAAGGCTACTAGCTCCAACCTTAATTAGCTTAGCTTTCATGAAAGAATTAAAACTATTCTAAAATCTTTGCTGTATAGGATCATGTGGCGCAAAGAGATCTGACTGCAATAAAATTTGCTTTGTGTTAGTTCGGTCCCTACTACCCTATAGAATAGTCTTCTTTGGAGTTGACTGTATTGTAGCCCTTATAAATTCAATAATAATAATAATAATAATCCATTTCCACCTTTAGTGTACTAATTAATTAATTCTATGGTTTTTCATAAAGTCTTAATATTATTTCTCCCGGCTTTTTCAGTACATACATACTAATTATTAATGGAATGCTGTTTTTGTCTTGGTTTCTCATTCTTTTGTTTTAAATCCTTCATCATTATACACATTTCATAATTTTCTAAAGGTAAAAAAGATAATATTTTGAAAAAAAAAAAATCAAAACGTAATCAGCTTACTATAATTAGCTTTTTATATATATAATTAATGTAATATCTGAATCAGCTTGTGCATAACTTATCATTATTAATTTTATTAATTAACCATTAGAGCTTTCATTTAATTCACAGTGAAACAACCTTTGCATATGGTTGTTAATGATGGGCTTCATGCAGATTGTTTCATCAGTCCTTGGCCATTATATTTCAAGCAACTCACACTTGGAAAAGATTTGGAAAAGATAAGGAGTTTTTTCAACTAATTAAAAAATTGCACGTTTTCACAAAAAAAAATCTAGAAAAAATATATTTTTTTTTAAATTTGGCATTTAACCTTATAGCTAGGTAGGATTTGAATGCATTACTCAATCCCTCAAAATGTGGATCGATGCTCCACACTTCCTCAACTCCTTCTTTAAGACTTAATAATTGGGTCACCATGCATGTTATTAATCCCACTTTGATTATAATCAAGTTGATCCCACTATATGAATTTCTGGATATGAATAAGAAGCAAAATCCTTGGCTTTAACAAATTGTTTGATCACTAGCTATGAGTTAGTTAGGTCACCTCCACCCATCTTATAATGAATGATTCACGAGCTATTGAGCTCTTAAAAATGGAAAATATGGATGGTGTTATTTGTTATTGATTTAGTGCCTTATGATATTGTTGTAACCTTTGCTTTTTAAATTATTTTTTATTTGAAAAAATATCAAATTAATATTTTTTCGATATGTTTTGATGTGCTGATATTAAAATAAAATAAAATAAATTACTCTAATATATTTTCAATTGAGAAACACTAAAATAAACACTTAATTAGTGATTGTAATAATTAAAGAATACCGCGGCCTGTAATATTATAGTCGACTTATCTAATATATATATTAGAGAAAAGAAATATTGGTTTTTAATAAAAAAAAAAAATGAAAAACTTGGGTTAAAATAACAAGGATTAAAAGCCATTTGGAGAAAGAATTTTGATGCTAAATTTAATCGTGTAACCTTCAATAGATATTTACCTGCTTATAAAAAAATAATTTTAAATCTAGGATTACTAACTTGTTTTCCTTTAAAAAAAAAAATGAAATTTGAAGATATATCACTAGCTACGGTAGCCGTGTAACTTCCGAGAACTCAATCCATACGCGACGGTAGAAATAAATGAAAGGTTGTCGGGTAAAAATGGTGTGATGGTGACCACTGACCTCTGTTCTGTTGAAGCTGTGTCCTTTCCTTACTCGGTAAGGACACGGCATTCTGCACTGCTTAAGCAACACAAGCTTGCTTCTCCCCCCAAGAAAGCCTTTTCTTTTCTTTTCTTCTTGTTGAACAGTAGTGATGGTCCCTATATAAACAAACTACTACTTGGAAGTTCTTAAGTTAAATATTTGAGCAAAATTGGGAAGTCCTGAACATGCATGTATGTACTCATGTATAGGATTGATTTGGATTAATAATAATTAGTACCATAAAATTAATAATTATCAAGAACACATAAAATAATTAATTAATTGGATATATTTTCCATGCATTAATTAAGACCGAACGCTCCAAGCACAGGGACTTCATGGTGTGATTCACGTTTATGCTGGTAAACCAAGCAAGTCCGACTTAATTTCCACCCTTGTTTAATTGTAATTAATTCTAGCTATGCGTGTTCCAAGGGCCATATATACGTACAGCGACTCAATATATATATATATGAAACTGAGAGACCTAGCTAGCTAGCATATATATATATATATATATATATATATATATTTTCCTTAAAATTTTTAATCAAAACTGATCAAACACAATGAAGGTATTACTTACTATTACATATCTTTTGGCAGCTCCGTTTTTAATTACAGTCACATTACGTACTACAGAACTAATTAGTTTACGATGTCTTCTTCTTCTTCTTCTATTTTGTTTTTTGATTTTTTCTTGTTGGGCACTTGTGCAGCAAAAGATAGTGCTCGGGGTACAGATGAATTGCCAGAAATGCAGGAGGAAGGCACTCGAGGTTGTGGCAGAAACGGATGGTAAGTGTTGAAGCTTACAAATCAAGAGGCTATTTTTCATAATTTTTTCCCCTTTTGCTTTCTCTGGGGTACAGGCATGTGTGTGTATTTATCTAATATAGCTTTAATTATTAGAGATTAATTAAGATGTTTGATGTCAAATATTAATTACTGTGGAATGCAGGTGTAAGTTTTTTGGGATTAGAAGGAGAGAATAAAGAAAAAGTAGTGGTGATTGGAGATGGAGTTGATGCTGCCAAGTTAGCCTGCAGGTTAAGGAAGAAAGTTGGACATACTGCCATTATCAGTGTTGCACCGACGGATAACTAGACAAGGCCCCATTCCAATACTCTTATTTATTATTATTCCTTTGTGGCTCAGCTTTCTTGAGAGTAGATTGTCAAATCTCTGTTTTATTGGATCTTGTGTGGTGATAAGAGAACTTTTGATCGAAATTATAAGATTTTCTTTTATCATTTCAAGAGAATTATTGTTTTATTGTATCTTGTTTTGTTGGCAATGCTAGATAGTTTTGTATAAGTTGTTTTTTAAAGTATTTTTATTTAAAAATATATTAAAATAATTTTTTTTATATTTTAAAAAATTATTTTTGATATAAAAATATTTTTTTTTTCCAAAAATCATTAGATGGAATTTTGGATCTAGTAGGATTGGTTTTGGATATATACAATTGTATGGAACCTAATTTTTGATACTTTACATATTATAAAACCGATTTATTTATTGTTTTTTTTTATTCAAATGGGTTGGATAAATTGGGTTAAGTTAATTTATTTTTATAGATATTATAGATATTCATGAGTTAGACTTGTATCGCTAATTTTCATGGATTTGTATTTCGAGATGAACCTACAACATGGACTGTAGTTGATTAAAGGTGTCAGGACATTCTCAATGTTAGATTTAATTTTTTATCAGGCACTATCATTAAATTCTAGTTACCTCCTCTTTCTTTTTAACAAAGAGACATTTTTTTTTTGTTATGTTAAATAAATCTAATAAAAAGTCCAGTAATAAAAATTTTGGACCCAAATGGGTTGGATAAATTAGGTTAAGTTAATTTATTTTTATAGATATTATAGATATTCACAGGTTAGACTTGTATCGCTAATTTTCATGGATTTGTATTTCGAGATGAACCTACAACATGAACTGTAATTGATTAAGGGTGTCAGGACACTCTCAATGTTATGTCTAATTTTTTTACTTTGCACGATCATTAAATTCTAGTTACCTCATCTCTTTTTTTAACAAAGAGACATATTTTTTTTGTTATGTTAAATAAATCTAATAAGAAGTTCAGTAACAAAAATTTTGGTAACAAAATATTTTTAAATAAAATAAAAATAAATACCTAATCCAAAAACTAGCAAATATAAAAACAAAATAAATATGGGGTATATAGGTTCAAGTGGGTTGATCAGGTTTCAAAAATCTTGACTTGTCATCTAATCCGTGATATTAATTTCTTAAATTTTTAAATTTATTATCATTTATTATATTTATATTATTTGATTTTGATGAGTTAAGTTGAGTAATATAATACCTATATTATTTATGAGTCGGTTTTTTAAAAACATGTAAGCATTTCTTTCCACCATATATATATATATATGTTAATTAGTTAGTTAATTTGATGCCTACATCAATAAACAATTAGTTTTCTTTTGAGTAAATTTGTCAATATGAAAATCTTTAATAGCATGACTTTCGTTGAGCATATAGATAAATTATAGGAAAATAATTTTTGTGAAATTGTGATAATGGAGTTCGACGGAGAAGTTTTAATGTGCTCTTTAATCACTCGAGTTTTAACTGTAACTGTAAAGTCTTGAAAAATTCTACTTCTTTCTTTTACAGTGCACTACGCGTTAATGCTTTTAAAAAGAGCTCTCCTAACAAAAATTGTTAGCTTTAAGGAATATTGGCGGTGCCCCACAATTAATTATAATTAATGGCTGATCACAAGCTAGAGACATGCCCAGTAACCAAGTAATATAGGTTCATCAATGATACTCCAAGCTCCATCAATGGTAATCGTGGATTCTTACTAGTAATTGGTGATGATTATTTTGGTTACGTACGGGAAATGATGAACTAATATGATAACAGTGACTTCGTCGTCTTGGCAAATTACGGTGTTGCTGAAATCGTCAATACATGGAAATGGTATGGAAGACCTCAGTGGACTGCGATACCCTTGAGTAAAGATGACAAGTTTGCACATGGTGGTGAATCAGAATCTCTCTAGAAAAACAACACATCGGCACTGACCCCCCACCCCTCTTTTTTTGACATGGACACCTCGTCCGCCTGGAACTAGCCATGTGCTAATGCTCTCCTTCTTCAGTCTATATATAGTCGAGTGAGAGTGAGCCCTTGGTACTCTTTTATGCTGTTTTCATTAACTTCTTTTTAACGTTTGACATACTCTGTTTGCGTTTCTTTTCTTCTTCTACCTGGAGATCACACGAATCATCATCATCCAGGACTGATCAAACAGAATGAAGGTATCTATGTCTAGTTGCTTTTATATACAGAGACCATGAGTTCCATTCTTGCATTGTTAATTTTTTTCATGATCAATTAATTGGCAGCAAGTGATCGTGTTCAAGGTTCAGATGGCATGTGGGAAAAGCAGGGTCAAGGCTCGCACGGTGGTGGCAAAAGCTTGTGGTATTTATTGAGGAATTTTCTTAACAGATTTTTCTTTTTCCTACTGTTTCTGGTAAAGAATTAATTACACAAATTTTCCTCTCAAGATTTTCTGGAATGGTAATTATAGTGTTTATTAAACAAATTAAGACTCCCTTTTGCACTCTTTGGATCTTGCATCTCAAGGTTTCAGGTTTTTCTTCTTCTTCTTCTTCTTCTTTGTTTTTCAAAGAAAGCATTTAGGGAGGGTTCATGCCTTGATTATGGGATTTGGGGCCAGGCATGTAATGGGTAGTAGGCTTGGCTGATCAATGTTTTCCTCTTTGATTCGCAGGAGTGAACTCTCTGGCATTACAAGGAGACGACAGAATCGTGGTCTCTGGAGATGGGATTGATGCAGCCCATTTGACATACTGCTTGAGGAAAAAAGTTGGGCATACTGATATTATCAGCATTATGCTCATGCACCAGTAAACATGTCAATGCTACCTACAAATGGCCATGTATATATCATGACCACATCATTCATTATAGTATATATTTAGCTTTGATTAACCTCTAAGTCTATTCTCTGGGGAAGCTTTAAGATGTTGATACAGAAAATCAGCAACAGTAATTAACTTCCTGCAGCCAGTATTTCCTTTTCTTTTCAACTATGTAGTACTCTACTTCTAATCAATGAAAAGTGTAGCTTTGTTAGCAAAATTACTTCCAATCTCCTTACAGGGTGCATGGGATCACAAATATTCACATTATGATCAATGGTCAAGTTAATCAATCTGTCACTTGATGAAGTTATCTGTTTGGTGTTTTACAAACCATAATCTTGATTAGTTAAGGATTAATTAATTAATCTTAGATTCTTAGTCAATCTCAAAATTAACCTCCAAAAACTGCCTCACTTGATGGACTATCTTCCAAACCCTCTGGAGGAAAATCCTTTGTACCACCCACCAGCAGCCTTTTACATTAGTCAATCTGAAGTGGTTCTACGCCACATCATCTTAGACTTGTCTGCTGACAGTGAAGCCTTGAGTTCCCACTCACCCCAAGCGGCAGACAACAGGGCTGGTCAACGCAGGCAAATCTTTTTTTAAGCCAAAAGATATCAGAGCTGGCTGCTATTGTTACATGTGGGGGGCTGTGTCCTGGCATGAATACAGTGATCAGGGAACTTGTTGTTGGGCTCTGGGAGTTGCATGGTGTGCCTCGGATATATGGGATCACAGCTGGTTATAGAGGGTTTTACTCTAGGGACTCTAATCCAAAGCTTGCGCAAAACCTCTAGAGGCGGTTTTGATCATAATAAAAGTGTGTCAGGTCACTTCTCTCAAATTCGGCTACATTTTGTGATTTTCTTTGTTAAAAGTTTAAATTTTTCAATGTGATCATAATCAAGTTGACTGCTTTTTCGTATGTTTGGTAGCTTCCAAAATAGTATTACTTGATTCGGTGGGAAATCTTCTGAACTAGAAATTGGTGTATATATGCTACATCACATGCTTTCTTCCCATAAAATAATTCACGATCGAGTCTATGATATTATTTTTGTTTATCTTAACAATCATCTATATATCATGATTGAGTCCATGATACATTACTAAAAATAGTATAGTAGTTAGGCATCGTTTTCAAAGCCCTTTGAGTTTCATGTTAGTTGGCATTAATCACTTTGGCTTTGCCTGTTATGATAGCAAAGTCATTGGCTTTTTGTGGTTTCTAGTAAAAACAACGAGAGTTTTACTTGAGTGAACTTGTGAGAGAACGAGTGTTTGAAAAAGTCTTCAATTGAAGTTATGGGAACCATTCCATTCTCCAAGCCTGTGCCTTTTTGGTTGAGATTATTATTAGCTGGAAATAGTTGTTTAGCCAACAATATCTGTATACATCAATATCCATTTGAGGGTTGGAGAGCAGCAAAGAATGATCCTTGCTCCAAAAGTCCATAAATTTGTGTTGGTCTATGCAAAACCTGGAGAAAGTTTCATCAAGTGTCCCTGGAATTGAAAATGGTCATGGGTTTTGATTGACACTTGAAACCCAAGTTTTGATAAGAAATTCTTGAAATTTCACCGATTGAAACTCTAAAAATCTCATCCCTTAATTGGTTTATGGCAATTGGCATAGTCATTTTAACAAATCAATTCAACATTGTTTTATAATAACCGACTTAAATCATAAATTAGCGAATTGTCTTCATTGTTGTCCTGAGAGATGACCCTGTTCTCTGTTCTGCCTGATATACTTGATTAGTAATTGGCATTATGTCTTATTAGTTCTTGTTTTTGTGCTTTAATAATGATGCTAGACGGGGTCTTCCCTTTCTTCAGTATTTTACTTAAGGATAGGTGTATATAATTGGAGGAGATGGAACTGTGCGTGGAGCTGTGAAGATATCTGATGAAATTGATCGCCGCAAATTAAATATTGCAGTCACTGGAATTCCCAAAACAGTTGACAATGATAGGCATCATTGGCAGATCATTTGGAATTCAGGGAGCAGTAGAAATGGCCCAGTAAGCAAGCCATGCAGCTCATATCGAGGCCGAGAGTGTAGTTAATGGTATTGGCCTGGTGAAACTAATGGGTCGAAGCACAGGTCACATAGCCCTCCATGCCACATTGAGCAGCCGCGATGTGGATTGCTGTCTAATTCCTGAAACCAAATTTTACTTGGAAGGAAGAGGAGACCTTGTTTGAATTTCTTGAGAAGCAACTGAAAGAGAGTGAGCATACTGATGTCAGGATTTTTCAACGAATTTTATCACAGTTGGTCTAGCATATGAGCAGACACGAATATTTCACTTATGTTCCCTGGAAAAACGAACCTGAAGTGCTGAAATGATTATAGATATTCCCCCCCTGCAGTATCTGGCTTTGTCATGGGATGGCTGGCGTAGCAGTAGCTTCCCTTTTTGCTTGTTTGGGCATGGCCACTCCGTTGAATCAGTTGAGACTTTGCTAACCAAATTGAGATAATGGTTTTGGCTTTTGCCTGCTAAAGTTATGGCAATGATTTTTCACTAATTATTGAATTAATTCATTTATGATATCCAATCATGCTCTCTTTAATCATTGAATGTGCGGTTTTTGGGCCATACATGTGAATCTGCTTTTACTAATCCTTACAAAATCGCAAGTCATGTTTGCAATAAGGAATGATCATCATGTGGAGTGACTGGGAGCTTACATGGAACTTGAAACAAGCTTTTATATTATTCTATTTGAAAGTGCCCAATTGAAACCTCATTCCAATAAGAATTGGAAAAGAAAGAAATGGGAAGGATCCTAGAGAGAAAAAGAAAAGGTCTCTTCTTTGATTGCGCTGCATGAGGAGATTGGGGGGGTGGATGGTCTTGCTTTGACGCTCTTTTATAAAGAAAGACAGAAATTCTTTAACTGGTGCCGCGGATTGTGACTGCATACGAATCAAGAATCACCTCTACGTGGCCTGCAGCCTAGTGAAAACAATGCTTCTACTTTTCTATGTTTTCAAAAGCTTAAAACTGTCCACTTATAAATCTCCCCGATGAGTAGAATCTGATAGCAACCAGTTAGCATTTCTGCTGTTGGTTTACACTGCTTTATAGCTCTCGCACACATGGGTTTTCAATTCCAGCCATCTTGTGAATGTTCCATGGCCACAAAAAGTGTGTAGAACAAAATCTGGGCTTCAACCCTTTTGCCTGCCTGGGATTGTACGCCCATGCCAAAAGGGCGAGAGAACTGTGCAAGCAAGCATGAGCCAACTAATGACAAGAGGTAGTCGAGAAGATGAACACAAGCCCTGTTACCATCAGCATCCAAATCTGCATGTTCCTAACATCCCACATTTGGCCCAGTTGACAAGGGTGTTCATTCTCATGTGGAAGTCGGTTTCATTTTGCTAATTTGGCCTTATTAGGCACCACCAGAAGGTTTCAAAATACAATCAAGGTCCTTAATTAACACACACCTACTAAACTATCCAGAATCAAACTGTGAGACGTCCTCTCATTATCATGTAACCTGCACACTAATCCATCCAATCTCACAATTACCAGCAGACCAACTAGCACAGATTCCTTAATTCTTGATGAATTTGGACTTGACTTTTGTCTGTTGAGTGAAACTTAGGCCAAAAGGAGGGCGCCTGAATCATGCCAGAAAAGTTATTAAACCAAGTCTAATTTAAGTTATTAAACCAAGTCTAATAAATTACAATAGTGTTGAAATAGTAATTGTTTTTTTAAAATATTTTTTTATTTGAAAATATATTAAAATAATATTTTTTTCTCTTAAAATTTATTTTCACATCAACCTATCAAAATAATTTATAATTATTAAAAAAAATTAAAACAAAAAAAATTCATAATCGCTACTTAAACAAAAAAAAAAGAAAAACAAACAAACAAACATACTTTAAATCCAAGTTCTGAGGTTTACCATTAATATTCGAGTTAATAAAAAACGATGGTGGTTAAAAAAAAAAAGAGTCAAAATGATGTTGGTGTGAAAAACAATTTAGGTCAGGCTTTATCCGGTCAATTAAATTATAGGTTAAACGGCTTATAAGCAATTCACACCCTATTTTCTTTTAAACTGGGCTCTGATCAGAGATCCAGCATAGACTTTCTGGGCCGGGCCTGAAAGAGATTAAACATAGAAAAATACCATTAATTAATTAATTAAGTAAGATATACTCCGGCAGGTTCTTACACTTCACTCTTTCAAACAGTTACTAAAACCCAACATTGCTCTGCTCTTGTAGCACTTTATCAGTTGTCATCACTCTCTTGCACTCACCTACGAAACCGTTTCAAGTTTCACCTCCCTGTCGCATTCCCACTCTCTTCCTATGAATGAATGATTGCTATAGAAGGGAACCCATAAAGCTCTCTTCTTTTTTGCAAGAACAAAATGTCAAGGTTACCAAGAACTCTGCTTTATCTGGTTTTTGTAGTAATATTGCTATCAGGGTCATTTCCAGTGGGAGAATCAGCTATAGGAGTTAATTGGGGGACAATTTCATTTCACAGGTTGAAGCCTTCGACAGTGGTGGATCTGTTGAAAGACAACAAGATAAAGAAAGTGAAGTTGTTTGATGCAGATCCAGATGCGCTAACTGCTTTAGTGGGGAGTGGGATTGAAGTCATGGTTGGGATTCCTAATGAGATGTTGGCTGTTCTTAGCTCTTCAACTGATGCTTCTGATTTGTGGGTTAGGCAGAATGTTTCTAGATATGTTGTTAAAGGTGGTGCTGATATCAGGTTCTTCTCTCTCCCTCTCTTTCCCTTGCCTCTAAGTTTTTATTGTTCTTGGGCCAGTTTGATGTTTGAGAAGAGCTGGGAAATGAATGAAAAGGAAAATGCTTTCTCTCTCTCTCTCTATGGATCCTGGCCTTTATTTTGTTTTAGATTTTGAGTGGATTAACATGGATAAGTGCAAGGCAGTACTATGTAAAGTAATTCATAAGGAGATTATTTGTTTGTTATTGAATTGGGTTCTTTGCCAAATGTAGCTTTGCCTCTACTTCATGGTGCCTATGAATAGAGATAGTTTGGTATTTTTCTCAACTTTCAAAAGGAGCATTAGGGCTGCTACAAGGCAAAGTTGGTACATCCAGAGATACAATTATCTTGGAGCCTATAGATGAGAGATAGACCTTAGTTCTTAATTAACATAAAAAAAACCTGAAGTTTTCAGGAAATATGTTACAAATGCCATCAAGTAATTCAGTAGAAATCAAAGCTGATCAGGGGTAGAAAAGGCAAAGTGGAAGGCGAAGCTGTTACTTGTCGGTGAAAATCTTTGGTGGCATGATAAAATAACTACAACTTTGAGATGTGTTTGGGTGCATACTTGCAGTTTTAGTAATTTACTTGTGGATAGAATGCTATGATTTGTAAATTCTTGAAAAGTTTGGTCATTTAAGCCATGCCCCCATTGTGCATGGTCGCATAAAGCACTTGGCTTTTGATTAGTAAAATCCTGCTCGCTTAAAACACAGAATCTATAGTAATTGCAACTTCATTATTTTGTTTCATAAACTGTCTTGATACCGTCACCTCAGTTTGAACTTCTAATAGTCCTATGCAGCTGAAGTGTGTTGTTTGTACTTTCTCAACAATGAGACATTGTCTTTGAAAGCATGGGTTGCCATGCCAGATAACATATGCCGGATAGCAAGCTTCTTGCACAGCTCCTCTTCCTAGGATCTAGACAACATTGCTCATGCAATAATATATGGCATCTAACTATCCTTGAATAGCTATTTTTTTCGATAACGTTTAAGAATTTAGGAATGAGAACCAGATAGCTCTGCATGAGTTAAATGAGAATTTACCACTCACTTGTGACAGCACATAGATTTGGGGACCAAGACTTTCATATTCTAAAATGAATTTATGCACGTTCAGAACTCTGATTAGAGCATCTGTTAACTGAAATTTGCTTCTACTGTTCTATGCATTACAGGAATTCTACAAACATTTCTCACTAGATACTCTCTTATCCCATACAATGACAGGTATGTTGCCGTGGGAAACGAGCCATTCCTCACAAGTTACTCAGGTCAATTTCAATCTTTTGTTGTCCCTGCTCTGCTCAATCTACAACAGTCTTTGGTCAAAGCAAATCTTGCTGGCTATGTAAAGCTAGTTGTCCCTTGCAACGCTGATGCTTATGAGTCTTCTCTTCCTTCTCAAGGGGCATTCCGACCTGAACTAACTCAAATTATGACTCAACTTGTGTCCTTCCTCAACTCAAATGGCTCACCTTTTGTTGTGAATATCTACCCATTTCTTAGCTTGTATGGGAACTCAGATTTTCCACAAGATTATGCATTCTTTGAGGGGAGTACCCATCCTGTTACAGATGGGTCTAATGTTTACTACAATGCTTTTGATGGGAATTTCGACACTTTAGTTTCAGCACTCAACAAACTTGGATATGGTCAGATGCCCATAGTTATCGGGGAGGTGGGCTGGCCAACTGATGGAGCCTTTGGTGCAAACCTCAGTGCAGCAAGGTTTTTCAACCAGGGGCTCATAAATCATGTCTTGAGTAACAAAGGAACCCCTCTGAGACCACGTGTCCCTCCCGTGGATATTTATCTTTTCAGCCTACTTGATGAAGGAGCAAAGAGTGTACTTCCTGGAAACTTTGAAAGACACTGGGGGATTTTCTCATTTGATGGCCAGGCTAAATATGCACTGAACCTTGGTTTGGGTAACAGGTTACTAAAGAATGCGAAGAACGTTGAGTATCTCCCATCAAGGTGGTGTGTGGCAGACCCCTCTAAAGATCTGACAAACGTGGCCAACCACATGAGAATTGCCTGCAGTGTTGCAGATTGCACAACACTTGATTATGGTGGATCGTGCAATGGAATTGGGGCAAAAGGAAATATCTCTTATGCATTCAACAGTTACTATCAGCTCCAGATGCAAAATGCACAAAGCTGTGATTTCGATGGGCTTGGGATGGTGACATTTCTAGACCCATCAGTTGGTGATTGCAGGTTTCTTGTTGGAGTGACTGATCATAAGAAATCAATAGCTTTCAGACCAACTCATAGGAGGACCACCATTTGGACTTCTATCCTGTGGTGGGTGTGGTTCTTTCTAATGTTGTAAGAAGTTTCTTTACATGGGTTTTTCTCAGTCCCCTGTCGGAAACTTTTAGTATTGGTAGATACATTTGGACATAGACAAAATAAAAAAATACTAGAGTTATTTAGATATATTCAAAATATTGCAGGTTGTTGTTATATGTAACAGTATATCAAGTAGGAAACAGAGTAGACTCGTATGTATCGGATATTTATCCGATCTTGAAATTATATGACCTTATTTCTCTTTATATTTTCGCTATTATATTGTGTGTCTTGTAACTGCACTCTGATTTGTGATCCAGTCATATCAAGCATGCACAATACATGAAACCGTTTTATGTGATGAGACCTCCTGGTCGAGTTTATTAGAAATTCCCTTCGCATTAGGTATTCATTACTACGCGGGTAAATTCTTCGATAACAAAAAGTCGCATTAGGTTTTCATTACTACGCGGGTAAATTCTTCGATAACAAAAAGGTAAAATTACAAATGATAGAGCCTCTCATTCAGAATGGTAGAAGAAGAGTGAAGAACTTCTGCATGTTGCAGAACGATGCTCCAATATTCCTCAAATTATTCTCAGCATATAGTAAATTTATTTGGTCTGCAACAGAAGACAATGTAAGCAAGCACATAGATACTGCCACATCCACACCTCGTTGTTTTGTTATGTTGCGACGCAACAATTCTCTCCTTTAGGGCTACTGCAGCATGTTCGTGCACAGCGAATGTTTGGTACCTTTCCGACAAACAAGCAGCAGCGACAACCTTCAAATAATCATGAATATTAGTGCAACAAGCTCAAAAAATAAACTGAATCAACAACGAACCATGAGCAAGCATAATAAATTTAGTTTACCTTGAGGATAATACACTTGCTCGGTTGCCAGCAGACGAGGAGCTGCTGTTGCATTTGCACTCACAGCAATGGATGCCACCACAAGGAGGCAAGTGAAAGCAACCAACATAGTTTCCTTTCTCACCATCTTTGCTTTCTTGCACAATATATATCAAGGGAATATATAATGTTTTTGGAATGAGAAAGCCTTGTGTATAAACATTCTATTTATACTACAAATTTGTGTACAAGTCAGCAAAGATATGAGCAAGAGGGGTGACCTGTTTGCTTGGGCTACCAAGTCATCCACTAGAGTGAAATCTACCAAACTGCCTCATGGGCATTTTTTGTCCTTTATCTTAAAAGAATGAGTCATTCGTTAGCTTGTACATGCAAAAGTAAGTATGAGCTGCAATTTCTGACCTTGTGAAGACTTTTGAAGACTTGTTTGCTTCACTACATGCTCTAACACAAGTTGGGCAATAACTCTCTGTTTTTTGTCCAGTCTTCGGGCTAAGATCGAGTGTACTTTGAATAGAGCACTCAAACCACACTGAAGCCCGCAAAAGGAGACTTTCTGAGCATTTTTCAGTTGAATCCTTTCCTACTCATAACTAGAGCACCATGTGTTTGGCCGACATATATCAAGTGGATAACTTCCTTTGCTTCTTCCAGCGTGCTTCTCATCACGTTAGCACAACTCTCAAAAATCACCGGAGGAGCCGACATCGTATTAACAAAGTAGAGCACAAATTTGTCAATATTGATGCTGAGGCCTGCATCGTATTAACAAGTCAATTAACCACCGTTAGCTGTTAATTACTTCACCTACATGTCATATAAGAGTCAGGTTTAGCAGTAAACTGCAATCGTTCCATCCTTTTCCATGCTACAGTCAAGAACCTGTCTTTACAAACTAAAATTTAGATTTCAACAAGTCTTTAAACAACTTCATCTTTGCACGTTTAACGTAACTTTTGAGCCACAAAGAAATTATTTATTGTTGCTGAAAGTTTATTGATGACTTGAGGATTATTCATGTTGTTTCAAGTAGGTTTATTTGGCAGAGAGAGATGGAGGCTTGGATTTAATCTGTTTTTATTCTTATATTATAAATAAAAATATTCGAAAAAAACTTCATATATATTTTAAAAAAATCTAGCAAACTGGAAAAAAAAAGAGAAAAAACTGTTGGATTTTAATAGAATAAAATGCAAAAGCTAACAAATATCAAACTTCTTCTAAGAACTTCACTGTTTTATTGATGCTTACTGAAAAACAATGAAAAAGAAAGCTTTAAATGCAAGTAACAGCAACATTATCTCCTGCTGTTATGTAACAGAAAGTAAAGGATAATGACTAAACAACAGGATTATATCAATCCTAACAGAAATTGATAAATTCAAATAGCAAGTGTTTTATTAAAACTAAAATTCATATTAGCTTCCACATAAGCAGATTCCACATCAGTAGCTTCTGAGACATTAATTCAACACTCCTCTTTGGCTCTGAAGCTGCAGACTCCAAGTCTCTGTCTAAAGAATTCATACTTAGCTTGAGGAAGCCGCTTGGTCAGAATATCAACATTTTGATTTTCTGTTTTGCAATAGATCAGCTGTATTTCACCTTCTCTTTGAACTTCTCTTAGGAAATAGAGTTTCAGTTTGAAATGTTTTGTTTTGCCATGAAACACAGGATTTTTTGCAATTGAAATTGCAGCTTGATTGTCTACAAGTATTTGTGTGCTTTCCTTTTGCTCCATCTGCAGATCAGCCATTAACTTTCTAATCCAAATAGTCTGATTCACGGCAGCAGTAGCAGCAACATACTCTGCCTCTGCTGGGGATTGAGCTATGACTTCTTGCTTCTTTGAACTCCACGAAAAAATGGCAGAACCAAAGTTAAAACAATAACCTGAAGTGCTCCTCATGTCATCAACACAGCTGGCCCAATCACTGTCAAAATAACCATGGAGTATGGAGTTTTTAACTTGACAAAACTTCAATCCATAGTCAATTGTTCCCTTAATGTATCTGACAATTCTTTTTGCTGCTTGAAAATGAATTTCACTTGCACAATGCATATACCTTGAAAGTATACTTGTAGCATTCATAATGTCGGGTCTTGTTGCAGTAAGATACATCAAGCATCCTATTAAGGTTCTATAGAGTGTTTCATCAATCTTTGCAGCTCCATCTTCTTTGCAAAATTTCTCCTTTTGATTCATTGGTGTTGCTGTTGATCTGCACTCTTCCATGTTGAACTTCTTTAAAATCTCTTTGGCATATTTTTGCTGACATATGAAGATTTCATTCTGCTTTTGTTGAACTTCCATGCCGAGAAAGAATGTCATCTTCCCCAAGTCAGTCATCTCAAAGACATTCTTCATTTCTCTTTTGAACACATCAATCTGCTCCATGTTACTACCTGTCACAAGTAAGTCATCCACATAAAGAGAAACCACAAGCAATTCATCATTGATTTTCCTGAGATAGAGTGTAAATTCACTTAAACTTTTTGTAAAGCCTAAGTCTAACAAATGTGCATCAATCCTGTTGTACCAAACCCTTGGTGCTTGCTTTAAACCATAGAGAGCCTTTTTCAGTAAATATACTTTCTCCTCTTCTCCTTGAATGACAAAACCTTCAGGCTGCTCCACAAATATTTCCTCCTCCAAATATCCATTTAAGAAAGCAGATTTGACATCCATTTGATGTATAGTCCAGCCATTTTGAGCAGCAAGAGCAAGCAACATTCTTATAGTATCAAGCCTAGCAACCGGAGTAAAGGTTTCAGAGAAATCCACCCCAAACATCTGAGCATATCCCTTGACAACAAGTCTTGCTTTGTGTTTATTTATAGAACCGTCAGCATTGAACTTGGTTCTATAAACCCATTTGACTCCTATGGCCTTTTTATGTGCAGGTCTGTTCACTAACATCCAAGTCTGATTTTTCTCAATCATCATAAGCTCCTCCTTCATTGCAGCCATCCAATGTTGATTTGCAGAAGCTTCTTCATATCCTGCAGGTTTAATTATTGCCACATTGTAACTCTGATAGATATCAGAGAGCAATCTGATTTTTGTAATAGATTCTTCATCAACATCAACATTCTCCTCTTGAAATTCAAGCTTATTTTTCTCTCAGTTCCAGCTTTCTGACTCAAAGAATTGGATGTTCCTGCTAACAATCACTTTGTTGTCTTGTGGAAGATAAATCATGTAGGCTTTGGAGACTAAACTGTAGCCTACAAAGATTCCAGGTTTTGCCTTTTTATCAAGTTTGTCTCTTTTGTCCTGCGGAATGTAAGAGAAGCAAAGACAACCAAAAGTTTTTAAATTTTGCAACTTTGGTTTATAGCCATACCATGCCTCAAATGGAGTTTTTTTGTTGCAGAGCTTTTGTTGGCAATCTGTTCAAAAGAAACACTGTTGTGTTTGCAGCCTCAGCCCATAAATTCTTTGGCAATCCTTTGTCATGTAATAAACATCTTGTCATCTCCATGAGTGTTCTGTTTTTTCTCTCAACAACCCCATTTTGCTGAGGAGTATAAGGTGCTGTCAACTGATGTTCAATGCCTTCCTTTTCACAGAACTTGTTGAATTTTTTTTAGGTATATTATGTTCCATTGTCTGATCTGACCACCTGCATTTTGTGTGTGCTTTGTTTTTCCACCCAAGCTTTGAACTTCCAGAAGATGTCTGCAACTTCAGATTTATACTTCATGAAATAAATCCAGCACATTCTTGTATGATCATCAATGAAAGTAATGTAATACTTACTGTCGTTCAATGATGATATTTTCAGAGGTCCTCCCACATCAGTGTGCACTAGCTGTAGTTTCTGTGTAGCTCTCCAGCTTTTATTGTGTGGAAAAGGGAGTCTTGTCTGCTTTCCATACTGACAGGCTGCACACAAAGGAGGTTCTTCTTCTAAATCAGGTAGGCCTTTCACAAGATTGTTCTTCTTCATAAAGAGTAGAGCTGTATGATGAAAATGCCCCAATCTTTTATGCCGAAGCATTGTACTGCTATTTTCTTCATGTACTGCAACTTGTTCTTCTTCTGTAAAATTCAAAGCAAAGCTTTTACTTTGCATCTGAATTTTAAATACTTCCTTGTTTTGTGCATCAGTAATCAAGCAAAACTTGTCTTCAAACAGTACCTTATATCCTTTTTCAAGCAACTGACCAACACTCAAAAGATTTTGATTAATTTCAGGAACATATAAGACTTCATAAATTAATTTTAAACCTGTGTTGCCTTTGATTGCCACTGTTCCTTTACCCTTTACTGCAAGACATGCCCCATTCCAATTCTCACTTTAGAAATGGCAGTTCTGTCAAGCCTTTTGAAAAGCTCTTTATCATAGGTCATGTGGCTGGTACAACCACTGTCTATAAGCCAGCTCTCTGTCGAGTTATTGGCAACAAAACATGATGCCACAAACAGTTGTTGTTCTTCAGGTTGTTCAACAACAGTTTTGACTTCTTCTTGTTGCTGTTGTTGTTGTTGAAATTTGCATACCCTTCCAATGTGTCCTAGCTGACCACACTTGTGACATTTTATATCCGGCCTCCACCAGCATCTGCCCTGTGGATGATTGGATTTTTTGCAGTAAGAACACGATGGAAATGTTGTGTTGCTGCTACTGTAATTTCTGTTTCTTTGTTGCAAGTTGTTCTATGATTTTGCAAAAAAAACACCTTCCACAGAACCTGCTTGTCTCATGAGTCTTCTTTGTTCTTGAGCCTGCAGTGCATTCAGTAGCTCTGCCAAAGTGATGCTTGATACATCCTTTGAATTTTCTATTGATGATATTGTAGCTTCAAATTTTTCAGGAACAGT
>Ga0307517_10005030_pt1 | contig 20104 bp, 19 predicted proteins | sample 23_EM_MG_FD_194515 | JGI IMG/M metagenome (GOLD analysis project Ga0307517, IMG submission 194515) | Populus trichocarpa ectomycorrhiza microbial communities from riparian zone in the Pacific Northwest, United States - 23_EM | ecosystem: Host-associated > Plants > Roots > Unclassified | place... | reverse complement strand
CGTTGGTGTGTTTCAAGGGTGTATGAACGCATACATATATTCTGCGCAGGCGCGTGTTTCGATCAGTCAGTCCAAGTGCCACAAACGCGTCATCGGTGTCGCGTACCAATAGAATCAGGTCCAAAGTTCTCGTAAAGAGGAACAAGGGTCTTGCCATACAGCGATGCGGCCAAGTCGACTATTTGCCATTCTGGAGAACAAGCGGTCAGGCACAAGGGAAGAGACGGCAATCAGCGGGGCAACACGGCCGCCGGAAATCACAGGATTGTTGACCGGAAAGTGTGAAACATACCAGGGATGTTCGCAGACAAAATCCCAACCATGTCGAGTCCATTCGTTGCAACTGCTGCCCCGGACTTGAAAAGGCCTTGGAGGCTGCTCCCGAGGTTTCGTCTTCGCGTGTCGATCTCTCCCCATGTCTGCCAGACGTAGTGGTTGGCGAACTTGAGGGGTTCCTGGGACTCTACTGGGCGATGACCGAGGAACGGTGCTTTCGGACCGGCTATACGCAGACCGCTGTCGAAGATCTGGGGTAGAGTCCTGTAGTGCTCGACGTCGGCCAAGGTGAAGTGGGGGAACACGACTGCGAAATGGGTTTAGATTTTGCACCCAAACGAAAAGAAACCGACGCACCGCCTCGGTATGCACCTAAGTTGATAAAACCACAGCGTCAACACGGGAAAGCATTGAACGGGGAAGGCACTGTTACTGGTCTGTCCAGGGCGTTGTGTGCCAGGTACTGCGACGGATTGTTTTGAATAGTCGAGGTTTTCCGGCCATTTGTTGATCCACGGGTGAGCTGCGGCCATGGTGGATGGTGGATAAGAGCGGGCAGCGGGGGGAATTTGAAAGTCGGGCTCGGGTATACTTATGCTCGGGATGCACGCAACAGACTATCAGAATATCACAGTGGTCCAATCAATTCCAACCACCGGAGGACGGAACGCCGTAGACCGACGCGACCTCCACAGACACACCCTGACACACTCCATGCACTGCGGATACATATATCGCGTGTACAGATGAAGAACCGGTGCCACTTCGTGCAACCCACGCACTTGCAGGACCAAACCCCGTCCCGGCGCTGGTCGCCGGAAAATCACATGCATCTTCTGCTCATCTGTGTCTGGGTCTCCCATATCGCGGGTTGGCCCGGGTTGTCCATTTGTCTGTTTCCCACTTCACTCACCCCATGCTTCCCTCAAAATCTGTCTCGTCCGATCGCTCCAGGCAAAATCTTCTGCTCCTCTATGAGACAAAACGCACATTCAATACCCAAACCTGCACGTCGCCCTGTCGCTCGTAGTGGACTGGACCATGATGGCCTCAGTTGGTGACGCCCCAAGGGCAGTGGCAGCTTTGGCGATAACCCGATGCCCCCCGACATCAGCAAACCAACCCCTCGCTTGCTCGGCAAGAAGGCGATCGACCCAGTCTTAGAGTTTATTTCGAGTCGATCCCGAGCCGAAGCGTTGAGTTCTCCATTCTACCCGGCTCGGTTACTCGACAGACGGATTGCTGATAGACGGCAGAGTCCACCACGGGCGACAACTGCAACGTTGACCATACAACCACAGTTCGGGTTGCACTCCGAAGAGGCCATGTATGTTCAACACTTCCTGAATACGCATTGGTATCTGTGGGGCCGGGCCGAACCTCCACGGCGGGCAAGCGTGTTGACTGAACAACGACCCAGCCATCTCTATTGCGAACCTCTTTGGAGACACAATTGGTGTTGAATTCCATTCCTCCGGCTTGAACCTACGCGCCCGCGAGGGCCACGCACTCCTGACGGTGCCCGACCGGTTACACCTCCTTGGGCGCGCCTAAGTCACTTCCCGCCAAAGTTTTAGCGCTTAGCTTACCAGGCCCAGCTTCGGCTGATTTTGGCCGGTCTGCCGGAGCTGGACGCGGTTCCCGATCGGGACCTTGTGGGCACTCGATGGTGGGCCCCGCGAAGTGCGAGCAAGTATGCTGTATCCACTACCTGACAAATAATCATCGTCTGCTCGGAGATCGGAGAATCCCCTGGGACATAAGTGTGTATGACCCTGCGACCCTTTTGCGCAGGCACAGGAGGTCTGCTCATGCAAGCTTTCTTGTCTTTCGAACTGGAGGTATTATATTTTTTATTATCGATGGGTTTCGAGCCAAAGGAGAGTGGTGTGGCCCCCGCCCGTCAAGATTGCCTCCCGTTCAGCCTGTGAGGTTTGCCGTTATCGCACAAACGACGCTATGGCTGACTGGTCTATGTGACCGGTGGCAGTTCCGTCCTGATCGGTTTTCAAGGGGTTTAGAGCTCGCCATTGCTGGTCACTCACGCGGATCCATCTTCCCACTGCCTCCGGGGGCGTTGGTATTGTGATCGCTGCCATCGCTTTCAACGTACTCAGGAAGTAAGAGGGTCTGGTGGGGGTTGCGAAGGCCACCAGAGTCAAGTTCTTCGTGCAGACCGAGTTCACCATACCCTCGGACCGTGCGACGATTAGTATGACAAAGGCACACTTGAACAGATGATTCGAGGAGTTTGTTTCCCTCTACGTCAGGGTATATTGTGGAATGTTGTCCGACTACGCATTTACTCCGTGGAACATGAGCACCGCCAGATGTTCTAGGGGTGCCGGTTTGGAATTGGTGAACGGGAGAGTATTAGTGGAGGCCGTAGGGTGTCCTGGACAATGCGCAAAGATGTCGCTCGCTACTTTGTCCTTACCCACCTTGCTCCTTCCGAACTCTCCGGAGAGGCCCTGTGATTTGATAGCCCCGTGAGTCACTTCCCACTTACAGCGACGAAACTGTCAATTCAACCTCGTTCCTAGGCCTTCAACGAGGTTATTCCGGCTCGCGAGAAGAAGACGAGAGGGAGAATCGAGGTCACGCGTACCCTCAGGGAGGACTTGGCAGAGAATGCAGCCGCTGGAGACTCGTATTACACCGCGAATGTGTATGGTGGAGAGATAGAAAAACCTCCGACCCGAGGCCTCCTCCCGGAATGGGACTCAAGGAAGGTCCTCAATGTCGTTGCTTGAAACGGTTGTGTGCGGGATTAACAAGTCCAAACATCGTACACTTGTAGCTCGCAGTGACCAAGTCGAGACGCGTTTCGAGTCGAGGCGATTTGAGCGAGAAATGTGCTGGTAAGCGGGGGTCGTCTCTAGCTCCATTTTTTTACATTTGGTCAAATCCTTGGGTCATCAGACAGACCGAGAGAAGGATTGCACCGGTAATTTGAGCTGAGCAGTGAGCACTCTCGACCCCCTTCTTTCCTCCCCACATCAACGCCGGCGCTTGAAACTCCCTCCTGCTCTTCGCGTGAACCCCGTCATCCCTTCAGTATTCTACATCAATCTCACACCGATGCCCATATGCTCGACCCGCATCCCGCCGAATGACAAGAACCCGTTACATCGTCGCGTCACATCGAATTATTCCGCACAACTCTGAAATACCTCTGAGATGCTTCCCGTGTGGCATTGGAATGTGGTAACATCGTTGACTGAAGCGCTGACTGCCAACGGCGACTCCAACTGGAGAACGCGTCCCCTTCTTCTCTGTTCCTACAACATTTCCTCCCTCTTCCCCCTGTGCCTACTTATCCATCTGCGCCGGTATTTGAGGTATGTCAGGTCTAAAAGAAATTATAACAGAAGGGTAAGTCTTCCCCTAACCTCCCAACATCGCTTCACTCATTGGCTGTGGCGAGTAGTGGAGCTGGGCATGTTATCGGGGAGGATCTAACCGCAAGAACATGGTACGGTGGTATCACGCACTCATCCGTTTCCCTGCTGATCACCCCGATCTTGGATCCAGGGATCGCCCAAGCTCCCGCGATCTGAATACCGCGGGTGAGAACACTGCACCGAAGTACTGTTGTTCCTCACATAAGCAACACTCTGCATTTCTGACGCCTGTTCCAAGTTGTGATCCGGCAGTAGAACGGGAGAACGGAGATGTAGGGTTGGGCGGGCAGCCGGTAAACGGGTAGCATCCACCCCCTCATTTCTCCTGATCCATTCTGAAATACCTTCCGCAGCCCGGGAAACAATACAAGATGGACCCAGGAGGATTTTCGTGCTAAATTCTACGAACACTACCGCAAGGAGGCCAAAGAATATGACGAAGAATTCATGAAGAAGCACGACGAAGATCTGAACACAACTCTAATATTCGTGCGTCTGGAGGGATACAACGGAGATGTGATGCTGACGCTCATGACAGGCCGGTCTGTTCTCTGCCGTAACCTCTGCATTTATCACCCAGGTTCAGCCCGAGCTCCAGCCGGACCCAAATGACGAGACCGCCGCTCTCCTCCGTGTCCTGATCCACAAGATCGACAATACCACCTTCGGCGGCGACGTTCCCGCTCTACCACAGTGGACCGGCCCTCCACGAAGGATCATCCAAGTCCAATGTCTGCTGTACGCCAGCCTTTCCGTCTCTCTCTTCTCCTCATTCCTGGCGATGCTTGGAAAGCAATGGTTGAACCGGTATGCTTCGATTGACGTGCGAGGGTCTGCCATCGAACGCAGCCAGAATCGACAACGGAAGCTTGACGGGATCGTTGCGTGGTATTTCGACCATGCGATGGAATCGTTGCCGTTGATGTTGCAGGCCGCGCTGTTGCTACTGGGATGCGCTCTCTCCAGATACCTGTGGGAGGCCGACACCACCGTTGCGTCCGTCGTCGTCGGTGTGACTTTGCTTGGCGTTCTGTTCTACCTTTTCATCGTCGCTGCGGGCGCAACCTCCGAGAGCTGTCCGTATCAGACGCCTTGGACAAACGTTGTTCGTCGTGCCGTTGACCTGTCTCATTCGGCTTACGCCCTATTCATCGAACGTTCAAACCTCCATGATGTATCCGTCGACTGGTGGAGCGGTATAGCCCGGCGCTCGGCAGTCCAAATCACCACCAGGACTCTCATATACCCTCGTGTATTACTCACCGCACTTGCTATGGATGCTTTCATTCTCGGACGAGCAACATTCCGATCTTTGGTCGACTTCGCTGACAGGGCTCGTCGTCGGTTGTTCGGTACGACCCCCGCCTCAGCCCGGGCGCTCAACGACCAAGGAATGGAATTGGACTTCCGCTGCATTTATTGGATGCTCCGGACGTCGTTGGACAAAATTACCAACGTGTCAACTCTCAACTATCTCGAAACAATCCTCACTCTCCCCGGCATCGACTCCGCAGTCGTTGTGGATTGTTTCAACATATTCAGTAACTGTGTTGTTGTCGACAATCGTCATGTGGCAACGGTCAGCCGCGGTTCAGAGCAGCTTGCGGAAATATCTGCTACGTGTTTCCTCCGCGCCTTTTCTTCCTTGTGGAGCAGGGAGCCAACATCGAGCGTCCTCATAGATGTACGCCAACGATGCAATAGGGTATTTTCATCCCAGGTCGACTTGCGAGGCCATCCGTGTCACATCACCGTCGGTGCGATCCACGACCTTTTCGCCCCGCGCCGGAGCCGGTCGAATATTAACTGGGGGGGCTACAACCCATCAACTAATGACCTCATCCCATTCGCCCGCGCTCTGGCTCAGGCAGCTCACGCCGAATACCACAGGGGAGGGCGTGGAGAGCCCAAAGTACCCCGTTGGTTGGTCCGCTTCGCACTCCGTTTTCTTTCTCAGGATCCGCTTCCTCCCATCTCGGTCGTTGTCGATTGCCTGACGATCGTTGCTACTGACATGGGTTGCAATGTGCCGGATACCGATACTGTGGTCCCAGACGAAGAGTGTGTTTATACCTCAAAGATGACCGTTTCCCCGCTAATTCTCCGCCAGTGCACGGCTTAAAGAACTTTTCAATTTGATAATTCTGGAATACCAGAGCACCACTTCCGAAGGGCGGCGCATTCCTGTATCCAAACGCAAGGCCGCGATTGCATTCCTGCCGTGTGTGGCCAAACTGGAGGGAAGTTGCGCGGGTAAGTCGTCACACATCTTTCCGTATCGCTAGATTTTCACCATCCTTCTTGTCAATTCAACACTGGGTCTTCAAACTAGATGATCGAATTTTGACAACAGCACTTCTCTCCTTGAGGCACGCAACTCTGGGCGTGTTCCGAGATGAGCACAAGTTCATGCGGCATGCGAACGATATTGGCGCCATGATGGGACTCTGGATAACGACAGCCGCTGCGCTGCCATATACAGACGATGTCTGTCGGACTGTGGTCGACACGCTTTTACAAATGGCGGGGTTTGATGTTCTGCTGCTACACATACCTACGGTTGCTTGGGACTGGCTGAAAAAGAGACCTCTCCTCCGCCCTGGATGTTGGGGGCTCGTAGCAGGAACTCGAAAGGATGTGGTCCTGAAGGTCCTGAGGTTCGGGGACGTCGAACTCATAACATCATACCTGTTCGTTGTCTGGTCAGAATGGAGCCACTTACACCGCTGGTCCGGGGGTTGTCCAGGGATGTTTCGCATGATCAGGGAGCTCAATGGGGTTGGGGTGGCAGGGCACCGTGCAGATCTGATCCGGCGGCTAGAATACGTCCTGTCACAGTTGGATCCGACGTCAAGCGAAAAACAGAACTACGAAGAATTCAGGAAAGCGTTGGCAGAGGTGGATGAAGAAATGACACAGATCCTCACTAGTATGTCACGCACGGTTGTTGTCCTTTTCTCCCTCCTAACTTATACCCAGGATGCCACTCTACCTTCGCGTGTGCACTTCCTCTTCCATGCCCATAGTGTGTATGGGCCGCCGGGGTACTTCCTTCCTCCAACGGGTTCCTTCATCTGCGAACCCTCCAGAGGTTCTCTCTCACCTTTAGGCTTTGTGCCCTTGGATGATGATTATTTGGAACCCGTGTGCTGCGAGCAGTGTACCATGTACAGATTTAACCTTACTCTAATCCAAGCCACCTTTTGATACAAGCTCACGCAACACGTGTCGATTGCGTGGCCGTGTCATATGTTCTCTCCCTGTACGGCACCCTCAATGACCTGTAGCGTGTTCACTGCTTTCCATCGCAAACACCAAGACAGGTGTGATTAAAGAGGTTGGAGTTGGGGCCGGTTATGGGGGAGTGGCATGAGGATATGCAGGGAGTATAGATCGGCGTTTTAGTGAGTCTCTCAGTTCAGACATTCGACCGATGGGAGTGCTCAAGTGTGTTTCAGACGGCAGCGATACATCCAAAAGGCCCATTCCACCCTTACGTTTGCCAAACTTTATAATGTACACGAGCCCTCTCAGCTAGCGAAGAAAAGGAGGTCGATGATTCCTAGCAATTCCCCTTGGGTCGAAGTCCAGCTCTCATCTCGCCAAATAGTGAGTGTCCACTCCGTGGATTTATTCCACACGGCTCCAAAACACCTCTGATATACTGACTCAATAGGACTAGTTTGTGACGATGGAATGTGTTCACCTCATTTGCCGAAGCGCTGACCGCCCACGAGGACTGTACTCGGTGAGCACCTACCACTTTCCCTCCCTATTACCCCTCGTGCCTACTTCTCCATCTGCCTCGATATTCGCGATTTGTCAGATCTAGACGAAGTTGTGATGGAAGGGTGGGTCCCCCCCAGCCGCCCAACATCGCCTCGCTCATTAGCTGTGGCGAACAGTAGTACGCAAGACGGGGGCAGTGGAGTGGGGAATGTTATCGGGGAAGGTCTGACCGCAAGAGCACGGTACGTTGCACCGCTCACCCCCCAGCCCCATCGCTGATCATTCCGATCTTAGATCCAGGGATCGCCCGAGCTCCCGCGACTCGAACACTACTTGTGAGAACGCTGCATCGATGTACGGTCGTTCCTCACATCGACAACAATCTGTGTCTCTGACCCCTGTTCCCAGCCGCGGTGTTGCAGTAGAACGGGAGAATGGAGATGTGCTGAGGGAGAAACCAGTCAACGGGTATCGTCCATCCTCACCCTTCTCCTGATCTATTCTGAATTACCTCCCACAGCCCGAGAGACAACGCAAGGTGGATCCAGGAAGATCACCGCGCTAAATTCTATGAACACTACCACAAGGAAGCCGAAGAATATGACAAGGAGTTCATGAAGAAACATGAAGAAGATCTGAACACAACCCTGATATTCGTGCGTCTGGAGGGACACAACAGAGATCTGATACTGACACTCGGGACAGGCCGGTCTGTTCTCGGCCGTGACCTCGGCATTTATCGCCCAGGTCCAGCAGGCCCTCAAGCCGGACCCAAACGAAGAGACCGCCGCTCTCCTCCGTGTCCTGATCTACAAGATCGACAACACTACCTTTAGTGGTGCCGCTCCCGCTCTACCGCAGTGGACCGGCCCTCCACAAACAACAGTCCGTGTTCAATGCCTCCTGTACGCCAGCCTCTCCGCCTCTCTCCTCTCCGCATTCCTGGCGATGCTCGGAAAACAATGGCTGAACCGATACGCCTCTGTTGGCATGCGAGGGTCTGCTATCGAACGCAGCCAGGATCGGCAGCGAAAGCTGGATGGGATCGTCGTGTGGTATTTTGACCATGTGATGGAATCGTTACCATTGATGTTGCAGGCCGCTCTGTTGCTGCTGGGATACGCTCTCTCCCGGTATCTGTGGGAGTTCAACGCTACCATTGCGTCCGTCGTCCTTGGTGTGACTTCGTTCGGTGCTCTGTTCTACCTTTTTATCGTCGTTGCGGGCGCAGCCTCCGAGAGTTATCCGTATCAGACGCCTTGGACGAGCATCGTTCGTCGTACTGTTGGTCTGTTTCGTTCGGTGTATGTTATGTTCGTCGAACGTTCGTACCTCTATGGCAAATCTGTCCGCTGGTGGAGCGGCATAGCCCGACGCTCGGCGGTCCAAATCATCACCAGGATCCTCATGTACCCTTTTGCATTGCTCATCGCATTTACCATCGACACCCTTCTCCTCGGGCGAGCAATATTGCGACCTTTGGTCGACTTCGCTAGTAGGGCCCGCGGCTGGTTGTTCCGCACAACCCCTATCCCAGTCCAGGGACCCAATGACCAAGCAGCCAAACTGGACTTCCGCTGCATCTCTTGGATGCTCCGGACGTCGTTGGACAAAATTATCAACCTGTCAACTCTCAAACATCTTGAAACAATCCTTACACTCCCCGACCTTGACCCTACAGTCGTTATGGACTGTTTCGATGTGTTCACCAACTGCATTGTTGTCGATAATCGCCTTGTGGTGACGGTCAGTCGTGGTTCAGAGCAGCTCGCCGGGATATCTGCTGCATGCCTTCTCCGTGCCCTTTCCCGTTTTTCGAGTGCGGAATCAACGTCCACCGTCATTAGGGATGTGCTTCGGCGGTACAAGGAGGTGTTTCCACCCCACGTCAACTTGTATTGCCTCCCATGTCCCAAGGTCATGAAGGTTATCAACCCTTTATTCGCTCTGCCCCGGGAACGGGTGTCTTTCACCTGGCGGCACTATCGCCCATCGACCGACGAACTCGTGCCATTCGCACGCGCTATGGCTCAGTTGGCCCAGGTCGAGTGCTGCAGGAGAGAGGGCGAGAAACCCGAAATACTCCATTGGCTGGTTGGTTTCGCACTCCGTTTTCTCTCCCGGGATCCGCTTCCTCCCACCTCTGTCGTTGTCGATTGCCTGACGATCGTTGCTACCGACTTGGGTTGCAACATACCGGATACCGGCGCTGTTGCACTGGACGAAAAGTGTGTTTGTACCCCAAAGGCGACCGTTTCTCCGCTAACCCCCCATCAGTGCACGGCTCGAAGAACTATTCGGTTTGATAATTCGGGAATATGAAGGCATCACTTCTGAGGATCAACGCATTCCCGTATCTAAATGTAATGCCATGATCGCGTTCTTACCATATGCGGCCCAACGGAAGGGAAATGGCACAGGTAAGCCCTCAGACACATCTTTCCGTACTACCAAATTCTCACCATCCTTGCCAATTTCTCACCGGGTCTTTAAACCGGATGCTCAATTTGTGGAAGCAGTGCTTCCCTCTTCCCTGAAACACGCAGCTTTGGATGCGTTCCGAAATGAACGCCGGTTCATGAAGCACGCGAGCGACATTGGCACCATGATCCGACTCTGGATAACGACGGCCGCTGCGCTTCAATATACAGATGATGTCGGTCGGACCGTGGTCGACACGCTTTTACGAATGGCGTTGGACGATGAACTAGCATCGCATATACCTGCGCTTGCTTGGGACTGGCTGAAAAAGCGTCCTCTTCTTCTCCCTGGCTGCCGGGGGCCAGCGGGAATTCAGAAGGATGTGGTCTTGAAAGTCGGGATGTTCGGGGACCTCGAGCTCATAACGTCATACCTGTTCGTTGTCTGGTCGGAATGGAGGCACTTATACCCCTGTAATTGTGCGGCAATGCTCCGCGTGATCAGGGAGGAGCTCGGTGGGGGTGAGGCGGCAGGGCACCGGTCAGATCTAATCCAGCGATTGGACTATATCCTGTCACGTTTGCAACCGAGTTCCAGCCCAACAGATATATGGAACAAGTGTCGATACGAAGACCTCAGGACAGCGTTGTTAAGGGTGGGTGGGGGGGCGAAGAGACACTGACTAGTATGTGGCCCAGAGCTGTCGCCCTTTTTTGTTTACTGACTCGTATGTCTACTAATGTGCAGGATTTGACTCTGCCTTCGTGTGTGCGGGCCACCCAGTATTCCTTTCTCCGAGTTGTCTATAGATCCTTTATGGTTCCTCTTCTATCCTTAGGTTTTGCCCCTTCGTGTGATAGTTTGTCGTAACCTCTGTACCACGAATCCAATACTCCACCACGTTCTCCCAATGCTGACACCATACAGTGGATAGAGAGAAAATTATCGACTAAATTTCTTCAGAGGGTCATGCTTCTTCCGACCACCTCTCGCTGTCTTCCCCCCTCGCCCTCTTCCCCTCCCCCGACCTCTCGTTGTATCTTTTCTGAAAGCGACAAACCCAATATCGCCTTGGAGCCCCGTTCCAGTCTCTCCGCTATCTGGTGTTGAGACGGGCTTAATCTGCGGTAGCAGGTACTTTGGCACATGTTTCATATGCGATTGTACCCTCGAAGGGTGTAGTGGTTTGTCATGGCGAAGATACTCCAGATCAAGTGGGTTATCCTCAAAGTGGGCCTATTTCCCAAATATTAGTCACAATCTGGCAGTTAACGGTAAGGAACAACCAACCTTCAGCTTATCAGAGTTCAAAATCTCGGTTTTCAGCTCCTTGACCCTCGCCTCCTTTATCGCATTCCTCGTGACTGCTCTCAGAGCGTCTTCCATTCGATACCTGAACGCTTCAACCTGCTTCATGTCAAACTGGTACTCCTTCACCTTGCTTCCCCTCGCAGCCTGTTCCTTCTCTATTCGTGCGAATACAGTCTCGTCGCTCTTTGCGCTCGGTACGCCACCCACGACCTTGTTTTTCCCCCATTGATCAGAGGGTACGACGAAGGAAAGTGCCATCCCCGACCGACCGGCTCGGGCAGTCCGTCCAACGCGGTGTGTGTATGCCCGTGATGAGGAAGGGAGGTCGAAGTTCAGGACGCAAGACACGTCGATGAAATCTACGCCTCGAATCACACCATATTCTCTGTCTCCTCCCTTCCGTTGTTTTCGTTTCCGAGAGGGCGCGGGTGCCGGTGAAGCCCTTTTTCGTTTTTGTAAAGTAGGTACCGACGACTCTGCGACCTCCCGCTGGGTTGACATTACTATAAGAGTGTCGGTCATCCGAATCCCCGGATGAGTTGGGAAAACGCACACTCCTCTTGCTCGGCTTCCTCCGTTTCATCGTCGGTATCGTGTTCAGCAGTGGCAGCACTCTCGTCCGACGCGATGATATAGTCATACACGCCTTTGTTAAATTCCTGCACTGTGTGATACCTGCAAGAGTTGAGACATACACAAACTCGCCTGCCTCTTACCCTACCTTGAATTGAGGGGCAACTCCGAGTTCAAAACGCAGCTTTTGATCGAGAATTGCTCCAAGAACAGTTTGAGGCGATAACATCTTTCGACGTCGTTGACGAATAGTATGCACTTTCCTCTGACTAGTTTCAATTTCAGGATGACATACGCCAACAGGAATTTGTCGACTTCCGAACACCGAACGGAGTATTGGGTCAGGTTTTTCAGCTCATCTTCGCCCTCCTCGAGTTTTAGTATCACCTGCCAAACAGTCAAGTATGACCCTGGTAGACGAGAGGGCCCGGTACCGACCGGATTGCGTAGCGTCAGTCCTTTGAGCGCCTCGACATCTTCAGTCATCGTAGCACTCATGAGGTAGGATTGAAACACTTTTGGGAGGTATTGGCCACCAAATATCTGGCGGATATCTTCGTCGTGGCCATACGAGAATATCAGGTCCGCTTCATCGATTGCTAGGGACTCTAGAGACTCTAGGGAGATTGTCTAGAGGGAATTTAACGTGGGAAGTTACAGGGTCACTGCTAGTTCGCACTTTAGACTGTAGCAGAGATAGTATTCTTGAGGGAGTTGCGATGACAATATCGGGCTTCTCCGACATGATCATTCTGGACAAGTTTGGAGTTTAGTTCGCGTAATGGAGTGTCACATGAGAAGAGAGGAACCTTTGTAGGTGTGCCGTAGTCCCAGAAGCAGCATTCGCGAGTGTGACCTCTTGATCCAAATACGCAGTCAATTGTTTTAGGTGTTGGGTGACCTGTTCAGCGAGCTCCTTCGTGGGTACAAGGATCACCCCTCTCGTAGTCTTGAGGTCATCACCTGCATCCTTTCAGCCAAACAAGACATCGGCCGTCAGTCCCCACGGAATGTAACGTACAGGCAGAGGCGCACCCACAGCTGGTTTCGCATTCAGTATCTTCTGAACCAACGGTATGCAGTACGCCGCCGTCTTTCCCGACCCCGTGCGAGCCCTAGCAAGGATATCTCTGTTCTCCAGCGCGAGTGGAACGGACTTGGCCTGGATCAGAGTGGGATGGGCAAATCCCATGTCGGCCAAAGCGCGTAGAATCCTTGCATCCAGCAGGTGTGAGAAAGAACCGAAGCTTGTTCTGGACTCTACCAGAGACTCGTCGGCCATTTTTCGAGAATGTCTACCCAGTTGCGTGAGGAGGCCAATGGGACCGGACTCGGAGGAGCGGAATGGGGGGTGAAAACGGTGTCGGAGATTGCCGACGCAAACTTTGTTCTCGATCACTTCTCCCAAGTTCACAGTTGACTTCAGGTTACAGAGATGTACCCTTACACTCAGCTGCACCTCGGTAAAACGAGAAGCGTGGCTGTTGCAGGACCACATTTCTTTGTTCTAGGATCGGAGTATGTTCTCTTCAACTTCTCCAAACGAATGCTGCCTCACACCGAAGTCGAATCTAGAACCGGGAAACTCAACGGGTCAACGACGAATTTCGATGAACGGAACACGGCAGACCTTTTAAAATCCGGCCCGATCCACTTCTCGGTAGTTGACATCGAGTTCAAGCACCTCGTCACAGTCGGAGAGGACAAGCAGCTGAAGGTGTGGGAGTTAGATGGACCGAAACTCTGCCACCAACGGTTCGCCCTCGCGCCTGCATTCACTTAGCTACCAGATAATGACTCTCACGCAACACACCAGGGATCTCCCCAAACGGCCAACTTCGTTGAGCCTCACGAAGGACGGCCAAACGATCCTCGTCTCCGACAAATTCGGTGATGTATTCAGGTAGGAGCCAGGCCCCACTGGTTCTCAGATTGTGCTTTGACCCTCTTCCAGCTATTCCCTTCATCCAGACCCCTCCGTGGACGGTCCGACTCTCGCCAGACGATCACGTGACGCGCTTTCGACCCATGAGAATCCTTCTGGAGGCACACTCGTCCTGGGACACGTTTCTCTCCTGACAAACTTCATCTTAGCACCCGATGAGAGGTACATTGTCACCGCCGATCGTGACGAACACATTCGCGTGAGCTGGTACCCGCAAGGGTACAACATCGAGAGGTTTTGTCTGGGTCACAAAAAGTATGTCTTATTTGAGCGGGATATGCATGGGTGTAGATTGATGCCTCAGGTTTGTTTCCGCCCTGCATATTCCAGCCTTCGATCATTCGCTCCTCGTTTCTGGTGGAGGAGATCCGGTACTGAAGGTGTGGGATTGGATGACGGGTAAAGAGAAGCACGATATCCCCATTCAAGAGGTTGTCGAGCTCTTCATTGTCGTGAAGGGGAAGAAACAGAGATGGTTCGAAGAAACAGAGATGGGTGACGGAAACCCGACCGTCCGTGCGAAGAAGAAAGGTCGAAAGGGAAAAGGTAAGGGGAAAGGGAAAGTGCCTGAACAAGATGTGGATATGGAAGAGGCTGGAGATGTCGATACCCCGGCGCCAGCTTCAGAAGACGCCCTCCAGGAATCCATCAGACCGGAGATCGAGGAGTTTGTCCTAGCCATTCACAAGATTGACTCTTTCGAAACGCCACGAGGAAAGTTCCTCGTTTTCAGCGCTGTCGGGTATGTCGTCTGACCTGCTTATCTGCCTTGTTCCCCACTTATCTCCCATTGTAAGCTGCACATCTCTGTTTGCCTGTGCCTTCCCTTCACAGATTGATACTTCGTCTCCCGCGGTTCGGACTTTCGATTTCCACAAGCCTGTGATCGAGTTCCACATGCATGATTCACTCTTCTGGGTTCTGGTGGATGATGGCTGGGGTGACGAGAGTGTGAAATCGAACCCATTGCAATGTGTAAAGTGGTCAAATGATTCGCAAGAGGTGGGTGATCCCGAATTAAGACCACAAGCGAAATGAAGCTAAACGTCAGACCCTCGTAGTTCATTGCCATAAACCCCGAGGAAATGTCACCTCTGCTACACGTTCTTAACTCTGAATGCCGACTTCCAGGTAACCCGCTAAACTGCAGACGGTTTTCCTTGCGTGAGGTTGAAGCGGTTTTCGCAGCATCTACAGATCAGCTCAAACATCTGAACCTCTACGCGGACCTCTCCTGGCTCCCAAAGAACATCGATCTGGCCCGCGATCCTATGAAGGACGACATCGTGGCTGAGGTGGAGTCTGGAACTCCGGAGGAGCTGTCGATCAGACAGCAGGGAAGGCTGAGACATAAAAAGGCTTTAATTTCAAAGCTTCAGAAAGGGGAATCTGGGCCTGGGTCGTCGGCGACTCCAGCCACACTAAATGAGGAGCCGGAACCAAAGAAAGTCAAGCAAGGTCACCCGGTCAACGAAGATAAGATGGATGAAGTATAGTTTGGCAAGAGGAAACGAGATATAAACGTTTGTATTGTTGTATGTGAATATATGCGATATACAGGAATTGACGCTACGGCTAGTTGGCGTCCGTCGTATCTAATGTAAAATGGTCTTGTGCGGAACAGGGAAAGGAAGAGAGTACGTGGTTTTACAACATTTTGGACCTGTCCAGGCCACACACAGACAAAGGGGGCCAAAAGCGAGGAGAGTGGGATGATGGGTGCAAGAACAAGGCTACATACAGACCGGGCAGAAGATGACAACAGAGTGAAAAACAATTGATGGAGCCGGAACGCGGACCGGACGGAATAAAATGGGGAATAAACAGGAGGCGCCTCATCCAAAGGAGGAAATATAGACGTGAAAGTATCGTGAATCGTCTCAAGCAATAATGATAAACACGGACCGACCGGTATGTGTGGGGAAGTTTTGACCACAGCACGGTGTCAACTTGCTTCGGCCTTGCTAATACTTCCCTGTGCCGCCTGCCTTCGCGATCCTCGCTGAGGCGAGAGACCCTAAGCAAGCGATTCCGGCGAGAACAACTACCCACAGATTGCCACCAAGGATGTTGCTCTCTACAGAAGCAGCGAAGGTGGAGTTGGAAAACGCGGGACTGAACATCCTCGCGAGGCACATGGACATCTGAACTAGACCGTTTGTAGTTCCCAAAGAAGACGGGTTAGGGGAATACTCTTTCGCAAGGACCATACTGAAACTGTGAGCGCGGTAAGAAGAAGAGAAGGGGGGTCAGAAGTTTGAGGTATTGAATGGGGTGGAGTGACTCACGCGTAAGCGAGACACGTCAACCGAGAGACGAACATGACCAAGATGATTCCAGACCAGACCATCGCACGTGCGTGTGGTAAGACTTCACCAGACTCGTCCCTCCCATTCCTCAAGACGAGGTTCAAGAACGGGAGGACGACGAATGGGAAGAACCAGAAAGACATGCAGATGTGGTACATCTTCGCGCAGCTAAACCTCCGAAGGAGGACGGGGGTGATGAACAGCTGGATCAAGCATGAGAGGCAACCAGCAATGGATAGAGAGTAACCAATCTGGGAAGCCTGGAAATAAAAGGCGGGTCAGATGAACATCCGGAATTTTTTGAGATCCGGGACGCACGCTAAAGGCTAGTCCGCCGACTTCTATAGGAGTGTAAGCAAATAGCACAAAGACAGCATCGAAGGCAGCAGAAACGAAAGAGAGAGCGAATCCAGAGATGATCAACGATTGCAGGAACGGAATGGCGAACAGTTGCCGGGCAGACAGCGGAGCAGCAGCCGGGGCAACGGGTACAGATCCGTACGACCTTGCCTTCTTGGGTTGCTTCGGAACCTGTGTCTTCTTTGATGGGAGAGTCTATTCTATACGTGAGTACAACGCGCCACCGAAGGACAATGACAAAGAATGCCGAACCTCCTCCATCAGGAAATAAGCCAAAGTGGCACCAAGTGCAGAAATCGCAGCAGAAACCAGACAGGGCATAGCGTATGGGTACTGACGCAACAGAGGGACGTCGAGGAACGGGAACTTGTCGGCAGGGTTACTGAACACCCCTCCAAGCATGGGGCCGATGACGGAACCAAGTGGCCAGCAGAGCGCGTAGATCGGCATGATGACAGCTTGGTTCGTCGGATCGGAAAGTTCTCCAAGGACGCTCTGAACGACCGCGATGTTTCCTGTTCGTGATTACGCCATTGTTCAGTGATATCGAGAAGCCAAAACACGTTACTAACCAGCAAAGAAACCATGTAAACTCCTCGTAATGAGCATGTAGGTTAAATTCTGGGAAAACCCGAAGAGGAGGGTCATGAGACCCATTCCGATAGCACCGATGAGGACGATCGGACGCCTGCCAACGACATCTGATAATTTGGCCCAGTGGTAAACGGATATCAGCTGAAAGACAGCGAACACGCTTTCCTGCCGATGATCGGATAAGATATCCACCGTGGGTACTGAATGCTACCAAGGTTAATTCATTACTCACAACCAATCCGCTGACAAAGCCGACTTTGGAGGGGTCGTCAATCATGTCCAGGTTGACCAACATCTCATTGATGTAGGGAAACAGCTGGGTGAAGCCAATGGGCTCGAGCAGACGAACGAGACAGAGAGTCGCCAGCTGAAGCTTGGGAACAGGGGTCATCTTGGGGGGCTTGGACAGCTGGCTCTCGACGACGTTTTGGTCTGCGTTGGACAGGAGGGCGGTGGACTCGTTGAAGAGGGGAACGCACTCGCCCACGCATGCCGGACCATGGTCGCCTTCTACTGAGCTGTCGTCTCGGAGGGTTATCGACGAAGCAGAGGATGCAGAAGACGTGTGCATGGCGGTTCAAGGACAGGGGAACCGGCCAGCCATGAGAATCGAGGGGGATTTTATAGCTCCAGGAAATTTTTTGGAGAGTAATCAGCGGGAAGTTCTAGCATCCGGTTACGTCTTCGTATCAGATGGTCCTAGGCACGGGTCTCTCATCAGAGTCCACCGGAAGGAACGAAGCCGACCCCGCTAACATGTAACGATCAAGTGCCCGCAGCAAAGTCACGTGCATCCTCGCTTCCTTCTCTCCTCACCCACCTCCGTCGTCCACCCAAGTGGTTACCCGTAGATATCTTCCGTCTCTCGCTCTCTCCGACATGTGTTTTAATGCCACCGATGACAACCTCGTGCTCGTCGCACCACGCCCCGTCCGCCTCGCCGCCAGCTTCTCCCCCGTGCTAGCCACAAGGACGAACAACGCGGCCTTTAGAATGCTTTCCGCTACTCCGACCGAAGCTCTCGACCGCCTCAAACTCTCGGATGACAACCAAGATACCAGGGACAGTCAACCGGAGCAGACCCCTCCACGCATGTCACCTCGGTAAGCTCCTGACACAAGATCTGCATGTCCAGACGATCTTAATACCCGTCTCCTCCGATTGTGATATTCACAGTGCAAGCCTGCCCTCGGAGGCCCTCGAGGAGTTCTTATCCATCTTACGGCCGTCCTCGTTTCTTTATCCGTCTCCCACATCGCCGATCTTGCGTCGTAGGAACAATGGGGTCATGATCCACCTTGACCGACAACAAACCACCCGGAAGGGTGAAAATGCATGGTCTCCTCAACCCCCTAGTCCATCCAAGACCAACTCCGTCAAGACCCTCACTCCGGACGATTTCGTCTCAGCGGAATGTCTTGACCCCGATCATGACATGAATAGCATCACTTGGTATCCGTTCGACTGGAGAGCTGGCGGCCAAAATTCTACGTACTCTCCTCTACGTAAGTCGCTTGTTCACCTCCCTTCTATCATATCTGTTTGTCTTCGATTTGTCGTCCTCTCATGCGTCGATCCGCGTCGCATCAATGACAACCAAAATAACGTTTACGGACTCTTTCGCTCCACCCGGTGACTTGATTACCTCAACCCCTTCGCATCGCCCGTAGTCACACGCCGTTTACTCACCTGTTGAACGGACTGACTTTAGATTCACCTGTGAACCGTGCGCAAGCCCGCAATCCGTTTGGCAAGCGTCAACAATCAATCGCATCGGAAAACAATGCGGACGCCGGCGCTTACCTCTGCTCCTCTCCTTCTCCATCCCCCATGTTCACACGAATTATGTCACCGCTGGAGTTTCCCGCTCTGCCTCCCTCGGTCTCTCCCTCGGCTTCGCCGGTTTCCCTTTCCCCTGCGGCAGTTCCCTTGCCCTCTCCTGGCCCAGACGAGACCACGGAACTGGACTCGGTCAATTGATCCCGATCTACACCCTCCTTTCGCGAAGGCGAGATCCTGGCCGTTGTACGGCTGTGATCCCGTCCCACAACCACTTGCTCATGATCAAGTCGCGATAAAGAGTCCAAGTGGCTCGCACGCTTTCTATCCTACTCCCACTTTACCCCTTGTTTTCGATCCACGCATCCTGTAAGTGAAGCTTGACCCCTTCTCCCTCTCGTTTATCATTCTATACGTTGTACGACTTCGAATCCCTCCCGCCCTACGTTAGCCCTCTACGTAAATCTATCACACCGCGCTCCGTATAATCCCCCTCGCGTTTTTCCGATGTATCTGTTTCCTGCTTTGTTTTCCGCACCGGCCTTTCGTACACGTTTATCTTCTTCCCCGCCATATATCAAGTGCTCTCGAACTTTGATGTTTTGTATACTTTCGCACCTCATTTGACGATCTCCTTTATCTCCCCCTGCTCGGCGCATCCGCCCCGGTGTTGCTTCCTCTTCTCTTCCTCTCGAAAGTTATTTTACAAGGACAACGATATGGTAATCAATGACTTTTCATGAACTTCTCTCTCGCATCCACATACAGCGGCTGGCGATGCAGGTTTGGGGAATGTGAAACCATCTCGAGATACTTGTCGTTTCTTGTGTAAATCCGTCACGATCCATCATCATCATCCCTCTCAGGATCCAAGTGCACTTTCGAACCTGTATGAATCAATACCACGCCCGCATTAATCGGTTGCTACACAAGTCGATTGCCATGACATGACCGGGGCTACATGTAAATGATGGGGGTGATTATCCTGGTGATGATTAATGATTGCTGGGGTATTCAAAACTTGGAACGGCCCGGTTGGGCGGTCCCACTGAGATATGTGAGCATCCCACGATCCCCCCCGGGCATATCTAAGCACGGGGTCTAGGTCTAGGTCCAGGTCTATAGTTCCCCATCACATGGCAGGCGCCAGGGTCCTACAACCTAGCCGAAGTAGCAGACCACGCAGGTTCTCCAAGGGCATAAAGAGCATCAAGCTCGGTTTTGTGTCTCTTTTGAACGTCTCTCCTGCGGACTTTCATGGTCGGCGTGAGGCAGTTGTTCTCGACGGAGAAGAGGTCGTTTGTGAGATGTAACCTCTTCGCGAACTCGTACCTGTAAAGACCCCCGATGTCACGCAGATGTCACTTTACGCGAGGGTAAGGGAGATACACGTACCCTTTCAA
>Ga0307517_10005029_pt1 | contig 20110 bp, 12 predicted proteins | sample 23_EM_MG_FD_194515 | JGI IMG/M metagenome (GOLD analysis project Ga0307517, IMG submission 194515) | Populus trichocarpa ectomycorrhiza microbial communities from riparian zone in the Pacific Northwest, United States - 23_EM | ecosystem: Host-associated > Plants > Roots > Unclassified | place... | reverse complement strand
AATGTCAACTTCACAGTTTGCAACAATTTCAAATTGAGGCATGCTTGTTGTTACTCCTATTTAAATTCCCAAAGGGACCTGGTCGCTCTGATCTTTGCACGGTCCAACTATTTATGTTTTGACCCCCTCGGTCCATAACGCGTTCAGCACAAAGTTGAGGAATAATTAGCCACTGCACCAAGCTTGAATCTTTCGTCTTTTTATTTATAAGTAGAATAATATAAATTATATTTTAAAAATTTATATAATAGTTAAATTATTGAATTGAGATAATTCTTTAATATAATATTAAAGTTTTGAAAATAAAACGATCACGAGTTCGAATTTCACCATCTCTATTTATTAGATAAAAATTTAATATAAGATAGTGTGAGTATGTACAAGTTTCAAGCTCAAAGAATTTTTATTTAAGGTGATGTGTTAAAAAATAATATAAATCATATTTTAGGATCCCATCTAACAACTTTTTTTTTATAACCCGGGGTGTCCGGGTTAGCTTACGCGCACCACGACTAATCCTCAGACTCACTAAACACTCTGCAAGCCCAGTGGGCAAGTAAAGCGCCGCGAGGGTGACAGACATGCACGCTGAGACTTGAACCCAGGATACATAGGTAGAGAAATCCTGTCAAGACCGCTGGGCTATAAGCCTCGGTGCCTCATCTAACACCTTAATATTGAATTAAAATAGTTCTTTTACGGTTTGGGTGAATATTTCAAAGCTAGTGAGGCTTACTAAAATAAACTACATGAAATAAAAAGAAAACAACCATGGAAAAAGTTCTTTGTGATGGCATTATCGAACAGGTTCTGAGTGATTCACTTGTGCTAAAATACAAAATATTGGCGCCGAGCTGCTTTTCTTTGCACAACTGTCTGTGCTGCACAACACAATAAAGCATTTGAAAGGGCAATTTGTGTCAATGGACAAAATCCAATTTGGTCGCACGGGAAGCAGAATTTACAGCTTCTCCGAGTCAAAAAAAAAAAGAAAAAAAAAAAGAAGCCAAATCTTACACACCAGCATTAAAAAAAACAATGCATTGACCATCGAGAAGCCTACAATGACTATAGTTCTTTGCTCCGAAACCACCGCATCAGCTTGTTTGTATGCGTTTAATGTATGTTGCCAGTGTCTCCAAATAAACCATATTCCAAGAGCTGATAATCCGAAACTACAAGCAACAACAATGGCTAGAACCACTGCAAAAAATGTTGCTGCCAAGCACCATCTCCTGCGCAACATGATGAGATCACACTGTTCACAGAATACCACGAGGCATGAACCATATCAAAGCCCAGTAAGGCCTAAAAGCTAAAAAGTAACAACTAGAGGGGAAAGAGGATCCAGCAATAGTGAAAGCAGAAAACTCTTAGGACTCGAGCGGGAAAGAAGCAAGCAATGACCCCATATGGTGGTTTAGCCATTTCCACATTGAAAGTAGCTTACAAACGAGAAGAGGACACAACTTTTCTTCTTTTCTTCTTCTTTTGTATTTTATTTTTAATGAGGAAAAAAGCCATAACCTTCAACTGATTATATATTCATCTTCTGTAATCATGAAGTAATTGTATATACAAGGATGAACCCAGTTAATAAATAAAAATATCGAGGAAAAGAAACGAAAACCATAATGAACTGGGGCTGATTTCGATAAAGTAAAAAGCAACCTACCGTTATGCTGGGGCCTTGATGTTCCAGTTAATTAAACGATAACTTCCAAGAACAAACTTCCGAGAGCAGCGACATTAGAAATGCCGTCGGCAGATCCTGAAGGGAAAACAGCCCATCTGATGAATGAATCATTTCCTTTTTGATCAGTAAAATTGAGTAAATGGACCTGAAATCATGCATTTACAATTATTGGCTTCCCAAAGTAAACTTCATCATAGCCAGTATGAATTAGGAAGTAGCTTTAATTTTGACATCTTTTACCTGATCGAGAAGATGATTGATTATGAACACCACTATGATTTGCATTTAGATCAAACTAGCCAACTGCCCGTGCTTTGCCATTGGTCGGAGAAATAATTTTTTTTAGAAAAGAAATGTAATGGCTTATACAACATGGTTTTTTGATAGCAAACATTTTTTTCCAGCAAAAAAAATGAGCATACAAGCTTATACACCACTTTTTTTTACAACAAACGCAAAAATAAAAAAACAATTATAGGTGAAACTGGAAATAAAAAAATTAATCTAAAAAAAATAAAAATCTTGAGTTAACTGGACCAATAAAACCCGCGATCCGAGTCTTATTGGATCTAATAATTTTTTATTTTAAAAATTATTTTTCATCTAGACATCAAAGAAAAGGGTTGGTACACAGACATGAAACAAAAAAAGCTTTGAAAGTTTGATAACAATTTCTTGTCTAAAGCAAAAAAAAAAACCTATAAAAATAATTTTTTTAATCTTAAGGAGCTGAAAATACACCAAGTTTAAAAAGTTTTTTAAAAATAACGACTAGGCTATACACTAAATCAAATAATATTCTAATATAAAAATGCAAAAGACTTGCCTAAATTTTATTTAAAAAAGTAAAAACAAAATCAGTAAAAAACTAAACTCGAAGGATAAAATAGGAAAGAAAAAATAAAAAATGATAAAAAAATCTCAATGGACCCAAAAAAGGTGGCGCAGGCACACAAGCCCGGTAAATCCAAGCTACCATGATAAATTTGTGACTCGGGTCATAAGGTTGAACTATCTTAATAGAAAATTGAAAATAAAATGATGAAAATAAAATAAAAAAAAGACTGATATCAATACATGTTAACACTTCACACTTATGATCTGGATTATGAGACCTGGATCACTGCATGAAAAAATTCACAATCCAAACTCAAAACCAATCAAATATTAAAGAATAAAATAAAAAAAAGAATGAAAATAAAAAAAAAGGAAAGAATGAGGACCAAATAAAAATAAATAAAATGATGAGGAATGGAATTAAAAAAATAAAAGTCAATTAAGAAAATGATATAAAAAATAGTAATTAAAAAAACTAGGATCAAATCTAATATAAAAATCAAATCAAATTAAATTAAATTTTAGAGGATTAAATTGAAAAGAAAAAAATAGCAATTAAAAGGATAAGGAGCAAATCTGATATAAAAACCAAATTAAATTTCAATGGATGAAACTGAAAAGAAAAATAAATTAAATAAATATAAAATAATCAAATATTAATTAAAAAAATAAGAACTATAATTGAAATAAAAATAAAATAAAAGGACACTTTTTATTTTTTGTTTGACTAGCGCAAATCTAGAGGTCATGAGAGAGAAAAAAGGGTGGTAAAAATTTAACTGTGGTGAATCACAACACACACGCCATCTCATTGGAAGCGCCTCCACTTGGCGGTTCTATTGACATGAAGGTCAGGCAATTTTGGCCGTTGTATTTTTATTTTTTATTTGACTAGTGCGAATCTAGAGGCCATGAGAGAGAAAAAAAGGAGGAAAGAAAAAATTAACTGTGGTGAATCACAACACACACACCACTTCATTGGAAGCACCTCCATTCGGCGGTTCTATTGACATGAAGGTCGGACAATTTTGGCCGCCGTAGGAATGCACAAACGCCACTTGAACACGACGACCCTCCTCCACATGCACAAGTCACTTTTTATTATTTTTTATATTGCTAAAAAGACTAAATTAATCATCATTCACATTGTATATAACAAAAAAAAAACCACAAAAAAGTCCAAATAGCCCTTAAATGATAGCTTTAAAATTTTTAATTTGAAGGGCATTGAAGCAATTACACCATTTCTCGAAAAAGAAAATGACAAAAAACCCTTCCATACTTGTGATTTTTAAAGAGTAATATAATTATTTTACTGTTTATTTTTATATGAAAAAATCATTTTGCCTTTCCCAAATCAACAATGACCAATGGGGATGAGTCCCCATGAAAAGAAAACTTTACCCCCAAAGTAAAATGTTGATTTTTTTAGTGGAGACGTAAAATGGTGATTTTACTATAACAACTAATAATAATCTATGTCTAGTGCTACAATAAAAAACCCACGCCCCATATATATATATATATAATGCTGCAATATAACCTGCATTGCATTCACCTAACTCTTGAGCAATGAACCAAGCAAGTTCTGAAACGTGAAGCTTCAGGTCTGAGTAGTTGACTTTCAATATCATTTCTTAGTTATTTGTCCAATTTGCTCTTCATATGTGCATGGAAGTACATGATTAAATATGATCAGAAAGCATCTTGATTAAGCCATCATAATACGCTAAAGAGAAAACATGATGGGTTGTAGAAGCAACATGTGTATACAGCACATTCAGACTCAAAGAACCTGATTCATCTCAACCAAAAAGATAGTTTGAAGATTTAGAGCACATGCTAAAAGAGAAAACATTCTATATGCATGTTCTTTCATGGTATGAAACCTTTTCCCTCACGATCTAGGAGCCTGTTTGATGCAACTTCTTTTAAGTAACTTACCGTGTCCTTTTTGACAAATATAAATAGTTTATTCTATACTTATTATGTAAGAAAACAAAAAAACCTACAGTGCAATTTGACATCATTTGAGTGGAAGATGAAGAGTGAATAAACAAGATTTCTACTCATTGAACTTGTAAAATATTTTGACTACATTTGTGTAAAAATAGTTTTGTCAGACAAATTTCATCAGTATAATATATTCTCCTAGAAATGAATTACGAAAAGCAACTTTTGACATATGACTCAAAGACACATGATTTTTACTCATCGATCATGTCTCAATTTGGAACAAAAACTAAATTGCGACTCAAAGAATATGTTTACAACATTGTTGTCAAAATAATTTCTACTCACTAACTATGACTAAATTTGGAGAAAATCTAAATTATGGCTCTAAAAGAAGGTTGTTCACAAAAGTTTTGTCAAACAAATTCATCAATATAATATATTCTTCTAGAAATGAATTACAAAAAGCAACTTTTGACATATGACTTAAAGATACATGATTTCTACTAGTTGATCATGACTCAATTTGGAACAAAAACTAAATTGTGACTCAAATTGATGTCAAAATGATTTCATAGGCATAATGTTCTGTTTTAGAACTAAACTATGAAAAGTAACGTTTTAAATAACCCAAAGACATAATTTATGCCAAATTAGTTGTGAGCATATATTGTCAATTAAACCCCGGTAAACGGACGTAAAGATGCTTTTCTACATGAGGATTTGAAGGAAGATATTTATGTCTCCACTTCCCGACATGTTTACCACACCTTCCTCAGAGGTTTGTCAGCTACACCGATCTTTGTAGGGGTGATTATTTTCGGTTCGGTTCGGTTTTTACCTATAAAAAACAACCAAATCGGTTTTTTTTTAAAATCAAAACCGAGTCAAACCGACCGGTTTCAGTTCGGTCCGGTTTGGTTCTTGATTTAAAAAAACCGAGAAAACCTATGACTCATTTCCTGAGCCTTGTCACCATCAAACAAAACAAACTTAGCAAGATCTTGTTTGAGATTGAACTGGTCTTGTTTGAGAAATAAAACAAACTTATGCCTCATTTCCTGAGCCTTGTCACCATCGAGATCAAACAAATGGAAGCAGTGGTCTCCCTTTTCATTCTTGACAAGTTCAACAGTTCCCTTCCATCCACTCCTTTTCAACTTCTCATAATAATTCTTAGCTGCAAGCCTGCAACAGTCAAATAATCTTCCTCAGTTACAAAGATCAACATCCTCTCGCACCTAAGCCTAGCAAGATCCTCTACACTCGGATTCATCCTAGGATCAAGAGGCGAGAGGGGGCAGCTTCTAAGTCTAGGGGGAGGGAGAGGGAGAGGGGGCTCGGTGGCTAGGGTTACTGGGGGGGCTTTTTTCTATTTATAATACCTTTTTTTGAACCGGTTCGGTTCGGTCTGAGTTAACCGGTTCCTGCTTTACAAAACCAAAAACCAAACCGTATCGGGATTTTTTCTATCTATTCTAATCGGTTTAATCGGTTTTTTTTCTCGGTTCGGTTTTTTCGGTTAATTTTTTTTCGGTTTTCTGGTTTTTTTGCACACCCTTAGATCTTTGTATGGGCTGAAACAAGCTTCGCATGCATGGTTTGATAAATTTCACTCTACTCTACTTGCTTTTCACTTTACTTGGAGTCAGTTTGATTCCTTTATGTTTCTTCACAAGACTTTTGCAGGAATTGTATTGCTTCTAGTATATATTGATGGCATTGTGATTACTAGCTTTGATATTGTGTTAATTAAGCAATTACAACAACATCTCAAGGCTTTTTTTCACATTAAAGATTTTGGGTCCCTTGCAGTACTTTCTTGGTCTTGAGGTGTAACTTACTCTGACTGGTACATTGTTACACCAGCACAAATACATAGATGAAGTGATTTCATTAGTTGGCCTTCAATTGAGTAATTATGTTCTTACTTCCTTGAAGGTAAATCTTAAGCTTCGTTAGGAGGAAGATGACCTTCTATCAGATCCATCCTTGTATCGACAACTCGTTGGGAGTTTGAATTACTTGACGATTACTCGTTCTAACATTTATTTTGTTGTTCAGTAGGTTAGTCAATTTTTTAGGCCCCTCGACACCTTCACTTGGCCGCTATTCGTTGCATTATCCGATATCTGAAGGGCACCTCTACATGCGGGTTATTCTTTTCTAAGGAATCTTCCTTACAGTTGGTAGGGTATAATGACGCTAACTAGGTCAGATGTGTGGATACTCGTCACTCTGTTACTGGCTGGTGCATGTTTTTAGGCAATGCATTCATTTCTTGGAAGAGTAAGAAGCAATACATAGTTTCCAAGTCTTCCACTGAGTCTGAATATCACACTATGTCTTCTGCTTGCTCTGAGATCACATGGTTTCATGGGTTATTAGGAACAAAACATTCAGAAAAAAGGGGGAAATATAGGCTTGCCTTAATGGTGTTCTCATTGTCAAACTCTAATTTTCTTTTTGTTTCAGCAGGGAAGTTTGTTGGTATTGTTGTTGTGGGTGTGTCAGCAGATGCAATGGTTATTGGGTGTTAAGGCACAATGTTTGCTAAAATGAAAGGGTTGTGTGAAGGTGGTGGTGTTGAGGATGGAGCAACAATCACATCAGATGTTGCAGATGTTCTTGACTACTAGGATTACTCATCAAGCTCATTTTAAAGGACATCATCAAAGATTTTATATATGACCATGTCACATCGATTGCTACCAGGTCTGAAGGTACTCAATCTAAGCTGAAAAATAAAGCTCTTGCTGAGCTTGACAATCATTAGAGGCACGATGATAAAAGGATTGCTAAACTTTTTTTCATACATATAATGATGTGTAGACGAACCAAAGAAGTTCTTAGTAGCTTTCACAACCAAAAAGAAGCTAGTAGCATCTTCTCTACTAGCCACGACACATTCTAGTCGAGATTTATGTGAACATTTGGGAAATTAAAGTAACAACAAAAAAGCATTGATAACAAAGTTATTTTTTTTAAATAATCTATTAATGTGTAATGCACCACACCATGGAATCGATAAAGAGGTATGAAGTCGTGGTTGATGTATTTGTAATTTTTCTAGTTCTACTAAGTTTTTTGTTGCATTTTGGACAACTTGGATACCACCACCCTTAGAAAAATCAAAATCAAAATCAGTAATGGATGCCCACATGTGAATCTTGTGTCCTGGTAAAAATAGAAAGTTAAATATTGCATGATGATTAAGGGGGAAACACTATAGTCAAAGTGCAAAGGCTGGGATTTCGAATAGAATCTCCTAGAATGCTTATAAGAATGAGCAAAAAGATAATATAAAGTATTTGAATGAAAATAACAAAGGTAAACCTTTTGTTCATAAGGATTCATGTCTAGAATCTCTCTAATTGTATTCCTATTTTCATTAATTTGGTCTTCAATCGACAATACAACATTTGAAGATGATGGCAACTGATAAATCTCAACAGGGAGCTGTTTAAAACTGGGGCATAACATGAGAAAAAAAATAAGTTTACATAAAAAAGAAATATATGTGCTAAAAAAAGACTGAATAAGGAAAGGAAGACGCACTAATACGTGTATACTAACAATTTAAGCATATAGGATTAAAGTACCAAAGTGAAGCAACAATGTTATTCAAGTTTGGTTGACCTATTTAGATTATAAAAAAGTAAAAAAACAAAATGCTTGGGCTAAAAAAAAGGAAAAAGAAGAAGAAGAAAGGTCATTAATCAAATAGAAAAATTGATAATGTGAGTTGACGACTTGGAGGTGAAAGGGTTGACCTAGAAGTTTAGAGATACGAAACCTTGCAAAAACAACAATGGCAGAAGACGAGAGTTCCTATAGAGCAATAACATCAAAGCTCCTAACATAGTTGCCCCAAAGAGTAATACATATGTCATCACCCTTGGAATATATTGGAAAAGATTTATTATGCAATGAAATACGTATTCCACAACGTTGATGGGTTGTAAAAACTAACCGTGTATTTTATAGGGCGACCTTTTTTTATTTTCAAGATTTTAACCACGAACCAAGATTTGCTGTAGTGGTTGTACTGCTTTGAGCCTCCTAAGCACATCTTAAAAATAATAAAAGGCGCAAGTGTTAGGATGTTTTTTTTATATGAAACATTGAGTCAACTATAAGAGGAAAATAACTAAATGTGTTTGTAAGAAACTGTGAAAATCCTTGATCCCTTTATTTTAGATAGAATATGCACGAGTCAACCGTACTAAACCTCAACACTAATGGTACAATAGGAGAAATGATAGAAATTATTATGTCAGATTTCAAGTCAACGACAACATTGTTTGGAAGCACCAGGTTTCTTGATCTATTCTCGTAGGTGTAGAAGCCTTTTATTTCATAGTGTTCATCCTCAGCAATGGAATTGAAAAATGGAATATCCCTTGCTTTTGTCGATCCTTGAATTGCTTTGCCCTATATTAAAAAACAAAAAGAAATGTCATTTAAAAGGAAAAAATGTGCAACTGTAAAATAAAATTAAAAATAGTGTATTAATGAAATGATAATTTGTACGGTAAGTTGCCATGTTTTTTTTATAAGCAGAAAAAAAGGTATAAGCAAAGAAGTATAAAAATCATCAAAAGAATAAAATAATGACTAAACTAATATGTAATGATGAAGACATGAATGCTATAAGAAATAGTATCGTATAGAATTTAGTTTTTTTTTAAAAAAATTAATAAATTGTTAATAGATTGGTGATAACAAGGAAAACCTAACCTGATTATCAATAAAATACAATTAAAGCTATTATGCTGGCCATCAAATTTTGCTACCCACAGACAACAGACTCGAGCACACATCAATGGATAAAAGAGGAACTTCTTGATGTTTTGAATTGGAATAGCCATGGCTCTACGAAGATATAATATAGTTGGTTAGATGCTATGCGTTTTTTCATATAAATGAGAGGCACAACACATATAAGAAGAATCTGATTTAGTAACACATAATGTAATTGAACAAATAAGAAAATAGGGAAGGTGGAAAGAAAACTAAAAGAGAATAGGTAAAAGTTAACAAATAAAGGAAAAAAGGCTCTTGAAACTTTAGAAGGGTCATTGAAAAGAGAAAGCAATTCCTTAGAAGGCATTGTTCAATGACTACATTTGACCTTTACAATTTAAAACAATCATTCTCTAGATATAGATCATATGACATCTTTATAGACAATATTCTTCGTATAATTAAAAGGTTTTTCCTTGTTGTCATATGTGATTATTTTGAGCCTATTATTTAACGTAACTTGTGAGAAAGCGACATCTAATTGGCCATGATTGAAAACTTGTTCTTTGAGAAAAATGCCGATGACTTTCATTGATTGCCCCTGGATTTTGTTTATTATCATACCATAGCATGGTCTAATAGGAAATTGTCTTTGTCTAGTTGTGAATAGGCACCGTCCTTCATTTATATGAAAGACAATTCTTGGGATGAAAACATGACTTCCAATATTAGTGCTATTATAATTTGTACACTCTCTCACCAAGTTGTGTAACATTGAGTTTTATTCCATTACATAGACTAGCTGATAGATTTATGTTATGTAATAACATGATTGGTGTCCCTATTTTCAAAGAAAAGGCATATGAAGGCACATAATTAAACTCAAGTCAACTGATAAACTCAATAGGGTATAATAAATTAACATTATTGATATTGCCAAAGGACTTGTAGACAATATCAGTGCTTAGGTAAAAACATTTGACCCCTAATGAACTATGAAGGAAAAAATTGTTTATCTAAGTAACTGTAACATTTTTCAGAGTGATGATTATCTTTTTTTTAAAAATAGTTTGTATCAATATTGGTTTCACCAATGAAGGATAAATTGTTGAGACAATGATTGTAATTAGATCCAACCCAACATTTAACAATAGATCCGATGAGATTTTAACCAGAGATGCATCACAATCATTTAGGAATGTGAGGTCAGATATTTCTCCATTCCTAATTGAAAGAATCCACTTAGCAAATTCACGAAGTTTTTTTTTTATTGTCATCAAGGCCATCGAATGAAAGGCACATGTTCTTTTTAAGAGTGAGGGTTTTGAACTTAGGCCATAAGGCCAAGCTACTAAGAGAAGCATGGACAATCTCTTCCCTTGTTCCTGTAGGAACAACAGGTGAAATTTGCATGAAATCCCTCTTAATAAGATTTATTTCCCTGTAAATGGTTTTTCTTGCTTAGAGTCTCGATCATTTTCTAAAACAACTCGTAACGAATGGTCCAATGTCTCGAAGCAACATTTATTATTCATCGAAGTCTCATCCCAAACGACAAGAGCTATCATTTCAAACAAGTATGAGAGATATGTGTTTTTCTTTATCCATATGATGAGCCATCAGTAACTAGAAGATGGATATTAAACCTTGAATGAGCAGTTCTCCCACTCGGTAGCAAAAGTGAAGCAATCCCAGATGAGACAACAACAAGCACTGTCAAACCTTCAAACCTTATTTTATTAATTATTGTATGCCACACAAAAAATTTCCCAATGCCTTTATGGCTATGGACAAATATCAATGTATGAGATTTATCGAGAACATATTTAACAACATATTCATAGATATTTTTCTAGCACCGGTTAAGTATCGAAAGAGTAGATGAATGCTGACATGTCAAATCAGCGATATTATAATTTAGTTAAGTTTGTTTTTTTACTTCAGACAACAAACTCCCATATGAAATTAGAAGATCATGTTTCTCAAGATAGGTGGCAACAACATTAAAAAGCAACTCGAGCTCATACAAAACATAGTTTCGCAACTCAGCTTATGATAATCATAGATTTGGCATGCTGAAGGTTAATCTAAGATGGTATATTATCATCATGCATTAAATGCAAACATTCAAGGAATAAAGCTATTGGATCGACAACTTCACAAAAAAAAAATGATGCTAACAAAAAGTTGTCAAAGTTATGGAGATGTGGCACTTGTAATAGCTTCATAAAAAGCCTCAGCCCATTCTTATCATCACCCAAAACGCTCAAGGTCTTGTAAGCAAGCTGAAATGTTAGATAAACAACTCCAAAAACCTTTCTCCAGTCTTCAAAGCTTAAAGCTCCTTTGACATGGTTTAAAAGTAACCTAACAAAATATAACTCTCTAACATCGAGGTAGACATATGTGACATGGACAAGGCAAAAACCCTTTTAATCTAGGTACCCATTTTTTTTTTTACCAACATGTCAAACATACTTATTTGGAAATTTAGAGTAATAAATATTAAGCCCGTCGACATCAATTCGATTTCATGCAAACTATTATGTAAGCATTGTTTTATCAACACCTGGCCTTCTTAAAACTGAGGGTAGTGGTTGACTCCTTGAAAAAACAATGTTCTAATGTTGCGGTAAATGAACTTGAAGTCGCTCGACAGAAGGAGATTTTGAATGAATAGGAATTGGAGACAACTCCAAATAGCTTTGTATGGATATATGAATCTACAATTAAGATATGTTTTAATCTCATCATTGTTATCTTTTTCAATAGACATCCTACATCTATCAGATCTTTTGCTGACATACTTCAAAAGATATTTAATGAACATTGATTGACAACAGATCTTAATGTTTATATGAGCATTGTATCGTAATAATAACTCTATGTTGTATGGAACAACATGACTGTTGTTCCCATCTTTAATAATAGATTTTCCACGTTGTTCTTTTCTTCTATAATAAACAAACCATTATCATCAAAGATTGTTTGACTTTTGATTTTCTTTGGGAAACACTTTGAACACTTTCCTTTCTTCATGCATTTACTGTCTGGGTTTGTAAACCACATGGGCCATAGATCATAAACCGTGAAACAACATCATATCATATTGGATCTTTGTCATTGTCATGTATCTCATCACAAATAATTAAATCAACATCTTTAACCGAGCGACACTTAAAATCAGAAGTGAGCCATACCGGCAAATGACAACATAAAATGAGTGTTTTCAGGAATTCAACTGTGCAAACATCTCATAAGAAAGGTTACATAATGAATTTCTTCAATTATTAGCTTATCAAATAAGAGAGAATGTTAAAATATCTAAGGAAGAAAAAAAAAAGAAACATTCGACAATACTTTCAACTCTGTGACCAATCTCTTTAAATTTCTGGTCATTTGGTTAATACTCAAGAATGTCGCTCTCAAGCAGTCAAACATCAAATCCAAGAGTACCAGCCCCTACTCTCCCAATTAAGATCAAACAACCAGGTACATTGCAATGGGATGTGCATTAAATGTAAAATCCGGGCACACCCCACTAACTAAGGAAGGAGAAGGCCCATAACACACCCATAGACCAACAACAACCAAACCACCCTATCCGAGCCAAAATCCAATCAAACCCACTAGCTCCACGACCTTCAAATGATAATCACCCTGAACATAGCCATCTGCACACCCAAAGACAAACTTGAAGTAGTCAAAGCCTCTAAAAAAAACATCAGCAAGCCTTACAGTCGAGATGTAAGAGTGGAACAACGCTCATCTTGCATGAAGAAATCACCGAGAAGCAGAGTATCCCCTAAGAAAGACTGCTCCAATCCACAATAATTTCACTTATAAGTCACTGAGGGCTCTTAGTTTTTTTTTTTTGTATTAAGAGAATTTAATATAAATGATTGGGTTATTTATATATATAAAAAATGAATGCCTTGGCATCTCAAATGGCCGTCATTTTAATTTTAAAAGAGAATTACATTCGTAGCTTACATTGGAGATTCTTTGAATTGCTTTTCAGATAATCTTGAATGGAATGATACCAACCACCCAAATCCGTTGTCATGGAAAGGACTCAATTAACAACTTTTTGATTATTTAAGAACTTGATTGGCACAAAAAGATGATTCAGGATTTGATTGAGAATCCTTGCATAGTTAGCTTAAATTTTAAGGAAGAAGTTACTGCCGCTCAAGGTTCAAATTCAGAGAGGTGATGATTTCGAGAAAAAAGTACATGGAATAAAATAACTTGTTGAGATGAATCTAGCACCACGTAGAGATGCCAAATGAATAAAAACTGATGCAATTTTTAAATGGTTCAGAGAGATGATGATTTCATCTAGCAACTACAATGTTATTAAATCTTTGCATTTACTAACCGAACAAGGATAATACGTGCTTACAGAACATTACAATATTTAATTCTGCATCGCAGAAAAAAGAAAAAGAAAAATGAACTACCATGTAAATGAGACTACTGCATATATGGTTGGTGTGAGGATCGCGTTCCAGCACCCATATAACTGCCATAATTAGGAGGAGCTGCACTGTATGAGGAGGCAGCGGTAACCCTGTCATCTTGAGGATTGTAGTACATCTTTTGATCATTAGCTTGCTGACCATATGCAGATTGGCTAGGAATCTGATATTCATAGGGATTTGGAACAGTATGAGGATACCTCTCAGGCAGCATTCCAGGGTACGCTGTCCAAGGAGGTGGAGCTCGCCAACCACTTGCAGGACCAGTGGCAGCACCTCGTAATCCACGATAACCTCGATTAACTTTTGGTTTCTTCGATTGGTAATGTTTACCAAAATCACCTGCCCTCTTCTTATCAGATTTCGATTTCTCCAATTGAGCAAGCCTTTTCTGAAGTGGATCAAGTGGGTAGTCAGCTTCAAGCTTGTACTCTTCAACACACCTGATGACAACCTTCAGTGCTGCAAGCTCTAGTGCATTTCCATCAACCTGTGTAGAGAGAGCACGTCGTAAGAAAGTATCATTTTGTTGAAATATACTAGCAAGTAGCAACATTCACTATTTCCCATATTTTTTCTTCAAATAGAAATGTACCTGTACACCTGCACCACCTCCTGAGTTTCCACCCTTTCTTTGTGTGTTCTGTGAGTTTCTTCTCAAATCCTTCAAGTATGTCTTCAGGAGGGGAACAGGAGGGAAAATTTCAGTAAGCTGGAAGGCATGGATAAATCGAACAGCATCAATTTGTTTCCCATCGTTGACCAATGACTCAACAACACCTGCAAAGATAATGCAGGCTCGGTAAATTCCAGACAAAACAATTTAACAGCCCAATTAGAATATCAGAGTTAAACTGATTGCAAGAGTCCATGTTTGGTCAATAATTATAAGACTACCATGTCCTAAAGGAATGAAGAGTATGAAACATCCTAAGGAAACAACGGTCCAGTCTCCAGGCTCCTCAGGTCAGTTAATTAAAAGAACACCAACCTGGTATTTTGTGTGTTAAACCAAGAGAATGGCAGAGCTCAGGTGCTTGCCTGCGCTGGGCAATTACAAGAACAAGCTTGCAGAGTTCTTCTTCATCAAACTCCGAAGCAATTCTAAAAGTTGAAAGGAGCTGCAAGAATGCTTCTGCTTCCAATGGATCTCCATTGGTAGCATCAGTGCCCGCACTAGCCAACTTAGGCTTCCATTCATCAGCAAATGCCTTGGCTTGCTGCTTTATTTCAGGGTTTAGAAGGTGATCAGCACCTGGGTCAATTCTTGCCAATAAGGCGGCCATGGCTTCCATAAATATAACACAGGATTTGCGCATGCCCTGAAGGGCAGCATCCTTCTTATCCATTTGTTGGCCGGTTTCAACAGGAGGATAAAACCCCTCTAGTGAATCCAGCACCAAACGGGCTGGTTCAGTTGCAATTTCTAGTGCAACAGAAAGTTCATCACGGATGGCATATAAATTTTTTTGATTCTCCATGGAAAAACTCAGAAGCCCTTTTGCATCCATCTGCTCGCAAAATTGTGTGAGCTCTGGACGTGGCTTAACATCAGCAGCCACACCATCAGCAGTTTCACCCATTTTTTGAGAATACTCCCCTGGATAATTTATTTCAGCAAGAGAGCTGCTTACCTTTCTGTCTATGTTATCTCCACCATCAATGCACTCCAAAGAGCTGGGCTGGTGATTAGCTCGTGCCTCTGCGATGACAGAAACAGCAGTATCTTTTAGCTCCTGTATTCGATCTAGGAGTTCTAGTTCCTTAGTGACAACAGCCACCTCTCTCTCAGCAAGCAATGCACGAGTTTCAGCTTCTTTCTCTTCATATTCTTTCTCCCTAGCTTCTAACTCTTCAGATTTTTTCTTTAACACCGTCTCAAGGTTGCGGAAATGTTCTTCAATTTCCATCCACTGAACCTTTTCCTCAGAAGAATCCTTGCAAGCTTCTAGCTCATGTAATGCCCTCCCAAGCTGTTCTATCAGAGAGGATCCAGCATCATTTTCCACAACTTGCTCAGAATTAGCCATCGCTGATCGAAGAGGAGGTGCTTTGTGGATTTCTAAAGGCAGGAAAACATCAAAAGGAATATAAGAAACAAAAATGTCATGTGCCAAATTTCAAGTGAAAGAAAAAGAAAAAAAAAAGATGAAAATACACTTAATGATTTGGAGTTTATAGCTCAGATTCCTACCAATCTTGGGGCTCATGATTGCCAATTTCATGCAAACCTCCCTCAATTTTCTTTATCCTCTGGACCAATTGATATCTTTATTTTAAGTTGCCTTTTATAATGATTTTTGGCACAATTCAACAACCAAACCAGCCTATGATGTAGTAGACCAGTGAACCATCTGGGTTTTGACAGGCTTATTATACATAATTACACAAGCAAACATTCAAAATGTAGAATTGCGACAGTTAGGTTTCCTTTATCGAACAATGTTGTATCATTCCCATGAGAAATTCTTTGAAACATATTTTATGTATCATTTCATGAAGATACCATTTTATCCAGAAAACAACAACAGCAACATTTGAACAAGCCTATAGAAGAACCTTTCAAACTTAAAAGACGTCACTTAAGGAGCAAAAGGCACAACATGTTAGAGATGAACTTACCAGCCAATATATGATTAAGCCTAGCACACTATGAAATGGATCAACAAAAACAAATCCTCTAAAAAGAACATGATCAGAAGATATCCCAGAAGAGATTTTGACTAAAATTAAAAAACAAAATGTCAAGGCACATCAAATAGTAGAAAGGCACAAACATTGTTATTGACTATCCCCAGACCAACTATATATTGGTCATGTGTCAGGGGAATTACAGGAAAACAAGTACGCACATAATTGAAGTGACCATTTATAGTATTTGAATACAAATGCCAGAAGGTTTTCATGCATAAAAGTGACTCTTCTCATTGTCAAAGTATAAAGTTTGGACATTATGTTATTCAAGTACACATCAACTTTCATTCCAAATTGATGATTCGACTACCTTTCACATCACACAGATGAACAATGCTTCATCATTCAACTATATCAGTGATCTTAACGATTATCAATACAACACCGCAGTTTCTTAATGTGAAATGCAAGCAATGTTTTCTGAATTTATATCCTAACAAAGTCTAATGCTAGTTAAATCAGTTTTTGCAGTTTTGGTTCAGAGGAAAGAATCCAAAAAGCTTCTTGTTATTATTATATGAAATCAGGTTTTCATTGCTTTACAAACTTGCAGGACAAAATACGACTTTCTACTTGTTTACGAAACTTTATGCTGTGATAGAAGTATGCAAACGAATTTAATATTTATACATGGCATCCAATATACTTTACGTCCTTGTGTGTTTACAAGCCGTGCGCGAAGAAAGTTACCTGAATGTATGATAGACATTTAAAGAAAGGGGGGGGGGGTCACAACATAAACCACAGCTAGACTCACAAAGAACGCACCACAACTAGCCATACTAGTCAGCAAACTTCTCTCCTTGAGCTTCAAAAACATCACTCCACTCCTTTTTTGTTTTTTTCAGCCAAAATTAACATGCATGAGCATCATATTTTTTTTTATTTTTTTTATCTTTACAACAAATGCATTGCAAGAGAAACAACATGAAAAGAAAAGCTGCATTGTTTATAAAGAGATTGGTCAGAAAAAGAAACGAAGATCAAGCACATATATAACGAAACGGGACATCCCCATTTCCATTTCATCTTCCCCTAAACAAAACCAGCAAAGATAATCATTGGGCATACCAATACTAAACTAATTCCATGCATTGCAATTATATGTGTAAGAATCCCTAGAAAGAATTTAATATTATAATTTTTATTGCAAACTTAAAAACCAAAAAGTAATCTAATTCTAACAATATAGTTAAGCAAACATAGAGCTAGAAAAACAAAATAAATTAAGAAAATATATATATTACAGGTCGACATGAGGGAGAAATGCGAAAAGTGAATAGATAAAATAAAATACCTTTTTAGTTTCAGAGGATAAGGAATAAATGATGAGTTAGTGAAGCTCTTTCGTCCAGGGACTACGACGAAGAACCCTAACACCATCCCTCTGGGTTCCTAATTTATTTATTCATTGTGGGCCCATTTTTCATTCATAAAGCCCACAACTTATATTGGGTTGAGACATATCTCTATCATACACTACACGTCGTTTCATTATTTTCATCAATGTTTTATTTTTACTTTTTTAGGTTTGCAAGGATCACACAGCAAAAATTTTGCATGTTGAAAAAAAAAATATTTAGATTAAAAAATTATTTAATATTATTATTAAACTCAATTTAGTGGCTTGATCCTAATTCTCCATACCTGATTTTTTTTATCTAACTTGAGTTTAAAATTAAATTGTGTAAGAGTTAACCTATCGTGACCCAGTCAACTTAACTAATACACAAGCAACATGGATGACCAGTGAAAAATATCGTTTGATTTTAAATTTTTTTCAGGATAAGATCTTTTTTTTAATATTAACACGATAATATATTAAATCGACCTAGACTTTACGACTTAACTTTTCAAACATATGACCCGAGTCATGAACTCTATTAAATTTAATAATTTTATTTTTTTTATTAATTATATGATAAAAAAAATAGATGCTTATAAAATTATGCACCAACTAAATATTGAGATATTTATTTGAGATCACAATAACCTTATAGAAAGCAAACCGAAACAAATCATGAAAGCTAGTTAAGAATTAATCAAATGGTTAAGGATAAAATTAAAAAAAATACAAATAAAAAAATCCAATAAAACCCCAATATTGAAGGATGAAATTAAAAAAAATAAAAAAACCCCTTATTTTATGGGCCTTTTAAAAATGCCCAAACATATGGGCCTGAGATAGACACACTTGCTCAACACACCTTTATTATTTTTCTCTTTTTAAAGACTTGCCTTGCTGTTTTTGAAAAAAATAATAGCAAAGTGACATTTTGCTTGTTATTATCTAGAATCCAACCACTATTATGATACTTGAAAAATCAAGAGGAAGAGTTGGATCTAAAATTCTATTTTCAACTTATTTTCATTTAAAAAAACTAAAAAAAATAAAAAAAACTATTAAAACTATTTAAACTACCAAACAACCCAAAATCACTAAAAAACAAAAATCAAATGAATCCAAAAAATCCAAACCAAACCCAATTTGCTATTCCTACTATTTTTAAACGGAAAAAACACTTTCTCTGAACTCCTTTGAAGAAGAGAAACTCATTGACACAATTTTTTTTTGTGGCCTAATTGTAGCTAACCAACAATTTTATCTCTTCGTCATTATGCGGGGAATTTCTCTCTTATGTCTCTAACTTAAGAACTAAAAAATAAATAAAATGAACTTGTGTACTGAAATGAAAATCTTAGAGTGACCATGTATTTTCTCTGTATTTGATATTTAAGTTCTTTTTTTAAAATATTTTTTTAACACAATTTCAAACTTAATTTCATACAATGACTCAATAAAAAAATTGAAGGATAGAAATTAAGGTGGCGTTTGTTTCCAGAAAAACCAATTCCTGGAATTCATTTTCCTCATTTTTCCATGTTTGGTAACAATATGGAAAACTAGTCAACGAAAACTTAATTCCGGTCAAAACAGAAAACATAACTTTATCAGAGGAAAGTGTTTTCCTTTTGATAAAGAAAGGAAAACACTTTCCTTTTTTTCGGCTCCGTTCATTTTCTCAAATCACAGTCTCTCTTTCTTTTAAAAAACAATTGGAAGCTGAGCAATTCATTTCTGTGGAACAAGAGCATTTTTCTGGACCAATTAATTTTAGGTATTTTTTTCCCTCTATTATTTCCTTTATGTTTTTATCTTCTTCTTCATTTAGATCTGTAAAAATTATGGCATAAATCCTTTGATATTCTTGATAAATCTGCTACCTGTCATATTTTTTTCATAACATTTCCATAACACAGTTTTTTTCTTCATCTTATCTCGTCACATTCGACAGTTAAAACTAACCAAATTCATCAAGCAACCCACAAAAAAACACATTTTTTCCATGACTGTTTTCTTCTTCATCAATCATATCTTGGGACCTCACCTAACAGCTTAACCTATTGGGTTGAGATGGTTCTTTGACATGGTATCAGAGCCTTAATGACCAAGTGGTCTCGAGTTCGAATCTCACCATCCCCATTTATTTGATAAAAATTAAGCACAAGATAATATGAGCCTGTGCAAGTTTCAAGCCCAAAAGGCTTTCACTTGAGAGGGTGTGTTAGAGAATAATATAAATCATATCCTGAGACCTCACCTAACATCTTAAGCTATTGGGTTGAGATGGTTCTTTGACACTAACCAAACAGAAAGACAAAACCGGGGGGGGGAGATTACTGTGAACAGAGAGAGGCAAAA
>Ga0307517_10005028_pt1 | contig 20110 bp, 16 predicted proteins | sample 23_EM_MG_FD_194515 | JGI IMG/M metagenome (GOLD analysis project Ga0307517, IMG submission 194515) | Populus trichocarpa ectomycorrhiza microbial communities from riparian zone in the Pacific Northwest, United States - 23_EM | ecosystem: Host-associated > Plants > Roots > Unclassified | place... | reverse complement strand
GAGCTGCTCGCCGCCATCGAGGAACGCGTACGCGAGGAGCTGATGCCGGGGCCCGACCTCCTCGACATCGCCGACCCACTCACCCACCTCGCCGGAGCGTGGAGCCTGGAGCGCGCCCGGGACGCCGCGTGGGCCGGGGCGCGGGTGCTGTGGTCGCTGCGCGGACTGCCCGAGATGTACGAGGAGTTCACCGAGAAGCTCGACACGGGGGTCGGGCTGATCGGCCGCTTCCTGCTGACGCCCCTGGACAGGTGATCCGGGGCGGTCAGTCCTCGTCGAGCTCGACGGGTGCGATCTCCTCGTACACATCGCCCGGGCCCGGGTTCGCCGGGTCCGTGCCGCCGCCGAGGTGGTGCATGACGCCCCACACGGCGTTGAGCGCGGTCTGCACGGCGCCCTCGGCCCAGCCCGCCGTCCAGGAGATGTCGTCGCCGGCGAGGAAGATGCCGCGCTTGTCCTGCGGGAGCCCGTCCTGCATGAAGTGGGTGAACAGCCGCCGCTGGTAGCGGTAGTGGCCGGGCAGGTTGGCCTTGAAGGCGCCCATGAAGTAGGGCTCGTTCTCCCAGGACACGGTGACCGGGTTGCCGATGATGTGCCGCCGGATGTCGACCTTGGGATAGATCTCGCCGAGCGATTTGAGCATGACCTCCATCCGCTCACCGGCGCTCAGCGGCAGCCACTTCAGGCTGTCGTCGCACCAGGTGTAGGAGAGGCAGATCACAGCGGGCCGGTCCGGGCCGTCGTCCAGCAGATACGTGCCCCGGGTCATCCGGTCGGTGAGCGTCATGCTCATCACGTCCCGGCCCGTGTCCTCGTCCTTGTCCAGCCAGAACGGCCGGTCGACGGGCACGAAGAGCTTGCTGGACTCCATGTAGTGCGTGCGCTCGATCGCCGTCCAGTGGTCGATCGGGAAGAGCGAGTCGTCACAGGCGATCTTGCTGAGCAGCATCCAGCTCTGCGCGGTGAAGACCGCGGCGGCGTACGTGCGGATGTCCCCCGTCGCGTCGGTCACCGTGATGCGGTTGCCGGCGGTGCGGTTCAGACGGGTGACGGCGGGGCGCGGGGCGCCGCCGTGCAGGGACCTCAGCGAGGTCCCGGGGGCCCAGTGGACGGTCTTGTCGGGCTCGCGCTCCCACAGCCGCAGCGGGAGCTGCTGGCTGCCGCCGACGATGCCGTGGTGGTCGTCGTCGGCGCCGGTGTAGACGACGCGGAGGATCTCCAGGATGGAGTTGGGGAAGTCGGTGTCCCAGCCGCCGGTGCCGAAGCCGACCTGGCCGAAGATCTCGCGGTGCCGGAAGGACTTGAAGGACGGGGAGTCGCAGAGGAAGCCGTAGAAGGTCTGGTTGTCCAGCCTCTCGACCAGCCGGGACCAGATCTCACGGATCCGGGGAATGTCGCGCATGCGCAGGGCGAGCTGCATGTCGGAGAAGTCCGCGCCCTCCTCCAGGCAGGCGTTCCAGGCATGCATGACCTGGTGGTAGACCTCGGGCAGGTCGTCCACGCAGGTGGCGTAGTGCGTCTCGCCCTTGAGGTCGACCACCGTCGAGGGGGTGCCCGGGGCCAGCGGGTTCGGGAACGGCCTGGTCTCCAGGCCGACCAGGTCGACGTAGTACTGGAAGGCGGTCGAGGAGGGCGGGAAGCGCATCGCGCCCATCTCGGCCGTCAGATTCTCGTCGCAGCCCTCGAACCCGACCGTGCGCAGGCGGCCGCCGATCCGGTCGGCCTCGTAGACGACGGGCTTCAGGCCCATCTTCATCAGCTCGTACGCGGCGATGACGCCGCTCAGGCCGCCGCCGATCACCGCGACCTCGGTGCCCAGCGCCGTCGCCGGCACCGAGCCCAGGCCCGCCGGATGGGCCAGGAAGTCGTCGTACGCGTACGGGAAGTCCGGCCCGAACATGGTGATGGGCGGGGTGGCCTGGGCCTGCTCGTGCTGCTCGTCGTGGACGGCGGTGGGCACGGACGTCATGGGGGTGGTGCTCCTAGCGAAAGCGAAAAAGGCGGATCAGTACAGCTCGGGCCGGCGGTCGGCCAGGTACGGGTTCGCCGCGCGCGAGGCGCGCAGCAGCTCCGGGTCGGCGTCGGCGAGCAGCAGCTCCTCGCCTTTTGCGGCACGCGCATGCGCGATTCCGTCCGGCCCGGCCAGGCAGCTCAGCCCGACGAACTCGAATTCGCCCTCGGTGCCGATCCGGTTGACGTACGCCACGTAAAGCTGGCTCTCCCAGGCCCGGGTCGGGACGACGCTCTCGGCCACGAATTCGAAGGGCTGCATCTGCGCCGTCGGCACGACCAGCAGGTCGGTCCCCGCGACGGCATGCGCACGCACGTTTTCCGGGAATTCCACGTCGTAGCAGATGAGGAAGCCGAGCATGAGTCCGGCCAGCTCCGCCTGGACCACCGGGGTGTCCCCGGGTGTGAAGTAGGCGCGCTCGAAGTCGCCGAAGAGGTGGGTCTTGCGGTAGTTCGCCAGCGGCAGCCCGTCGGGGCCGATCAGCTGGACCGCGTTGTACGTCTCGCCCCCGGCGCCGCGCTCCGGATAGCCGTAGGCCAGCGCGATCCCGTGCCGCGCGGCGACGGCGCCCAGGCGCCGCGCGCTCGGCCCGTCGGCGGGCTCGGCGAGGCGGTGCACGTCGTCCCCGATCGCGTATCCGGTCAGGAACATCTCCGGGGCGATCAGCAGGCCGGCCCCGGCCAGCGCCGCCCGGCGGGCGGCGTCGTCCAGGATCTCGATGTTCTGCCCGACGTCGCTGAGCTTTCCGGAACTCTGGAGCAGGGCGGTGCGCAACGGCGGCGTCATGGATCCTCGCGGGTCGTCCGGGTGTTCGGGGGGCACTGGAAACGGTACGTTTCACCATCTCCCCCGGACAAGACGCGGACATTGCGGACCAATGACCGATCTGTTGCGTCTTCCCGGTACCGCGCGGCGATTCGTTGCGTCCTAGGTCGGAGATCCCGACGTGTACCGCCTCAGCAGCGGCGACAGCACCAGCACCGACTTCGTACGCTCCACGAACGGCTCCCCCGCGATCCGCTCCAGCACGCGCTCGAAGTGCCGCACGTCGGAGGCGAAGACCTGGACGACGGCGTCCGCCTCACCGGTGACGGTCGAGGCGGACGCCACCTCCGGGTAGCGCGCCAGGCCGCGCCGGATGTCCTCCGGCGAGGTGTTGTGGCGGCAGTACAGCTCGACGAGCGCCTCCGTCTCCCAGCCGAGCGCCGCCGGGTCCACCCGTACCGTGAACCCCGTGATCGCGCCGACCGCCCGCAGCCGGTCGACCCGGCGTTTCACGGCCGGCGCCGACAGGCCCACCTGGGCGCCGATGTCCGCGTAGGAGCGGCGGGCGTCCTCGGCGAGGGCGTGGACGATGCGTTCGTCGAGATCGTTCAGTGGCACACAGCGAAGTAGAACACGGCTCTCACTGCCAGCTCGCGTGCAGCGGCTTGCCCTCGGCGTATCCGGCGGCGCTCTGGATGCCGACCACGGCCTTCTCCGCGAACTCCGCGAGCGAGGCCGCGCCCGCGTACGTGCAGGAGCTGCGCACCCCCGCGATGATCGAGTCGATCAGGTCCTCGACCCCCGGACGGGCCGGGTCCAGGAACATCCGCGAGGTGGAGATGCCCTCCTCGAACAGCGCCTTGCGCGCGCGGTCGTACGCGGACTCCTCGCTCGTACGGTTGCGCACCGCGCGGGCCGAGGCCATGCCGAAGCTCTCCTTGTACAGGCGGCCGTCGGCGGTCTGCTGGAGGTCGCCCGGCGACTCGTACGTACCGGCGAACCACGAGCCGACCATGACGTTCGACGCGCCCGCGGCGAGCGCCATCGCGACATCGCGCGGGTGGCGGACACCGCCGTCGGCCCACACGTGCTTGCCGTACTTGCGCGCCTCGGCCGCGCACTCCATGACGGCGGAGAACTGCGGGCGGCCCACGCCGGTCATCATGCGGGTGGTGCACATCGCGCCCGGTCCGACACCGACCTTGATGATGTCCGCGCCGGCCTCGATGAGGTCGCGTACGCCCTCCGCCGCGACGATGTTGCCCGCCACGATCGGCACCTGCGGGTCCAGACCGCGCACCGCGCGCACCGCGGCGATCATCGACTCCTGGTGGCCGTGCGCGGTGTCGACGACCAGGGTGTCGACACCCGCGTCGAGCAGCTGCTTGGCCTTGCCCGCCACATCGCCGTTGATCCCGACGGCGGCCGCGATGCGCAGGCGGCCGTTCCGGTCGACGGCGGGCGCGTAGAGCGTCGCGCGCAGCGCGGCCTTCCGGGTGAGGATGCCGGCCAGCCTCCCGTCGCCGTCCACGGCCGGGGCGAGCTTGCGGTGCGCGTCCTCAAGGCGGTTGAAGGCCTCACGGGGGTCTATTCCCTCGTCCAGGAGCAGCAGGTCGCGGGACATGACCTCGGACAGCTGCGTGAAGCGGTCCACGCCGCTCAGGTCGTGCTCGGTGACGATGCCGACCGGCCGCTCCTCCTCTACGACCACGACCGCGCCGTGCGCCCGCTTGGGCAGCAGCGACAGCGCGTCGGCGACCGTGGCGGTGGGAGCGAGGGTGATCGGGGTGTCCAGGACCAGGTGGCGGGACTTCACCCAGCCGACCACCTCGGCGATCACATCGATCGGGATGTCCTGCGGGATGACCACCAGACCCCCGCGACGGGCGACCGTCTCGGCCATCCGGCGGCCCGCGATGGCGGTCATATTGGCGACCACCAGCGGGATCGTGGTCCCGGTCCCGTCGGGGGACGCGAGGTCCACGGCCTGACGGGACCCGACCGCGGAGCGGCTGGGCACCATGAAGACATCGTCATAGGTGAGGTCGTACGGCGGCTTTACATCATTAAGGAAACGCATCAGAACTCTCTCACCTGCGGTTTTGTCTAGGAAGCGGGCGGGGAGTCAGCACCGGACGAGTACCGGCGCAGTCTGCGGCTCCTATGCCATCATCACCGATGCCCTCGGCTCTTGGCCAACCTGCCGCACCTCTTCTGTGCCTTCGGCCAAGATCCTGACGTGCCCGTTTGTCGTTTCGACCAACGTGATCAGCTGACCACACGTCAGACGCCACCGCGCCGCGCTACCGTGGATTCATCGGCCGCACGCAGCCGACAGGGGGACAGCGTGACGCGCAACGCCAAAGACTTCAGCCGCCTGTTCTTCGGGCGGGACGACGCCGAGAACGACCTGGCCGACGGGCTGCTGGGGGGCCGGACCGAGTCGCGCAGCCTGATCCGTACCGTCGGCGGCGCCGCAGGCGGCATCGGCGAGGGACAGCCCGTCTCATGATCCGAACGCGCCGACTCCGCTCCAACGCGTGCGCGAGCCGGACGACGGTCGCGGCTCATCCGACCTGGGCGGCGTCCTCGGCGTCCTCGGCCTCCTCGGCCCCCTCGTCCTCCCAGCGCAGCAGGTCGCCCGGCTGGCAGTCGAGCACCTCGCAGAGCGCGGCGAGGGTCGCGAAGCGCACCGCCTTGGCGCGGCCGTTCTTGAGTACCGCCAGGTTGGCGGGAGTGATCCCCACGCGGTCCGCGAGTTCGCCCACGGACATCTTCCGCCGGGCCAGCATCACGTCGATGTCGACGGCGATCGGCATCAGATCACCTCGTCCAACTCGGCCTGCATCTGCGTCGCTTCGACGTCGCGCGCGACGGCCTGGGCGAGCAGCATCCGCAGTACGAGCACGATGAGCGCGACCCCCAGGATGGCCACGCCGACCCCGCCCATGATGAGGGTGACGCCCGGATCCTCCCGCTGGCCCGGCGCGTTGACAGCCGTGACGGCGAACCACACGAGGGCGGCCGCCACGATCGCACCGATCACGCCGTCCACGTACCGGAAGGCGACGGGGGAGAACACGGTTCCGCGTCGCACCATCGTCACCAGCCGCCATACGCAGACCACGGCGACCTGGACCGACACCATCCCCAGGATCGTGATCACGCGCAGCGGGGTCAGCGGGACCGACCCGTCCTCCGGGTCGCTCCCGCTGACCAGCACCCACACCATCATTGCCTGTACGAACACGGTGCCGGTGAGCACCATCACGAGCACGGCGCGCAGCGCACCCACTGTCAGCTTTCCCACGACCCGACCTTCCATCGACTTACGATGGGAACCTATCGAATATCGATAGGTGAGGCAAGGTCTGCGACCGCCCCGGCCTACTCCAGGACGATCTCGACGGGCGGCGTCCCCTCCCCCGACCCGGTCATCGCGTCCGCGAAGATCTGCTCGGCGATCGTCCAGTCGTGCGGGTGCCGCTCGGCGTACTCCTGCCATCCGCGTACGCTGACCCGCCACCCGGCGGCGTCCTGCTCGGGCCACCAGCTCGGGTCGCCGAGGCACTCGTCGAGGGCGTCCCAGTTGCGGCCGAAGTACTCGGGCAGGCGCAGCCCGCTCGCGCAGCGGTCCATGAAGGTCTCCTTGTCGGTGACCCCGGCGAGGTCGAGCACGTCGGTGCGCCAGTCGTGCCCGGTCATCGCAGTACCGCCCTGAAGCTCGCGTAGTGGTCGTCGGTGTAGTAGAACTCCCCGCCCTGGCCGGTGATGATGCGCCGGGCGCCACGGTCGTTCTCCCCCGGGGTGGGCACGGTGTACTCGTGGTAGTAGCCGCGCGCCCGGCTGGGCAGCAGGCCCTCGAAGTTGCCGAAGACGGCGCCGTCCTTGGCGTAGGGGAAGGGGCCGCCCGCGTCGATCAGTTGCAGGGTGTCCTGGGCCTGGGCGGGCAGTCGCGCCTGGGCGACCGTTGACGCGGCGGGGGTGCCGGCGCCCGAGGCGGTGCAGGCGCCGAGCAGCAGCGTCAGGCATGCCAGCAGCGCGGCCAGAACGGGCCTTGGGCGCATCAGGACCCGTCGGGGTCCGCGCGGTCCAGGGCGGGCCGCGGCAGCGGATCGGTGGAATGCAGAAGGTAATCCGCTGCCGCGGTGTCAGTGACGATACTGGTGACCAGTCCGGACCGCAGGACGGCGTCGACGGCGGCCGCCTTGCGCAGGCCGCCCGCGATGGCGAGGACCTCGGGGATGCGGCGGAGGCGGTCGGCCTCGATGGTGATGCAGCGTTCGCCGAGGTCACGGCCCACGCGGCGGCCGGAGGCGTCGAAGAGGTGGGAGGACATCTCGGCGGCGACGCCGAGGGAGGCGTAGTGCTCGCGCTCCTTGTCGGTGAGCGCGTCGTGCACCGTGGAGATGCCCGCCTCCCAGGAGCCGACGGAGACCACGGCGACGGTGACCTTGTCGAAGTAGCTCATGGCGGCCGCGATGCCGCTCTGCGCGCGCAGCGCCGCCGCCGTGGCGGGGTCGGCGAGCACCATCGGGGCGTACATCGGGTGCGCCTCGCCGCCGGAGACGGCAGCGGCGGTGCGGACGGCCTCGACGGAGCCGCGGTCGGCGGTGCCGGCGTCGTACACGCCGGTGAGCTGGACGACGGTGCAGGGCGGGAGGCGGTCCAGGGCGTTGGCCATGGTGATTATCGAGCGGCCCCAGGCCAGGCCGAGGACGTCGCCCTCGCTGACCAGCTCGCCCAGCAGGTCGGCGGCGACCGCGCCGAGGTTCTCGGGGTCGGGGCCGTCGCTCTCGTCGGCCGGGGACTCCACGACGACGGCGTGGCGGAGGCCGTAGCGGGCGCGGAGCGCGTCGGAGCGTTCGGCGTCCAACTCGGCGGGGACGCGGATCTCGATGCGTACGAGATCGCGTTCGAGGGCGGTCTCCAGGACCCGGGCCACCTTGAAGCGGCTCACGCCGAACTCCTCGGCGATCTGGATCTTGGACTTCCCTTCGAGATAGAAGCGGCGAGCCATCGCTGCCGCCTGGACCATCTCTCCTGGGCCCATGCGCACCTGCGTGCGGCCTGTGGTCACGTCGCTCTCCCGTTTGCCCATCTGATCGGCTCCGCGCTCATCCTCGCACGATCGCGCGGGGTTACGGACACGTAGGCCCGGCCCGCTCGGTCCCGCCCGGTTCAGTGGGCGCAGGCCGCCGTGGCCTGCTTGCGCAGGTTGCGTACGGCCTCCGCCGGGTCCTGCGCGCCGTATACGGCCGAGCCCGCCACGAACACATCGGCGCCGGCCTCGGCGCAGCGCTCGATGGTGGCCGCGGACACCCCGCCGTCCACCTGGAGCCAGAGCTGGAGCCCGTGCTTCTCGATCAGCCGGCGGGCACGGCGGATCTTGGGCAGCATGATGTCGAGGAAGGCCTGGCCGCCGAAGCCGGGCTCGACGGTCATGATCAGCAGCATGTCGAGCTCGGGGAGCAGGTCCTCGTACGGCTCGATCGGCGTGGCGGGCTTCAGCGCCATGGACGCCCTGGCCCCCTTGGCCCGGATCTCGCGGGCGAGCCGGACCGGGGCGGCGGCCGCCTCGACGTGGAAGGTGACGGACCCCGCGCCCGCCTCGATGTACGCCGGGGCCCAGCGATCCGGGTCCTCGATCATGAGGTGGAGGTCGAGCGGGGTGTCGGTCGCCCTGCTCAGCGACTCGACGACCGGGACCCCGAGGGTGAGGTTGGGGACGAAGTGGTTGTCCATCACGTCGACGTGGAGCCAGTCGGCGCCCTCGACCGCCCGCGCTTCCTCGGCGAGACGCGCGAAGTCGGCGGACAGGATGCTGGGGTTGATCTGCACGGCCATGCCTCCAGTATGGCGGTGCCGCACCGGTCGTACGTCCTTCGGGTCGGGTACCTGGCAAGCTCCGTAATCGCGCTGCGGCGACCGGCTTCCCATGGGATGCTGACCGAGACATTCGCACTCCTCGGGGGACGCCTTGGACAGGCGGAGGTGGCTGACGCAATGGCTCCGGGCACATCAGGCAAGCTGGCCCTGCTCGTCTGCGGAAAGCGCAGCAAGTGGGTCGTTCTCGTGCTGTGGCTCATCCTGCTGGTGGCGGTCGCGCCACTGGCCCAGAAGCTCACGGACGCCGAGCAGAACGACGCGTCCTCGTGGCTGCCGGGCAGCGCGGAATCCACGCAGGTCCTGAATCTGCAGAAGGAGTTCCTGCCCGACACCGCCCCCGCCGTCGTGATCTACGCGCGGCCGGACGGGCTCACGCAGGCGGACCGTACGAAGATCCAGGCGGACGCCGCCCGCATCAAGGCCATGACGCAGCACGGCATCTTCGGCACCCGCACCCTGGGCCCCGCCTACGACCGTCCGGCCGGTCCGCGCGCCGCCCAGCTCATCGTCCCGATCAGCGTCGACGAGGGCGGCTGGAACGGCATCGCGGACGCGGTCAAGGACATCCGGGGCGTCGTCAGCGGGAACACCGACGGCCTGGAAGTCCACATCACCGGTCCCGGCGGATTCTCCTCCGACTCCGCCGACGCCTTCTCCGGCATCGACGGCACCCTGCTGTACTCCGCGCTCGCCGTGGTCGTCATCATCCTGCTGCTCACCTACCGCAGCATCGCCCTGCTGCTGGTGCCAGTGCTGTCGGTCATCGGCGCCCTCTTCACCGCCCAGGCCGCCATCTACCTGCTGGCCACCCACGCCGGCCTGGTCGTCAACGCCCAGAGCGCCGGGATCCTGACCGTGCTGGTCTTCGGCGCCGGCACGGACTACGCGCTGCTGCTCATCGCCCGCTACCGCGAGGAGCTGCGCCGCCACGAGGACCGCCACGAGGCGATGGCCCTGGCCCTGCACCGGGCCGGGCCCGCCATCCTGGCCAGCGCGGCCACCGTCGCGGTCAGCATGCTCTGCCTGCTCTTCGCCGAGATGAACTCCACCTCCGGGCTGGGCCCGGTCGCCGCCATCGGCATCACCATCGGCGTGACCGCGATGATGACGCTGTTCCCCGCGCTGCTGGTCATCGCCGGGCGCTGGGTGTTCTGGCCCACGATCCCGCACGTCGGCTCCACCGAGCCCACGCGTACGGGCCTGTGGTCGCGGGTCGGGCAGCGGATCGACCGCAAGCCGCGCACGGTGTGGGTGACGACGGCGCTGATTCTGGCCGTCCTGTCGCTGGGCCTGATCAGCCTGAAGGCGGCCGGCCTGTCCAACGCGGAGAGCTTCACCGGCAAGCCGGACTCGGTCACCGGCCAGGAGGTCGAGGCCCGGTACTTCGCCGCGGGCGCCGGCCAGCCGCTGGTCGTCATCGCCAAGGCCTCCGCAAGCGGCCGGGTCGAGGCCGCCTTCGCCTCCGTCAAGGGCATCGCCCCCGGCTCCGTCGGCGTCCCGGCCGGGGCCCCGGCGCAGAAGAACGGCCTGGTCTACCTGGAGGGCACCACCACGACCGCCCCCGACAGCCAGGCCGCCAAGGACACCGTCGACCGGGCCCGCGACAGGCTGCACGCCGTCCCCGGCGCCGATGCCAAGGTCGGCGGCGGCACGGCGACGATTCTCGACGCCAACCGTGCGGCCCAGCGCGACAGCGAGCTGCTCATCCCGCTGATCCTGGTCGTCGTCCTGATCATCCTCGCCTTCCTGCTGCGAGCCCTGGTCGCCCCGCTGGTGCTCATCGGCACCGTCGTGCTCTCCTTCGCCGCCGCCCTCGGGGTCAGCGCGCTCGCCTTCCGTCACATCTTCGGCTTCGAGGGCGAGGACACCGCCTTCCCGCTCTTCGTCTTCGTCTTCCTCGTCGCCCTCGGCATCGACTACAACATCTTCCTGATGACCCGCATCCGCGAGGAGACCGCCCACTCCGGCACCCGCCAGGGCACCCTGACCGGCCTCGCCGCCACCGGCGGCGTCATCACCTCCGCCGGCCTCGTCCTCGCCGGCACCTTCGCCGCGCTCGCCACCCTCCCCATCGTCGGCTTCGCCGAAATCGGCTTCGCCGTCGCCTTCGGCGTGCTCCTGGACACCTTCATCGTCCGGTCCGTACTCGTCTCCGCGATCACCCTCGATCTGCGCAACCGCGTGTGGTGGCCCACCCGCCTGGACCACCCCTCCGCGGACGACGACTCAAGGCCCTAGACGTTGGGGACGTGGAGCCGGTCCCAGCTGGTCCTGCCCGGGGTGCCGTCGGCGGCGGCGCCGGAGTAGCCGAGCTTGCGCTGCCAGGCGGCGTAGGACCTGCGGTCGGCTTCGGACCAGGCGGGGCCGGGGCCGACCTCGTAGCGGCCGCAGCGCTCGGCGACGAGACGCTTGCCCATGGCCGTTATGACGGCGCTGCGGCGGCCGGGCCTGAAGAAATCGGCGCCGGGGAAGGGCTCGTACTTCGGTTTTCCGGGCTTGGGGGTGGTGGGGGTCGTCGGCTTGGCGGCGAGGCGGGTTTTTACGCGCTTGCGCATGGCGGCCATGGTGAAGCCCTTGGGGTCGATCTTGCCGGGCTGCCATTCGAGATGGCCGATGACGGACTCCTCGCTCCAGCCGTGGGCGCGGCACAGCGCGGCGGAGGCCTTCTCTATGGCGGTGAGCTGCGCTGCCGGCCAGGGGTCCTTGCCGTCGCCGAGGTTGACGCACTCGAAGCCGTAGAAGTGGGTGTTGCCGTCGGTGTTGGCCTCGTTGTCGGGTGGCAGCGCGGACTGGTTGACCACGGAGCGCAGGACGTCGCCGTCGCCGAGGCCGGCGTGGTTGGCGCGGCCGTTGCCGACCAGGTAGACGGTGCCGTCCTTGGCGATGACGCCGTGGCACAGGGGTCCGGGCAGGTCGGAACGGCCGTTGTAGCAGAGCTCGACGGAGTTCCTGGTGCCTTTGGTGACGGTGTGGTGGATCATGACGCCGTTGACGGGGCCCCAGGCGCCTCTGCTGTTGCGGTTGTGGGTGCGCCAGGTGCGGTGCTCGACGACGGTGAGTCCCTCGGCACGGAGCGCTTTGAGCAGGCTGTCGGCGGACAGCGGCTTGGACATCGGTGGATACCTTTCGATCCGCGTCTGCTGGGCGTCTACTTGGCGGCGTTGACCGGGCCGGCGAGGGGGCCGAAGGCGAGCCGCAGGTCTTCCTGGGAGCGCGTCGCCCTGCCGCCGATCCAGGCGAGCGGGGCGTAGTGGTGGACGATGCCGGCCGGGCGTTGCAGCAGCGGCTCGCCGGCGGCGCTGCGGGGCCACTCCACGGTGCCGGTGACCGCGCGGGCGGGGACGGTCCAGTAGTCGCCGGGGCGGTAGGTGGCGCCGGGCTCGAACCACACCTGGACGCCGTCCTCGATGTCGAGCCAGGTGCCTTCCTGGATGCGCACCGAGCCCGCGGTGAGCCTGCCGCGCTGGTCCCAGCGGCGCAGGCACGGGTGGCGTTCGGCGAGGCGTCCGATGCCGGGCTGGGGCTCGCCGGAGAGCCGGACTCGGCGGCCGGGGAGGTCGAGCTCCTCGACCTGGAGCAGGGGGGCGGGCTCGCCGCGGCTGATGTACGCGGAGTCGACGACCTCCACCCAGTCCCCGGCGTTGAGGTCGAGCTTGTCGTCGGCGCCGAGGGTGGACAGCTCGGCCCAGCTGCCGGTGAGGGAGGCGATGGGGAAGACGACGGAGCCGTTCTCCCGGGACCACTTGAAGGTGGCGCCGTCCTTGTCCTTCACCGGGCCGCCGCGGTGGATCTCGATGCGGTAGAGCTGGTTCTCCGGGCCCCGGTAGCGGGCGTCGGGGCTGACCAGGCACGGCTCCTCGTCCGATCGGGCCGGGCGCTCGCTGCGCACCGCCAGCCGTCCGCCGAGCGCCTCCTGCCTGGCCGCCCAGTCGGCGAAGGCCGTGCGGCGCGAATCGGTGTCGGTCTTGACCTCGCCCAGCTGGGAGCCCGGCACGGCCAGCACCTGCCAGACGGTCTTCACGCGGGCGGCGGTGTCGGGGAGCGCCGCGCCGAGGGCCACCTCGCGGATCTCGGGGTCCTCGGAAGCGGTGACGCTGCGCTCCCAGACCTTGAGGTAGACGAGGTAGGGAAAGCTCGTGGGCAGCCGGTCCGCCGGTGTCTCGCGGTCGCGGTAGGCGTCGGGCTGGTCCCAGTAGGACCACGTGGAGGGCGGCTCCGGCTCCGTGGCGGCCGTGTCGGCGTCGGTCTCGGCGGGGACCCCGGGCGCGGGACGGTCGGCGTCGAGGAGGATGCCGTCGACGTAGTAGCGGCCGCCGCCGATGGCCAGGTCGTCGAGTTCGTTGTCGCCCGGGAGGAATTCGATCCCGAAGCCGTTGGCGGCTGCCGGGCCGCCGTGCGGGCCGATGAGGTCGGCGGCGGTGGTGCGGGCCTGGTGGAGCTGGATGGCCGCCTGTTCGTTGGCGTCGGCGTCGAGCTGGACGCGTCCCTGCTGGGCGAGGACGGCGGAATAGCCCTTGGCCGGACGGAAGGTGATGCGGGAGAGGTCGCCGTGCATGGCTGGAGGTTCCCCGTTCGTTGAGGAGCGAGTGCGGTCAGGAGACGTAGAAGATCCCGGCGTCGGATCCCGCCGGGGTGTACTCGTCGAGGCGGGCGCGCAGGTTGTCCTCGCGCTGGGGCTGGAAGAGGTCGTGGAAGGCGCCGAGTTCGGAGCCGTCCTGCGCGCCCCGGGTGATCTCGGGGGCGGCGGACCGGGCGAGCCGGCCGTAGTCGGGGGTGCCGTAGCGGACGCTTGCGAAGACCGGACGGACCCGGTCGGCGTCGTCGGGGCCGACGAGGTCGGGCTGGCAGTGGTAGCGGCGCGGGGTGCGGGACCCCGGCGGGACGTAGCAGAAGCGCATGCAGCCGGTGCCGCGCCGGGCGGTGCGGACGGTGCCGGTGAAGACGCAGTCCTCGGCGATCTCGACGGCGTGGGTGTGGATCTCGCCGATGACGGTGGTGCGGTGGGCGTGCAGCACCGCGTGGGCGTGCCGGCAGTCGGGGGCGGACAGCGCCTCCCGGTCGTCGCCGGTGGCGTCGAGGATGCTGTCGGCGATGTGGATGGCCAGCGGGTCGGTGCCGACCTCGTCGCCGGTGACCAGGATGGTGCCGAGGATGGAGCGTTCGATCTGTACGCAGGCGGTGGTGCAGTCCAGGACGAGGCTGGGCTCCTCCGGGGAGTGCGGTTCGCAGTGGTGCTCCAGCGACCAGCCGGGGACGAGGGTGCAGTGCCGGATGACGACGGAGCCGACCGGGCCGGTGACATTGACGCCGCGTCCGGTGATGAGCAGCCCGTCCAGCGTGATGCGGGGCGCGGGACCGTCCCCCTCGCAGTCCTCGCGGGCGCGGATGTTGAGGGCGTCGGGGCGGTTGCTGTACCAGTCCAGGAGCCGGATGACCGGGCGGGTGCCCTCGGCGGCGCGCACTTCGAGGCGGTCGCCGGGCTCCAGGTCGAAGTCGAGCTGTTCCTGGTAGGCGCCGCTGTGGGTGATCTCGATGACCGCCTCGCCGCCCGCGTCGCCGGACGCCTGGTCGGCGCGCCAGCGCTCGTAGGCGCCGGTGATGCGGTCGTGTGCCTGGCCGGGGCCGACCCGGTAGACGGTGGCGCCGCGGGGCGTGGTGCGGTCCCGGAGGTACTCTCCGCTGCCCATGTCGTCGCTGAAGGCGTAGTGGTGGGTGACCCGGACGCCCCGGCGCGGGGCGGTGCGGGAGCCGAAGGCGATCCGGCCGAGTACGGGGTCGACGGCGACCTGGCCGCGACGGGGGCGGTAGGTCCAGTCGGTGAGGTCGGCCACGACGAGGTCGGCGGGCGGGATCGGGTGCGAATCGTCGTCGCGCCAGATGGCCAGGCTCTTGCCGGGGCCGTAGTAGTCGCCGATGCGGTCGTTGAGGCGCCGTCGGCTGATGCGCGCCGGGACGTTGTCGATCGTCGCGATGTGCGCGGCGGACGGCTCCGGTACCGGGCTGGTGACCAGCGGGCTGTCGTTGCCCAGAATGGAGAAGGTGTACAGGTTGCGCGCCCGGTCGATGCAGTACGCGGGGCCGCGCGAGATGGCGTAGGGCTTGAGGCGCCAGACGAACAGGCCGATGCCGTCGGGCGTGCGGCCGCCCTGCCGGCGGGGCGAGGCTGCCCGTCGTACGTCGGCGGTGTGCGCCAGTTCGTCGAAGGGGCCGTCCAGCAGGTCCAGGGCGGAGCCGTCGCGGACGTCGACGGTCCGGCCGCGGGTGAGGCGGCGGGCGTTGGCGGCGTCCTGGCCGGTGCCGTAGAGCGCTACGGGCTGGTGGGTGGCGAGCAGCCGGGAGAACTCGACGGCGCGGGCCGGCCAGTCGGCGACCTTCGCCGAGAGCTCCTCCAGGAGGGCGAGCGTGCCCTTGCGGCGGCGGTCGGCGACGGTGTCGGCGACGTCGCGGCGCGGGGCGAGGCGGGCGGCGAGGGCGCGGTCGGTGGTGAGGGCTTCCTCGTAGCCGGGCAGCGTCCGGTAGCCGACGAGATCGCCGAGGTAGGGAACGGCCCAGTCCTGGGCTGTCTCGATGAACCAGTCCTCGTAGCTCTGCTCGGTGCCGGTCCGCACCAGATCGGCCTGCTCGGCGATGACGGCGAGCAGGGCGCGCAGCGGCTCGCCGGCTTCGCTGTCGCGGATGCGGAGCCATTGCGGGAGCAGTTCCAGCAGGCCGTCGGGGTCCCGGCTCATGAGGTGGCCTCCTTCAGGATGAGGGTGTCGGGCAGGTCCGGGGACAGGACGGCGAGCTGGGCGGGGCGGATGCCGCGGAAGACGACGACGGAGCGGCCCTGCGGCAGCGGCCTGGTGCCGGTGATGCCGGGGTTGAGGCGGAGCAGGTCGGCGATGGAGATGCCGTGCGCCGCGGCGATCTCGGTGAGGGTCTCGCCGCCTTCCCGCGTGACCCGGTAGCGCTCCTCGTCGTAGCGGGCGAGCCGGGACTCGACGACGGGCAGCGGGGCCCGGAGCTGTTCCGCGAGGTGTTCGAGGCCGGCCGGGGTGAGGCTGCCGGGCACGCCCGCGAAGGCGTCGACGTCGATGTAGTCGACGCCCGGGACGGCCTGGGCGGCGGCCAGCACCTCGGACAGGTGGGCGGGCTGGCCGAGTTCCCTGGCCGGGTAGCCGAGGCGGGCCAGGAGAGCGGCGCGCAGCTTGGGTTCGACCAGGTCCCAGGAGTAGTCGGGCAGCACCTTGACGCTCGCGGCGATGACCAGCAGGACCTGCTCGCGTACGGCGACCCGGACCGCGAGCCGGGGGTCGCCCTGCTCGGCGAGGGCGGCCCGCAGAGCGCGCAGGAGGCCGGAGTCGTCGGTGAGCGCGATGTCGTCGACTCCGGCGACGGTGAGGTGGACGACCTCGCGGGCGCCGTCGTGGATCTTGACGGCGCTGGCCCGGCCGATGCCGGCGCGGGCGCGGGTGAAGTCCTCGTAGTCCGGTACGGAGACGAGCCGGTCCAGGGCCGCGACGGCGAGCGGGATGTTGCGCCGGGCCAGGCCGGGGCCGTCGGGGTCCGAACCTCCGGTGGCCGGAAGGGGGTTGGTGACGGCGGAGACGCCGAGCGGGCGGGTGGTGAGCTGGGTGATGCTCTCCGCGCCGACGTTGGCGGCCCGGCCGATGCCGACGCGGTACTCGGCCCGGACGTTCTCGTGGCCGGTGGGCAGCCGGGAGCCGTGCACCCCGTCGCCGAAGGTGACCGTGGTCCGGCCGTCGTCGGTGAGGCCGGTGACGTAGATCCGCTCCCGCGGGCCGCGTCCGGCGAGGCTGTCGGTCTCGTGCCAGAGCACGCCGTCGACGCGGATCCGCAGGGTGCCGGTGGCGCCGGACGGGGTGTCGGAGGCGAGCCAGGTGAGCGGGCCCTGCCAGAGGGTGAAGGTCTGGCCGGCCTTGCCCGCGTCGCCGCTGCCGATGGGTTCGTCGCGGGAGGCGCCGTGGGAGGCGCGGACGACGTTGCCGTGGATCGTCACGGCGTCCCGGCGGTAGCTGTGGGCGAGGGCCGAGGTGAGCTGGAGGGTGGTGTGCACGGTGTCGCCGGGCAGGGCCGGGTCCACGCTCTGCTCGACGCCCGCGATCATGGCGAGTTCGCTGCCGCGCACGCCCGGGGTGCCGGGGATGTCGGTGCGCTCGCCGCTGACGATGATCCAGCGGCCGGGGGCCAGCCCGTCCTGGAGCCCGTCGAGTTCGATCCGGTCGCCGTGGACGTCGTCGGTGACGGGCTCGTCGGCGAGCCGGATCGTGTCGCCCCGGGCGTGGACGGTGGCGTCGCGGATGTGGGCCAGGAGGGTGTCCTGGTCGTCCAGCCAGTCGTCCTCCAGGGTGAGCTGGGTGACCTTGCCGGTGATGCCGAAGTCGGCGCGGGACAGCACCCGCAGGGAGCTGACCCGGGTGATGACCAGCGCGAGGCCGGGGTCCCCGGGCACCTCGCCGGTGACGCCCTTGCGGGGCCGTTGGACGGCCACCCAGCTGCCGGGGGCGATGCCCTCGTACACCGCGTCGAGGGCAATGACCTTGCGGGAACTGAGCCGCAGTTGGGAGGAGAACGCCACTTTGACGGAGGCCCCCTCGCCGTCGGGCGCGTCGCCGGAGGCCGCCCGGCTCACCGTGACCGTGAACTCCCCCTGGGTGACGGCGTCCGGTTCGTCGCCGGGCGCGAGCTGGAACTCGACGGGGTCGACGTCGCCGATCGTGACATGGATCAGGCCGTTCTCGATGGCCGGGCGGGAGACGAAGACCGTGCGTTCGGGCAGGTCGGGCAGGAGCTTGACGGTGACCCCGAACTCCTCGTCGGTGTCGGCCGCGGCGCCGGGGCCCGGGTCGGGCTCGGTGGTGGTCAGTACGATCCCGCCGGGGCCGAAGTCGTGGGCGCCGTCCTCGCCGGGGAGGGCGAAGGACTGCTGGACGGAGCCGCCGCCCTCGACGTAGGTGAAGTCGGCACGCCGGGGCGCCGTCCCGTCGGAGTCGTAGCCGATCCGCAGGCTGGCGAGTCTGGTGCCGGTGAGCGGCCAGTCGTCGTAGCGGGTGACGCGGCCCTGGGCGTCGTAGACCGGCTTGAGCGGGGCGGTCGCGCCGAAGGGGGTGGCGGTGACGCGCATCGCCTGGAGTTCGCGCAGCGCGAGCGGAGCGGTGAGGTCGGTGTTGCGCCAGGCTGCGTAGAGGTCGTCGCTCAGGCGCGGGTCGAGGGCGGAGAGCAGCTGCGGGCCGAGGTCGGAGCCGGCGGCGTAGATGCGGTCCGGGTCGCGGTCGAGGCGGCGGGCGTCGGCCGGCAGCCGGGCGGGGGCGGTGCGCAGCGGGCCGAGGAGGGCGCCGAGGCCGCGCAGGGCGGCGGGGACGGCCGTTCCGCCGTCCGCCGGGGTCTCCAGGAGCCGGAGTCCGGCGGCGAGGGAGGAGGTGTCCGGCTGCGGCGGTTCCAGGACGCGGGCCTGCGCCTGGAGGGTGGCCAGTTCGGCCTCCAGGGCCTCGAACCAGGCCAGTACGTCCGGGTAGTCGTGGGCGAACTCCTTGGCCTCGCGGAGCCGTTCGAGGGTTTCGGTGAGGCGCTCGGCGAGTTTCGACGGTGTCGTGAGCCGGTCGAGATCGGCCCTCAGCCCGCTGAGCACCTCGTCGTCGAAGGTGTCGACGATGCGGCTGCCGTCGGGCCAGGGGTTGGGGGTGTCCTGGTCGCCGGGGGTGATCCAGAGCTGGAGTTCGTCGAGAAGGTTCTTCAGTGAGCGCAGCTCGGGCCCCGGCAGGGCGATGACGGTCGTGCCGGTGTCACGGTCGACGGTCACCCCCGGCACGGTGAGCAGGACCCGCTGGGAGGAGTCGGCGGTCTTCTCGGCGCTGAAGACGAAGAGCAACTGGTCGCCGGGCTTGACGTTGTTGGCCGTGCCGGTGGCGTGCAGGGTGGTCCGGTGGGGCAGTTGGGCCGCCGTGAGCTGGTAGGGGCGGCGCTGCCGTACGGGGAGTTCGTTCCAGGCCGCGCGGGCGGGCAGGTCCTCGTCGGACTCGAAGGACTGCGGTTCCTCGCCGGGGCCGGGCACGCTCTGGGCGCGGGCGCCGCGCGGGATGGTGACCACGGCCTCCTGGCCGGTGCGCGGGTCGCGGTCGAGGGAGTACGCGAGGTAGGTGCCGGCGGCGACGCCGGGTCGCGGCCGGTGGCCGACGAGGCGGCCGAGCAGGGCGAGGGAGCTCTCCTCGGTGGCGGTGCGCAGATAGCCCTCGTTGGCGATCCGCTCGGAGTAGAAGGTGAGCAGGTCGCCCAGGACGGCCCAGGCGTCGAGCAGCGCGATCGCCGGGTCGTCGGGGGTGCGGACGGTCAGGTCGCGCAGCGCCGGGTAGGCGGGGCCGGAGAGCCGGTCCAGCATGGCCTGGAGGAATCCGCCGTACTCCCCCACCCGGTAGCCGATGGCAGCCTGTCCCGGCGGGTTGAAAACGCTGACGGGCGTGGCGGGTTCGGCCCCGCCGCAGCCGCAGCCGCACGTGCTGTCGGCGGTCATCGGCCGCCTCCGATCGCAATCGAGACACGGCCGTTCTCCGGCCGGTCGGGGTCGTTGTCGCATTGGGCGACCTCCAGCGGGCCGATCCGCAGCAGACCGGCTTCGAGTTCGCCGTCGGCCTGCCGGAAGAGCCGTTGCAGCCTGGTCACCCGGGCGCTGACCACGCCGGGTACGGCGGCGGCGACCGCGACCAGCCGGCTGAGGCGGACGGGGTCGCCGAAGGTGAGCGCGTCGGGGTCGAAGAAGCCGCCGCCCCGGTTGCCCAGGGCGCGGCGGACGCCGTCCAGGACATGGCCGCGCTGGTACCCGGGGGCTGCGCAGACGGTGACCGCGATGTCGAGCGGGACCAGGGCCGCCGGGCGGACGACGAGGTCGTGGCCGATGCGGCGGTACGCGCTCAGGGCGTATTCGACGGCCTGGAGCAGCGCGGCGTCCGGCGTCCCGGTGCCCAGGGCGTCGATGGACACGTGCATCTCCTGGCTGCTGCCGCTCCAGCGCAGTTCGGCCGCCGCCCGCTGGACTCCGGGGAGCCCGGCGGCGAGTTCTGCGTAGTCCTCGGGGGTGACGGCGCGCAGCCGCTGCCGCTGGAGGGCGAGCGGGGCGAGAGTACGGACCTGGTCGACGGCCTCGGGATCGGTGCCGCCGGTGGCGGGCAGCGGGTTGCGCACCCGGGTGACGGCGCCGGTCGGCACCGGGGTGCGGCAGGCGTCCCGGCAGATGACGAGATGGCCGATGGCCTCGGCGCCGACGTTGCCGGCGGGGCCGCTGCCGACCCGGTAGGCGGCCTGGAGCCGGTCGCCGGGGAGGGGCGCGGCCCCGTGCCGGCCGTCGCCGAAGCGCAGTACGAGGCGGCCGTCGTCCTCGGTCTCGCCGGTGAAGTGGCGGTCCCGTGGGCCGTCGGCCAGCAGGTCGCGGCGCGGGGTCCATTCGCCGTCGGC
>Ga0307517_10005027_pt1 | contig 20112 bp, 16 predicted proteins | sample 23_EM_MG_FD_194515 | JGI IMG/M metagenome (GOLD analysis project Ga0307517, IMG submission 194515) | Populus trichocarpa ectomycorrhiza microbial communities from riparian zone in the Pacific Northwest, United States - 23_EM | ecosystem: Host-associated > Plants > Roots > Unclassified | place... | reverse complement strand
TAACATAATTACCATTACCAATTTTAAGTTTACAACCATCTCGAATAAGAGAGCTATCAAGATCCGAGTTGGTAATAGTAGAGTTGATTCCTTGCCAAATCCCTGAAAGTTTTTTCTTGAACGTGGGCATCCCATTTATGAACTAAGGTCTGTATTTTGCCTTAATGAAATCTGCCCAACTAGCTTTATCATTGCTTCCCAATTTCCAAATCCACTTGAAGAGGAGAGCTTTGTTTTTTGCTGATATATTCCCAACATCTAAACCACCCTTGTCTTTTTCTGTTGCCACTGTATCCCAAGCAAGCCGATGAATTTCCTGTTATCAACACTCCCACCCCACAAAAACCGAGACTGCATGGCTGTGATCTTGCGTGCCACTGTCTTTGGAATGCAGAAGATGGACATGTAATAGAGAGGAATGGTAGAAATTACACTTTTAATCAAAATTGTTCTCCCTGCCAGTGATAATAACCGCCCCTTCCAAGAGTTGAGCCGTCCTTTAATTTGAGAGAGAACAGGTTTCCATGTGGAAATCCTTTTGGGATTAGCACCTAGAGTAAGCCCCAAGTATTTGATTGGGAGAGTATCACATCTACACCTGAGAACACCAGAAATCCCTTCAGCATATATCCCATCCACCCCCACACCCACCAAACTACTCTTATGGAAGTTAACATTAAGCTCTGAGCATAAACTGAACCAACGTAACATTCTCAATTTTAACTTTATTAAACCGGGAGGAAATAAACGAAATGTCCACAAATATATATCATGGCCACGTTTGGAGTTACATGGTATCTACAAGCCTCCTGAGCTAGCTATCAAAAGTTAGATTTTCATTTTTGCCGAACCCGTAGAGTTCTTCTAAAGCAAGGGTTTGAATCAAAGACCTTTCCAATTCAGTTTTTTTTTTTAAAAAAAAAGACTGTTCATACTTCTTAGATCAGAAGGTTCATCAAATTTTATTTCTCTTGGTAATTACCAAGGAAGATACACACAATTAACTAGGCCAACTCCCACATGTTAGTATTTATTAATTAACTGTTAAAGATAATAAATATAAGAAAAAAAATTATCAACTCCAATAAAAATGATCTGCTCGGATCTCTTATTCATGATAGCAATATTTGAGCATAAACACTAATAAAAACATACTTAGACATTCCTATTTTTTATCAAGCTGCTCCAACTCTTAGCAAGACAAACACACACAAAAATAAAAAAGAAGAAGAAGAAGAAGAAGAATTAGTATTTCAATTATACAAACTAAGAGAAGGAAAGATGTAGCTCTACTCTAGTTTAATTTGGACAGCTACATTTCTTTCTAATTTCACCGCGAGATCCAGTACGGGGCTCTATATCTCCCATCTTAACCATTGCTGCAGCAAAGTCAGAAAAGAAGATATCAGGATTATTACTGTAAGTTCTAACCAACGAATCAGTAGATTCACCACTGAACAGCACTTGATCAGAGTGGAGGAGACCCTTTTTGTGGATGAGGTTTTTGTAATAATTATTGTCAAAGACATTAGGAGTTTGGAAATCTAGAGGTGCCAAATTGTCATCTCCTGTAGTGAGCGGGCACATCTTTTGCCTCATGGTAGCAAATGATTTGTCAATATTGGTCTCGTTGTATATTCGAGCTCTAAAAGTCTTGCACTTAGTTTGCCCAATTGTGTGGGATCCTGCCACCAAAGTTTAAAACAATTTGAAATTAATAATAATAACAATAACAACAACAATAATAATAATGATAAGAGGTATGTAATTGCGGTTGCACCATGTTTTTTACTAGCTTGTCATTAATTTTATAGCACTAGCACCGATTAATATTAAATCCTTGACTATTATAAAAAAAATAAAATCTCACAGCTTCTTTATAATAATGGTCAATTGCAATCGCAGGCTGCATAGATAGCATCAAAAACATGATTTTCATATTTTTGCTGTGATGCACTGCAATTTCTAACGATCTTTCAGTCTCTATCTATCTATGGAAAAAAAAAAATTCACTGTTCTCGTGGGCATGTAAATGGATAGAGAAAAATAATAATAATACCTGATAAGGCAACCATGTCCGTAGCAGAGAGGCCTTTAGATTTAAATCGTTTGATGAGTTGGCTAACAGTTGAAGTGTCAGAAGGGAGGCTCTTACTGGCAGCATTCATGTTAGCTGTCTTTGAATCTCTCCGTCCAAGTTTTACCTTCCAATATGGACCTCCAAGCTGCATGGAATTAATTAACGGTATAGTTTTCATGAAAAGACAATCATCCTAAAATTAACAATTACTCTATGATTATGTGATATCTAATAACAAAAAAAGAGAACAAATGAGAAGAACTCTTTTGGTATTTACAGTACTATAAGTTATTTTGGTTTAGTGATTGGATTTAATTAATATGGCAGTATTTAATTAGTATCGCAGTATTAAAAAAACTGAAGGGTTATTGGGGGGAAAAGGGTACATGTGGAGAGAAAAATTAGCTTAAAAAGATATTTAATTAAGATGTATTAATGATGGGAGCAATTACTAAATGTAGTCGGGATTTGCAATTATCAGATTCGTAGTATGGAAGTTATCTGTGCGTAGATTGATATATATGGTCATAACTCTTAAGGTAAGTTTCAAATGATAATATAGAGAACAAATTTACGTACGGACAACTTAAGTAAGTAAAACAATTAGAAAGAGTTGATGACTTACAAGAACAGTGGAATCACGGGCAGCAATGACCACGATATCAGCACATGAAACTATACCTGGACAGACTTTCTCCAACTTAGACTTGATTTTGGCGACGACATTGTATCCCCTCACAGAATTATTATTTGGACCTGCACCTTGTTCTCCCTTGAAAGTGGCAGTGTCTTCCAGAAGTATAGACGCATCACAACCCTGTTGGGAATGTCATGTAATAAATATTCATATTAATGTTCAAAAGATACACCTAAAACACACCTCTCAAAAATTGATTTAGAATCTTAATATATATGTTCGTTCCCCTTTCACATTCAAGTGAGAGTGAGACTTATCTATATAACCAAAATGAGACAAGGATGGAACAGTTAAACAAATATTATTGTCAATGTATGTATAATCTAGCTAGAGAATTCTTTTATTTTTGTTGTCATGATCTCTTTATCAGTAGTCTAGTCCCTTTCAAGATATAATAGTGAATATATATATATATATATATATATATTGTTATCTTCCAGAATACTAATTAAACATTAATTACTGATAGATAATATAATATAAATATTTGAAATTTTTACTCAAGAAATAATAAACATAATATTAATATAAAAAACTTAACCCCTAAATACTCCTAATTATCATCCCTGTATAAAAATCGGAGGGAGGTTAGCACGCATGGGGCAAGCGAAGAGGAAAGTGTATTCTGAAAGAGAGTTTGTACGTGTGTGCGTTTTACTAAACAACCAAGTTAAAATTAATCTAAGCAGAGTTAAACGGAGGAAAAGAGAATTACTTTGACAAAACAATCATGAAAGAACAAACGAACAAGAGAAGCACCCATCCGGCGTTCTTTCGCTATTGCAGATTGAACAACAGATTTCACTGTTCCGAAGAGTTGTGGGCAACTTTTATCATAAAAGTCTGTAGAGAGGTGAGCTGAGGAGCTACTTGTGTAGATCAAAAGCAAAGCTAATGTAACAGAGACCATGTAAGAAGAAAAGGAAGTGCTAGAACTGCTAGTTCTAGCCATTTTGCTTCTTTCTTTTAATGAATTAAGGAAAGCTAGGAGTGTCTTGAGTACAAGATTGTAGGAAATATCAAGGTATATATGGGGTTTAATGGAGGATTTTTCTTGACAAGAGCATGGCATGGCATGGCGATACCCACGTCAACAAGGAATTATTTAGGATGAAATAAAACCAGACAAAATATCATCAATTAATATACCTAAATTGATTGATAACGATGAAAATATGGAACCATAAAACACGTATATAATTAATTATGTGATTTGAACTAGTCTAATCAAATTTAAGGTTCATTAATTAACATTACGAATTTATCATTTTAATATATGGTGTCCAGCTAACCTATGTCCTTGGGACATTTGTTAAAAATCATAATTTAATCTCCAAATTATCAATTTCATTTTCTTTTTTAGTTATAGGATTTGTTATTAACATTTTAAAATGTTATCATAAGAAATAATAGTACCTATTTGATTTTCATAATCAATACCATTAATTTTCATTCAAATATTGTATTGGGACAATTGAATAAGAAATATCGTTTTCACTTTAAATTCTGACAAATTTGAGAGAAAAAGAAGAAGGAGAAGAAGAATAATCAACAGAGTCAGCTGTCACAGGAAATAAAAAATAAATTCGTTGGATTAATTATTTGTCCCTTAATTACTTAGCAGACACTAGAATCTATTGTATGTTTTCATATAGAAGTCATGGAAATTTACCTTCGAAAACTCATAATTTACTGAAGATATAAATCAAGATGACATTAAGGTGGAAATCTCCTAGCAGTTGTTTTTCTGGTGGGCAATTAACAAAATCAGAAAAATTGTACGAGGGAGCCTCCTAGCTAGCTAATTAGTGGAGCATGCATGAACTATATTTTGGGCATATTCGCGACCTCGGATAAGGATTTTGCAATAAAGTAGAGTAAGTCAATAAAAAATATATCCTTTTGTCTTTGACAGTACAACTCCACAGAATAAGAGGAGAAGAAGCAACATCAACTGGACTTATTCTTGGGTCCTTGACAGTTGACAGTACAATGTTTCTAATCATAATTACTATATAATTACTTGAGATTTTGATCTGTTTAATTAACAGTTTTGAAAAAGTCAGAACCTCATTTATTCTTGATAATTCCCTGTCGAAGATTAATTCCATAATTCTTTTCAGATGGTGGAAATATTTGAGAAAGTAAAAATGGCTTATAATTAACAATTTCTAACAAAAGGGTTTCCACAGACAATAAGGGGGTGTTTAAGATCCAGAGTTTTCAACAATTATGAAATATTTTTACTTTAAATTATTTTATTTTATATATTTTTTAAATTATTTTGATGAATTGATATTAAAAATAATCTTTTTAAAATAAATTAAAAACTTATCCTGTTATTGTCATGAGCGACGGTCTGCTCAAGTAACGTGGGTATAACAGCTGTCAATACGAGAACGATCGATCAGTATCGAAATTGTTTGGTTCTCTTTGTCACTGTTAGAAAACTAAAAGCTAACTCGGAAACCATTGGGAGCAAATATTTAGGCAACAGTTTGGTTTAAATTTGGTTCACCAATAATTAATTTTGTGATATTATCATTCAATAACGACATGGAAAAAACCTGGAACTCACGTTAGGAATCTTGACGAATGAGAACTCGTGCATGAAAAATAATTTTTTGTCTTATTTATGGAACGAAGAGTCATCTATGGTGACATGGTTGGTATTTTGACAAGTTATTTATATTTTATCTTTTATAATAATCAAGGATTTATTATCAACCGAGGAATTTTTTTTATATAAGAATAGTAAGGAATCATGTGAAATGAAAAAAGAATCAAAGTTATTATCTAGTATTTTGATCACTAGAAACTCTAAATGTTCTCAGAGTCTGAGAAAAGAGACTGATTATATACAAGGAAGATATTAATACCCCTAATTCGTCTTACCTCATGTAAACTGTATTATTTATTTGTCTGATATAAATTGAAAAAAATTATGTTTTATAACTGCTGGTCTGTTTAAAATTTTTTAAAAAAAATTTATCAATAAATTTTTTTTTATCTTATCATATCAAAAACCTGGAATTCACGTTAGGGATCTTGACGAATGAGAAGTCGTGCATGAAAAATAAATTTTTGTAAGAGTCATCTGTGGTGACATGGTATTTTGACAAGTTATTTATATTTTATTTTTTATAATAAGACTGGAATTCACGTGTCAGTGTCATAAAACTAATGACAAACTTTGACGAAGTCTTTCTTCTTTCAGTATTGCAATAATAATCGAGGCCACCTCCACCCGGATTCCTCTTGAACCATATTCCCATGTCATTTCGAGGCCTAATTTAACAGCCCAAAGTTCAGCTTTGACGGCAGTTCCCAATCCAGCTCCAGCTTCAAAACCTTCCAGCAGTAAAAACTGCTTACTTTCGCCAAAAATCTTCAGTGAATTGACTGCCTGAACAAGGATTTTCTGGTAAGTGGATGCCTCAAGGCACCCATATTGGTACCCACCTAGCAAGCTTTGATCAATAAAAACACTCTTCCGGTCCTCCTTTGATTGTCCGTATTTCTTTTCTAGAGATGTACTAGTTTACAGCCACGCGTAATATATATGCTTAGGGTCAATTTTGTTTTTTTTGTTTTTTTTTAAGTAATTGTAGGTATAATTTTGAGAGCATGAAATTAAGAAAGTATATGTATATAAATATTTAATTTTTATTAAATATATGAATGAGTATAATTTTTATTTAAAATATTCTTACCAAACAATAAGACAATCTTACGATTATTAATTTTCTTGGATTTGATATATGGTAACTTGATTTATTTGTAAAATCAAGTCAAGATTTGTGTTTTGCAAGAGTACAGACTTAGACGTGAATTACAGAGTAAGATTATGTGATTTGATGTTTTGAAGAATGTCACACGTGTGCGACGTCATAGTGATCATCCTTTCGAATTGAGATCGTCGGGAATGATATGTCTTAACAGGACAAGGAATTCTTATTCTTTATCAGTAGAAACAAAGAAATGAGAGTTGTAGCCTATTATTTAAATCATTAGGAACCCTAAGTTGTCTCAGAGTCTGGAAAAAGTGATTGATTGTATAAAAGGAAGGTATTAGCACCCCTAATACGTCTTACCTAAGGTAATCTGCATTATTTATTTGCCTAATATAAAATAAGAAAAAGTTGTGTTTTCTAACCGTTAGTCTGTCTAAAGTTTAAGAAAAGTCATTCTCAGTAAGGAGATCATTATCTTATAAGATTAAAAACCTAATTGTTCTAATGCCGAAAAAACAAATTGTCTTTTTATTTAATATGAAGAATATATCTTACATATAAGTTCATAATCTCACGTATTAAAAAAAACAAAATAAAAATTTTATTATTTTTGAAATATAGGCCAAAATCCTTTGGAAATTTACAAACTTGTTCTAAAATCTATACAATATTTTTTAAAAAAAAAACATGTCAAAGTATTGTAGATTTTTTTAAAAAAAATGCTTAAATAACTATAGGATTTTAACCATATGAAAGAAAAAAAGAAATTTTTTATTTTATTTTTTTAGGCTTTGTGTGGCAAAAACTTATTTTTTCTTTGTAATAAAACTACCAAAAATAGGCTTAAAGGGTGTTTGTCAAACACATCCTTAAACCCAAAAACCCTTTAATAAAAATTATGGAAAGCCAAACAGGGTATTAAACACTTTGACCCACTTCTTCATTTATTTATTCTTACCCGACCTGATTGGGTCGACCTGAATTTTTTTTATTTTCTTCCAATATTTTTTTATATTTCCTCTCTACTCTTTTTTTTTGTGATTTTTTTGTTTATGCGGGGGGGCTAAAATGAGTAACAACAAAGAGTATCTTTGGTATGTCTTCAAAGCATTATTAAAGAATTTTTATGGGACGTTTATACTTGATCTAATAGAGTTTTGTTCTTTGTGGACTTCAAGTGTAGATGAAGAAGACTTGAGAGCTTTTGAGAGAACATCCTTGGTTGAAGTGTTTGTCTTAAAGAGAATTTTGTATCTTCAAGCATATAGAGACCTATTTATTTTTCATGACAAATTTTAATTGGTAAAAAACTTTTGATTCTGCAGTAAGAAAAAAATTTTGGTTGCAAAGAATTATTTAGCCTTGTTATTAAATTTAGCTCAATGGATTAACCTTTATACGTCTTAATCCGACTCCTTGTCTGAATTTAAAATTAAACCATGTGGAAGTTGTCCATACATGACCTAATATACCTGGTCAATCCAAAGATAACCTGATGACTGTCGCACGTGTGCGGCGATCGCCCTCCACACTCAATTGTGTGTGTATCTATTTGGCAAATATGGAAAGACAAGGGATTCTTGTCTTTTATCAGTGGAAAAAATAGAATGGAAGTCGCCACCTAGTATTATGGTCACTAGGAACCCTAACCGGTCTCAGAGATCAGGTACGGAGACTGGTTGCGTAAAGAGAAGGTATTAGCACCCCAAATACGCCCTACCTAAGGTAAGCTGCATTGTTTTATTTATCTGATCAAAATCTAAGGTTTGGTCGTGCTTTCTACATGTTGGTCCAGTCTATCTAAGATTCAAGAAAAGCCCTCCTCAATAAGGAGGTTCTTATCTTTAATGGGGTAGAACCTAACCGTTCTAACGTTGGAAAAACATTTAATATCCGGAATATGTATTACGTGTAATATCGTACCCCGGATACTAAAAGACAAACAAAATAAAATTTTTGTTGTTTTTGAAATTTTGGCCAATGTTCTCTTGACTCTAATAAACTGGTTATCAAAGCCAAAATGCATGCTAAAACATTGTTTTTTTTTTTGTATGAAAAACACCATATGATTTTTTAGCTTGGAGATACTTGGCCGTATGCACAAAAACATTTTTCTTTTTTCAAAACAAGTTTTCTTTTTTTTTTTGGAAGTTTTGATGAAAACCAGGTATTTTAATATCGGATTTTGTATTTTTAGCAACATGAAAAATATTGCTTGATATTAATCAAAATGACATAAAAATACGCGGGAAACTTGTAAAATTACAAACAAATATTTTTGAATTTTTCTTTTAACAAAAAATAAAAAAAGTAAATTAAAAAAAACTGGGTCGGATCTGGCCCAACCATCCTGGGGCTGGGCCTGACTCGGCCCATATACTGTGGGCTGGACTCAGCCCATCCGCGTGGGCTGGGTTGATGTTCCAGCCCATAAGCAATAAAAGGGCTGGTTACTGTGCTGCACACAGTAACCAGCAAAAATATAATTAGCTAGTTACTGTGCCCAGTACAGTAACTAGCTAATTAATCTTCATTTTGTTGCAGAACGTGAATTGCTCACGTTCTGCATGCAAAATGAAGATGAACAGCTAAAAACGACAGGGGAGGGGAGAAAGTTACCTGGAGCGGGAAAGCACGGTTGTGGTCGTCAGCGGTGACAGCGGCGGCGTTTTCCTTCCTTCTCTCCTATGTTTCTCTTCTCAATCCCTTCTCTGTCTTTCGTTGTTCCCTCTCTCTGTTCTACTCCTCTTCTTCCTCTTCAGTTCTGCTGGCGTTGGCAGCGTTGATGGTGGCAGGATGGCGGTGGCAACTACTGGGAAGCCCGATGACTGCGGCTGTGCTTTTTCTCCGCGGTGCAGCGACACTAACGTTTGTGTCTTCCTCTTCTGGTCTCAGTTTTCCCCGTCAACTTTTCAGCTCCCCTCTTCTCCTTCCCTTCCTTCCTCTATTCTTCCATGCTTCCTTTTCGTTTTTTTTTTGTTTAAGTTTGCTGGTGGTGGCGTTTGTTTCTCTCTAAACCTTTCTTCCCTCTCAACGTCTCCTCTGTTTTTTCTTCCCTCTAGTTTCTACTTTCGGTCCCTTGCTCTTCCATGGTGTTTCACTCCTTCGGTCTCACCTCTCTTTCTCTCTAATAATTATCGGTCTCTCTCTCGGTCTCCCTCACTTTCTCTTTCAAACAAAAACGTTCCAGCTCCCCTCCTCTCTCCTTTTTTTTCCCTCTGCACTCCCTCTGTATTTATAGGCAGAGGGAGAGAGGGCCACCCTGCCCTGTCCTCTCATGGTGCAGGGCATGGTGGCTTGCATGGGGGCAGCTACTGCAAAGGGCATGGCTCTTTTGGCGTGAAGGTGTGGTGGTGTCAGTGAAGGGACAAGTCGGGTTGTTGGTTTTTTGGGTTTTGGGAGAGAGAGAGGATAAAAAAAAACAGGGGGGAAATGCTTCTTCTTCCCCTGTTCTCTGCGCGTCCAGGGGAAGAAGAAGGCTTATGGTGTCGTTCAAAACGACACCGTTTGCTTTTCTCTTTTTTTTTTGTTTTTTTTTGGTGTGCAGTGAAACGCATGAAACGACGCCGTTTTGACCAAAACTTGCCGTTTCATTTAAATGAAAACTGGCGCCAAAATGGGTCCAATTTCATATCAGCCCTTCAATTTGCGCGCTTTTTCACTGTGGTCCTTGGTTTTGGATTTCTTCAATCGAGTCCCTAATTGGCCACCAGACTTCAATATGTATGCAATTAAGCCCCTGATTTGACCAAATCAACTCTAAAAAATTATTATTTGACCCAGAACTTTAATTTCTTCCAATTAAAACCCAAATTAACTTAAAAATCAATTTTTCTTGCGATCAAACCCTCCATAAATTCAATTAAACCTTCAATAAAATTTAATCGAGTCCATAAACATCTGATTTTGTACATTTCTTTCCTCAAATAAAATTTTCTTTATCAATAGGCTCTCACCGGTCAAATGACATACTGTCAAATTTCAATCCTTGTATTTTGAACCTCCTCAACCAATTTTTGACCATTTTCTGGGCGCTCCGACATCCTCTTTTCACTGCTATTATTTTTTATAATAGTTTTTGATTTTTTTTTGTATTTTGTGTGGGGACCCAAAAATTGGTTACAACACACCTATTGTCTCATTACAGTACCTTGTTGGATCACAGGTACTCCTGCACAATCTCCGTGTGCCCTCGTGCAATTTCTGTTCTCCAGATTTCTCCATATTCCTTACTTCTGTTTGACAGTAACTCATATGTCACAACACCTATCCAAGTCAAAATATGGTGCCAATCTTTATCCCCTTGTTGTATTTCTCTTCCGTTATCAGGGTCTTCATCAATTCTACCCTCAAGAAATTACAGTCACCGAATCTAACTTCTTTCGAGAAATCACCACTCCATCAGATCCTTGAACATACGAAACCCAATTACTTCTTTGTGCCATCGTCTTGCTAGTCTTTAACCATTTCATTACAAACTGCTATATATATGAAAATAGTACCGTATGGATAATCCTTCAACTAAGCAAGTTCCCAGGAAAGATTGGAGGGGTCACACTGGTCCCGCTTAAAACCCAATCTCCTAGACATAAGTTCTTATGCCATATCTATCCATCGTACTATATTTCCGTATATACAACCATTTGCCAGCTTTGTTGCGGCTTTCCTTCACAAGTGATTTGGGGTATCTTGGTTTTATACCTGATTTCTCAACATCTGGCGAGACTACCAGTGCTTAGATTCATCAAGATTGGTCTTTGTCAACTTTCACTCTCCACCTCAAATCGTCCACATGATCGGGTTTCCAAGAGTGTCCTGATTTTTCCTTCCTTACAGCCAATTAAAATTCCCCCACTTAGCAGTTCAGCACACATAATTGGGCGAACGTGTATGACTTCTTCTTCTTCATCTCCATCGACCACCATGATGACCTTCAGATGCCTCCTCATCGGGCAATCTCTCTTTAATAATTCACCACCACCACTTTCAGTCTCAATCTCAATGATCGGACCATACCATTGCATCTGGAACGATTAAATTAGCTAGAAACAAGTCTGAAATCATCCAAATCGCATTTCAGACGGCTAAGATTTGATCAAAACAATTCTGGCCTGATGAACGGCCCAGATTCAATCTCAAATCGGGTTGCACGTAGGATCAGCTACACTGGATCCTATCCCTCGACTCACGGCACAGCTCAAACTTGGCTCAGCTCAACTCGGCTCGCGACTGATGTCGTGGCAGGTGGGTCCCGTTATGCTGACGTGTCAGCTGACATGGCTTGCTAACTGGCATGCTGACAACATGATTACATCATGATGGCGTCAACCTCCATCCGGGTTAGTCACGTCGGTCAGGTCGTCTGGTATTCGAGTCAGGTTAGCCCATCCGGGTGAAGAAGACGTGTGGCACGCGTGGGGCGCGTCGGCGCGTGTTGGCGCGTACGGCCATTTCTGACGTCTGATTTTTGCGCCGTTTTCACCGGTGTACTCGTCTATTCCTCCTCCACATAGTGATATGGTCAAAACAAAATTTTGACAACTTTCATTTTTGAGCAAAAATCAAACACCACTTTAAACCATATGCTCTGATACCAATTGTTGGGGATTTCTCCCCCTGCAGATCAGCGGTGTTCATGATCATTGCCCAAATGAGGCTAAGCACACTGACATAATATTTAACGTGGTTCGACAAATCGCCTACATCCACAGGAGTAGTCTATATTATTAGAGATAGAGAAAGAATACAACATACGGAGGAGGATCACATCCACTCAACTCAACTCCTATCTCTCATTGCTGCATAAGGCAACAGGGCTACTGCTAGCAGCCCTTCTTTCTTTCTCTCTTCTTCTCTCTTTTTTTGCTCTACTACTGGACTCTCTCTATCATTTTGTGCTGCTCTTTTGGTGCCTATTTATAGGCTTCAATGACAGCTCCTGCTACACTTGTCAACAAATGGCGGCTACTCTTTGTTAATGGTTGGTGCAGTTTCTTTTGACATTAGCAGCTGCCACCAATAACCCACCATTGTAGCCTCCTTTTTTTGACAATGTCAATAGGCTGCAAATGCTGCACCAGAAGCCCTTTTTAACTCTCACAAGTTGGCCTTCTTTCTTTGACAATGACAGCCATCTTCTTCTAGAGAATGGGCTGCAGATGCTGCCACATAAGTGGCAATATCCCAACAGTTATGCAGTTGTTTATGATAAAGTAATTGTTCTCATAATTATTCATACGATTAGGATGAATAATAAGTTTACAACCCTACAAAGTCTATAAATATCAAAGACGTCTTGTATGAAGAAGAGAACATACAAACCCCATGATAGAGAATAATATAAATCATATCTTGGGACCTCACCTAACAGCTTAAGCTTTTGGGTTGAATTGATTCTTTGACATGGTATCAGAGCCTTGATGACCAAGCGGTCACAAGTTCAAATCTTACCATCCCTATTTATTTGATAAAAATTAAGCAGAAGGTAATGTTGGTATATGCAAGTTTCAAGCCCAAAGGGCTTTCACTTGAGGGGGTGTGTTAGAGAATAATATAAATCATATTATTATAAAAAAAACACAAAAAAAGAGCCATTTCATTGGCTATTCATACACCTGTCCACTTATATCTAGTCATCACATTGGCTCTGGGGTGTTTTGTAATTGGGCTCTTATCATGGCCCTCACACCTTCTCTTGAGGCGTCTCCGCCCGTTATGGGGCGATCTAAACTTGTGCTCATATCATGGCCCTCACACCTTCTATTTGAGGTGTCTCCGCCTGTTGTCATGAGACGGTCTGATCTGGGCTCATATCATGGCCAGCACACCTTCTATCATAGGCAGTTGCACCCCCTTAATTAGGTGCCTCTACAACAGCTCATCTTTCCATCCTTGCATGCATTGGAAAGGTCTTCATCTGCTTCATTAAAAGCACAAGAGACTTCCTGTTGTACAACTTCTCACACAGTCTCTGCTCTAAGCTTTATCTGGGAACTCTTCTTCTCCTTGCACCTGTCGTCTCATTACAGTACCTCATTGGATCCTACAGGTACTCCTACACAATCTTCTTGTGCCCTCATGCAATTTCTGTTCTCTAGATTCTTTTTATTTCTTGCTTATGTTTGACAACAGCTCATCCTGTCACAACACCTATCCAAGTCAAAATAGGGTGTCAATCTTTATCCCCTTGTTGTATTTCTCTTCCATTATCAGGGTCTTCATCAATTCTCCCTTTGAGAAATCACAGTCACCGAATCTAACTTCTTTGGAGAAATCACCACTCCATCAGATCCTTGAACATACGGAACCCAACTGTTCTCTTGTGCCATCGTCTTGCTAGTCTTTAACCATTTCATTACAAACTGCTGTATATATGAAAATAGTACCGTATGGATAATCCTTCAACTAAGCAAGTTCCCAGGAAAGATTGGAGGGGTCACACTGGTCCCGCTTAAAACCCAATCTCCTAGACATAACTTCTTTTGTCATATCTATCCATCGTACTATATTTCCGTATATACAACCATTTGCTAGCTTTGTTGCGGCTTTCCCTCACAAGTGATCCAGTGATCCTATCCTGGTTTTATACCTGATTTCTCAACATCTGACGAGACTACCAGTGCTTAAATTCGTCAAGATTGGTCTTTATCAATTTCCACTTTACACCTCTAATTGTCCACATGATCGGGTGTCCACAGTGTCCCAATTTTGTCGTCCCTTAAGGCAACTAAAAAATTTCCCCACTTAGCAGTTCAGCACATGTAATTAGGTAAACATGTGCACCTTCTTCTTCTTCATCTCCATCGACCACCATGATGACCTTCAAATGCCTCATGATCGGGCAATCTCTCTTAATAATTCACCACCATCACTTTCGGTCCAAATCTCAACAATCAGACCATACCATTACATCCGGAACGATCAAATTAGCTGGAAACAAGTCTGAAATCGTCCAAATCGCATTTCAGATGGCTGAGATTTGATAAAAAAAACAATGCTAGCCTCATAAACGGCCCAGATTCAATCTCAGATCCGGTTGCATGTAGGATCCAATGATCCTATCCCTTAGCTCGCGGCTTGGCTCGGCACCTCTCGGCTCGGATCAGCTCGGCTCGCGGCTAATGACGTGGCATATGGGTCCCACTATGCTGACGTGTCATTTGACTGGGCACTGACATGGCATGCCACCTATGCATGCTAACGTCATCCTTATCCGGGTCAGACACATGGGTCAAGTCAACTGGTATTCAGGTCGGGTTAGGCCATCCGGGTGAAGAAGACGCGTGGGGCGCATCTGCGCGCTTTGACAACCACCTAGTCGGCGCATGTGGCCATGTCAGACGTCTGATTTTGACGTTGTTTTCACCAGTGGCTTCGTCTCTTTCTCCTCTACACAGTGGTATGGTCAAACACAATTTTGACAACTTTCAGTTTCGAGCAAAAATCAAACAACACTTTAAACCAGATGAAGCTCTGATACCAATTGTTGGGGATTCTAGACCCCTATGCGTCGACCAGTGGTGTTCTGATAGTTGCCCATTGGAGGCTAAGCACACTAGGACACAATATTTAACGTGGTTCGGCAAATCGCCTACATCCACGGGAGAGGTCCATATTATTAGAGATAAATAGAGAAAGGGTTACAATACAAATACATGGAAGAGAAGAATCACTTCACTCAACTCTACTCCCAGCTCTCACACACTGCTGCCCAAGGCAACAGCTCCTCTTTCTCTTTTCTTCTCTTCACTTTTATTCTCCTCACACTTTCTCTCACTTTGCTCTCCAAAACTATGCCTCTTTTATAGGCATTAATGGTAAGCTTCTTCAGCACATTTGTCAACTTTGATGGGACAAGAAAACCTTAAAACATGCCACCAATTTATGGCACTGGTGCTTCCACTAAGCATAGTGGTGGGGTATTGCCACAAAATGACAATATCCTAACAATATCCTAACAATATGTACAGATATTAATGAATGCATGCTTCACTGTGAGCAAGCCGATCTGTGTAAATTCAGAAGGTGGCTACGGTTGTATCACACCAGATAGCTAGGAATCAATGGACTAAAGGAGCCGAAGTCGCTTTAGGTATCTAATTTCACAATTTATTTTTATTAAGATAGCATTTGGTACAAGTTTAAAAAATAAAAATAAAAAATTATACGAATTGTTATTTCGTATGAGTTTACTGATTTTTATTGAAAAATATACCAGAGTAATACCACAAGATAAATTTTTAAGAGTGTAAAGGTTGGGTTTCAAGTGTTTGGTGTGTTAATAAATGGAGAGATAAATTGTTAATGACAAGGGAGAACATGTTAAAATATTAGTACTGATCGGAGAAAAGGAGATAAAAATTTATTTTGGATAACCGAAATGTGCCTATAATTTTGTCTTCTGCTACAACTGCAGGCATTGAATGTCTTCGGATAACCCAGTGTAGGCCTAGCATATGCCGCTAGCTAGAATCTGCAAATATAATATGTCCCTGGAACTTGCCAACTGATTAAACGAGAGGTACATTACAAGGCGCAGATGAAATTAATATGTTAAATATAGTTTTCCTGTGTGTATATACTTGATTAGTAGAGTTGAACGAAAGTACTGTATGGAAGCTGTTGAGAATGGAGGCAAAATGGCCAGCTGGAACGGAGACTTGATGTGATAGAACAATGAGCTGAAAGTGGCAGGGTATTAAGCTGGCAATGGGTTGTGTTCGTCAGCCATTATGGGCAGAAATCTTGGATAGAAATGGGAATGCCCCCCCTCTCCCCCCAAACCATTTCTGCTATATATGAAGCTCAATTGTGCAGAAGAGTTAGAGAAGAAGAAGCAACTGCAAGGCGCAGAAAACAGCAAGAACTGCAGCAGATGGCAGCGAAGGACAAGAGAGCATCAAGGTGCAGCAGAAGTGAGAGGAGAGATATTTTGATCAAAAGTGATATAGAGAGCATTAGTGTGTGAGAGGAATGTAACGCCATTTATAATTCTCCACATGTTGAAAAATTGTTTCTCCAACGCTCGTAGGTAAACTATTTGTGTCTCTTTGTGCATTACTTTGAACTTCTGGGCATTCGCTTTAAACTTCCGCTGTGCCACAACAGCAGCTACATCTACATCAGGGTGGAAAAGAAAAGGGAATGGCAGCTATTCGATTAGTAGTGTACATCTACATCATTTAATGATCCATTGCTTATTGCAGAAGCACAGGCAATGACACTCTCTGAAAATTGACCATCTGCCTGTGGCAATGTTGGCATTCCATATCCATTTGGAATGAGAGAAGGTTGTTACCGAGACGAAAGCTTAAAAATACATTGCAACTCTAGTAAAATTCCCCTACTTTCAATAAACGGCACTGATCCGGTGGTGACAGACATTTCGGTTGATGACAGCACCATTACGGTCAACTTTCCAATTGTCTTTGCAAATTGTGATGGCAATGAAAGAAACACGGTTATTGACTTGGAACGAAGCCCTTTTGTTTTCTCCTCCGATTTGAATTACTTATTTCAAGTGGTTGTGACAACCGTGCCTTGCTGATTCAGAATCAGTCAACAGTTGGTGGGTGCATGTCAATCTGTGATCATGAAAGTAGCGATGACGACTTATTGAGTAGTCCCAGCGGCATCAACTGTTGCCGGACTAGCTAGTATCCCTTCACATCTCAAGGTTTATAACGTAACCTTGGGAAGGTGTTGATGATGGGAAAGGCTCTGGAAGAAGACATCGGGCGAACAAATTATGGAGGCATGCCTATTTAGTTGACGAAAATTGGATGAATAATAGTGTATGGTAGGGATGAAAGCATAATGACCCCTTTTGACATGAGAGATAGGGACTGTTCCTGTAGTGCTAGATTGGAGTGTGTCATAACCCAATTCTGGGTTATTCCCCAAAATTTATTTTTTTCAAAATAAAAATTAAAAAATAAAATAAAGGCTGTCAACGTGCAGAAAGCAGGCCGGGGAATCAAGCTGCAATTTTTTGAAGGAAATTCAAGACCTAATTGGACCCCATTATGCCCAAAAATGGAGAAAAAAAATGCAAATTCAAAGTCAAATTAAATGATTATTGGACGAATTTGCATAAAAATTAAGTTCAATGACATAATTAAATTTTTAATAGGCCAATTTGATTTAATCATGGGCCAAATTAAATTTTAATTATGTTTAAGAATTAATTTGGGTCCAATTGAAGGATTTAATTAAGTGCAAGGACTTAATTATACTTTAAATGGGTCACATTAATTTTATTTTGGGCTTAATTGGTGAAAAATTAAGTTTGGGAGCCTAATTTCGGCTTAATTGAGGAGATTGGAATTTTAAGAGATCAAATTTAATTTTTTTCCAAGTTAATTGATTGAAATTAGGGGCCAAATTGCAAGAAAATTGAAGTTTTGGGGTCAATTAGGGGTTAAATTGAAGAAATTCACAGCCAAGGACCAATTTGCAAAAGGCACCAAACTTTAGGAGCTTAATTGACAAAAACCGGGGGTGAAATTGAAGAAATTGAAAGTTTGATGGTCAATTAGGGGTTAAATTGACAAAATCCGAGACCAAGGACCATATTGCAATAAGCGCGTAACTTTGGGGTTCCAATTGAAGTTCATCAGGGACCTAATTGCATTAAATCAAAAGTTTAGGGTCAATTAGGGGTTCAATTGAAACCTATTGAAAGATAGAGGACTAAATTGAAAATCTGTTAAAATCCTTAATTTAGTCCAAAACGGCGTCGTTTTGCATCAAAAAAAAAAGAGCACCAGACGACGCGTCGTCTGGTCACTGCTCATTGTCTTCCCCGTTTTACCCGAAAGAAACAGCGTGGGAGCCTACTTTGCAGGTGCATTAAATGCTTGATTTCTCCATCAAATCAAACAAAACTTGCACGTAAAGGATCCCCTGCAGTTTGTCTACAACCCCATGTGAACGGTTCAGGATGAATGACAGTGTAAAGAGGTCAACGCAGGCAGCCTTTTCCTGCAGATTTGACAACTCAGGGAGGCTACTTTGAACCAACGGTTGGGATCTTTACCAACCAAATCAAGGGCCAAAATTTTACCCCGGTGTAGAAGAGATTACCCTCTTCCACCGTCTATAAATAGAGTCTCCGTTGATGGCCTAAGGGAGAAGAAAATCGGGTCCAAACATTGCGAAAAACCAGCCTTCCTTGCTCAGTTTTCCTGCAACCGATCCATTCTCTTTTTTCTCTCTCCACCGTGGCCTTCAGCCACCACCACCCTCATCACTGGTCTTTCCACCATCAGCTCCACCACAGGAAGCCACCAACCGACCACCGAGAGCCATCGTGAACCTTTCTCTCTCCTCTCTGCAGCCCCTCCCGTTTTCTTCTTCTTCTTCTTTTGCTTCCTCTGCCACTGGCCGCCAACTCTTCCACCGTTCCTCGCAACGCCGCCACCTGGGCCATCAACTCAACCTCCTCATCACATCCGTGACCACCGCTGACGGTAGTCTTCTCCTCCGCCCGCCTACAGCTTCTGCAACCGTTTGGTTGCATGCAGAACGTGAACAGTAACGGTTCATGTTTCTGCAGAAATAATTAATATGGGAGATGGGTCGGACCTGATTCGGCCCAGATCATATGTATGGGTTGGGCCCGGCCCACCCCAAAAGAGAAAAAAATATTATGTGCCGAGTTCGGCCCAACCATTTTGGGCCGATCTTGGCCCGCCTTTTCCTTGGGCTGAGCCTGGCCCAGTTAGCTGGGTCGGCCCAACCCACATATTTAATATTATATAATATATATTATATTATAATATTATATAAAAAACAAAAAAAATCCAAAAAAATTAAAAAATCATTTTAAAAAATTTATGATTTTCTCAAATATTTTTCTATCCATTTTGCATAATATCGGGTTGTATATTTACATTGTAAAATACAAATCCGGTATTAAAATACCTATTTTTCTCCGAAATATTTCAAAAAACAATTAAAAACATTTTCAAAAAGAAAAAAATATTTTGTTGCATACGACCAAATCCTAAAATTTTCCATGCATATTTTTCATAAAAAAAACAAACAAAAATTGCATCTTTTTCATGTTTAAAAAATAAAAAAAATGGATATCGTAACCAGTTTATGATTATCCATTAGGATTTGGCCAACATGTCAAAAATCTTTTTCCAATCCTTTTTTAGGATCCAGATGTAGACTTTAATATTTGTGGAGTGTAAAATTACACGATAAAGTACACCCTCAGGTATTAAAGATACAAAGTGTAGATATGCGATGCTAAAATTCAGACTTTAGAACAGTTAAGATTTAACCCGATAAGGTAGAGACTCTCTCATGAAGAGAGATCTGCCTTGAACCTTAGAAAAGACCAACGAATAGAAACCCGACTTAGAAAAAACAATCAAACAACAATGCAGCTTACCTTAGGTAGGGTGCACTGGGGGTGATGCGTCTTCCCCTTGCACAACCAATCCCTTACTCAGACTCTCGCAGACCATAGGTTCCTAGTGACCATAATACTAAGTGGCGACTCCTGAACATTAATCATAATTCTATTATTAAAACCAAAAGCCCTTCCCAACACACAACACCTCACAACAGGAGGCACGGCGGTGGGGGGG
>Ga0307517_10005026_pt1 | contig 20113 bp, 8 predicted proteins | sample 23_EM_MG_FD_194515 | JGI IMG/M metagenome (GOLD analysis project Ga0307517, IMG submission 194515) | Populus trichocarpa ectomycorrhiza microbial communities from riparian zone in the Pacific Northwest, United States - 23_EM | ecosystem: Host-associated > Plants > Roots > Unclassified | place... | reverse complement strand
GATGTGCATTTTTATTTATATGATGTAGCTGGAATGTTAGAAACTAAAGTTTTTTAGTATTTGAATGTGAATTTATTATAACTAGATGAAAATTTAAATTAGATAGATTATGCTAATATTTTTTTTTAATGGTAGAACATGTTTGAGCCTAAAAAAAAATTTGATTGCACTAGATTAGAGTAGTGGTTTAAAATAACAATAATAGAAGATTCGATTGTTGGACCAGACTTAAATTTTTTCAGGTAATTTTACATATAGTTTTTCTCATAGAAACACTATGTCGCTTATCGGGTCATTGGATCTCCTAAAATTAGACCTGAAAGTTGTTATTTGAGTCAATTTTGTTATTTTTTCTAGGTATTTTTTTGGATTTTGTTTTAATTTTTTTTATACTTTTGGGTTTTTATTTATTTTCTAGTAGATGTAGAGTTTTTAAGTCTATTTTAAAAGTATTGTAAAACTTTAAGAACAACAAACTTTATTACCTTTATTTTTTAAAGAAATAAATTACGAATGTAGAGTTAACACCCAAATTCTTCCTTATCTTCTTTATCTTCAACACTTGCAACATTTGAATTCTGCCGATAAACCATTACTACCGTGCTTGAATGTTTTAGTACTCTATTGTAATGTACTGTGTATTGATAAACCTGCAACTGTAAATGCATATAATGGAGAACAATTATATGGTTTTGGTATTAAGAAAACCAAGATCATTCTATTCCAAACGCATATTTTCTTTCCCAATATTTTCCTTCCATTCCCGCAACAGCCATTTAATTATTGATGCAGTGAGTTTATGGTTCAGTGAACCATTAGATACAAAACAAGAATTTTCCAAATCCAAATTGCAAGCGGCTTTCACAGTATCAAGCTATCGCCAACCAGCCAAGCTTAATAGTTCTGAGGGAGTTGCGCATGCATTATTTTCTTCGCCTGGCGAAAACTTCAAAGTTTAAGAAATAAATGAGTGCACCATTTTCTCCGGATATCTCTGGTGCAATTACTCCTTGATCAGAGCATAAATCTCTGAACTGTAAATTATGCTTGAATCAATCAATTAAAATAATGAACATCCTAAACCAAAATAGAAAATAAATAACTATATGAAACCTGCGATTGAATTGAAATCAGGACTCCTTACAGAGAGGTTTTTCAGACAAAATCAGAAATGACAACTCTGGATGGAGTATGATCAAAACCAGAATCTGTCACTCTCCTCCTTGCTTTCTTCTGCACAGAAGCATATTAATGTCGAGGAGCAGTCGGGCAGGTACAGAGTGATGATCGGCCTCCTTCACCGCAATCCAGGACAAGCTCAAAAGGCCCCAGGTCCTGAAGACCAAACACAGCATTAAGACCATTGCTGATTTAGGATGATTTGTCTCCTAGTTTTTTTGCTAATTGAGGTTGATCAGAGCCTCTCGCTTTCAGCCATGATTGGGCTAATGCCTACATTTATTTGCGCTATCCATGACCTTACAGTTTTAAGGCTTTAAACGGCTATTCGATACTATCCACAATTGAAGTTGACGAAGATGATCCAGTACTTTACTATGTCCGATTATTCGAGATTCAATCGTCCAGTAGGGTCGACACCGCCTGCAAGAATTCAAGAATATGAAGTCATCCTCATTCACGACTCCGTTTGTGCATCAGCACCACTTGCTTGACGCTATCTTTGTGCTTGATATTCTTTGCCGCTTGGTAGCAAAAACCCTCCTGGTCAACAGAGGGAGAACTTAAGGTAGCCCCACCATCTTCAAAATTGATTCGAAAATGAGAGTTCACTAGGATAGTGACAAACACCACCGTAATTCGGGATCAGACCTGCACTCGTATCACCGTGGGGATCTGTGTGTCTGGACTTGATGATAGGAAAATGTTAAGCGGGAATGGATGACCTTTTCTAGCGTCTCCTGCATAGTCGGCTCCCCTCATGTTTGTGGCAGTAAACTTTCCACGGGTTCGTATTCTAGTTTCATGTTGGTAATCAAAACAGGTTGGAACAGAAACTCACCTGACCCATAATTTGGATGCAAACACATGGTTTGCTCCCTATATATGCAAGCTTTCATTTCCAGAGCATTTTATTTTTAAAAATATCCATATATCAGGTAATGTTTTTTTTCCCCCCTAAATTAATACCATGTATTATTATATATTTATTTTGTATAAAATTTATAAGTGGTAATTAAGAGTTTATATTAGAACCTATTAAACTCTAGTAGTGGACTAGACACGTCTACGACTATGAATGAAAAAAATAAAATAATGTTAAAAAATCTTTATTCTAACTCCATTACGATAAGTAATGTGTCTTTTATTAACACACAAAAATACATTAACATTATGTTTAATATAAACTAGAAGACTCTCTTTAACAAAGGAAGTTATTATTTAGTAATTGTCTAAACATTTAATTAATCATGACACAAAATACATATCTTATTAATTTTTATTGTGATTATATGCGTTTCCATATTTATTTTATTCTATCGATCATTTGACAGCAGAGCCACTTCTTACTATGTTGAATAGTATTGATACTGAATTTCATAGCTATGTATAGAGAGACAAATTGACATCCTCATTAGTCTTGCTTGGTTTTAATTTTTATGATGAGAGTACTGTCTCGGCATAAAATTGCACGACAAACCCTAAATCTCCCATCTTTGTTTTCATGGCTGCCGAATTCATGAGAATATGTCTTAGGGGATTGCTCATATTCCCCTTCCCTGAAATCTGCTTTTATTGCTGCCAACTTCTTAACTCAGTTCATTAATTTACTAGTCCGAGATCATCGCTTCACGGCGGGCTCGAAAAAAATCTTAGTGTTAAAAATAAATACCAAGAGTGATGGTGTGTTTTTTAAAAACAAGAAAAAGTTGTGATTTGGATAGTAAATTCGGCTGGGTGAAATTAAAAAAAAATTAAATATCTTACAAAAAGAAATAAAAAAAACTGAATTCAAAAGAAAAAACATCAAATCTTAAATCAAAACAAAATAAAAGGAAAAATAACTTTTTAATATTAGAAAACATAATTGAAAAAAAAATCAATTTGATAAATTTGATAGTACACAAATTAAGAGGGAACAATATCCTGAGATCATGAAATTTACCCTGTATACAATATCAAAGTATATGGCCCAGTTATCTTTGATTAACTTTAAAAAGTAAAATCAAATCGATGGTGATAGATTAACTAGCATATCAATCAATCAGCAGTACAATTATTTACTAGCTTCCGTCCTCGGCAAAGCTTCTTTAGTATTTAGGATTTATAGAGTATTTTCTGCCAGGATTTTTTTTGTTAAAATAAATTTATGGAAGCAAATTCAAGGTAATTCTAGATATCCACTCGAAGCCACTGGTATTAACATGGAAGGTGATGTAGACCAAGCACTAGTAGATAGTTATTAGAACTGAAGTTTGCCCAAATACAGGCTTTAGAAAGCCAAAGAACATGTGAGCTGAGGTCATGCAGTTTCACTCAGAAATGGTTTACAAGCGCTGTCATCACAGAAATCATTTTGAATTTTTTTTATCATTTATCGAAACTATCTGTTCGTTCCAATGGAGCTTTACACATTGTGCTCGGTAGCCCTGTAGGGCTACATTTATTTTTATGATGTGTTTTGCGTTTTGTCTCAATTATTAATTTAGAAATATTTGATTAATAGTTTTATATGAATCCATTAAAAAGTCTCTTTTTTTATCCTCCTGTACACTTACTGAAACCAAAGTTGCTCGATCCTATAATGCTACTTGACTATCGTGGAAAGATTGTTGTTCTCATCAATGATGACTCTAGCTATTATTACCTTTTGTCTCTAAGCTAAAAACACTTTCCTCATTTTTCAGCTCTCCTGTTCATAAAGTTGCCTGTGGGGCACGGTCAGTGTTTTATAGCCAACAGGCAACAGAATTTTTCCAAACGAGCTAAGAAAACACATCTAATGATTGTGATATACTATAATTTTTTATGGCTTACTCTGAAAACACACAACTTGATCAGTATTTTTGGCAACTTAATTAGCCATCCACGGCAGAAATTTCCAGGAAGCGGTGTAGATCATACGGCCTGAATGTGATTAATAGTAGTGTTACCTGGCATGAGTAAAACCAGGCTCTTAGGAGCTCCATGGCACCAGAACTGTGAAAAGGTTTAGATTTTAGCCATGCCTATGATGTTTACTGCGAAAGCAAATCATGGCAAAGTTTACGATAAAAGAAAATGCAGAATCAAGATACTTATTAAATATAATCACAATTCATTATTGTTCATCTGATAAGAACTTTCAGAAATTAAAATACCCCACCCTGAGGTCGACCAAGGAAAAAGCAAAAGGATAATTCAGCATATTGTACCCCGATAAGAAAAGATCTTCTTCTTTGTCAGTTTGTCCTTGAACTCATTAAACTCCGACATGATGTTGTTCTTCTCAGTCCCCGCTTTTGCATTTGAAGTCTTTCCACGAAGTAACTAGTAGAGTATCATAGGAGTATTAACAGTTAGTAATATTAAAACAATATAGAAATTGCATGCGTGTAAACATGTCAAATTCGAAAGGCACATATAAGGGCCATCTATTACAGCTAATGCCATTAAAATGCACCTGCAAATACAGGTCTATCAGATTTGTGACAGATAAGATTTTGCAACGCTGCTAAAGATATAATGATCAATGTGAAATCATGTAAAAAAATAAATAAATTATCAACCTCATACCCAAACAAGTACATGGCTTATACAGAAACATATGCTCATAAGGTCCAGGACCCATTGTCCATTTGGCCACATTATTTGATCTTGACAAGGAATGGCCAACCCGAATCTTGGAACTATCTCTGTGGTTCTCTCGAGCCACCTTCATCTGAGATCATTGGAGCTTCCAGGTTGGATTTGACATCTTATTCATAAACAGTTCGACTTGTAATTATGAAATGCAACTCCTATCCTAGCCCCTCATAACAACCAAAGTGATTGAAACTGAGGTTTTCTCAAGAGAGAAGAAAGATGAAGGTAAACTCTAATATACTCGTGAAAATGAAAGTATTAATCTTTCTCAATGCTTCTTGATCTAATTGCCGAATCCCACTTTATTGCAGTTACTAGGTTGGATGCACCGTAAGCTTCGGCAAAATGGTAGTGAACCACTGAAGGATTTTGCTATTGGTAGGTATCTTCCATTTTTGTTTTTCTGCAAAACATTTCCTATTTCCAATAGGCATGAACATAGAAATGATGACCATTAGATTTTTGAGAGGGTAGAAGATTATCCATGTAGAGGAAGAGGCCAAATGTAGGTGCAAAATTAATAGGTTGTCATGCATGACTCAGAGCATACACTTGCACAGAAGACAGATTCTTGGCTTTCAGGATCTTATTAATCTCCTAGCAAAGGTAGTTAACCATCATGAGAGACCTGATGTGCGATGCCACTACCAAAGGAAAACAAAAATGATGAGCATATTATAATAGAATTATTTCCAGACTTTCGGAAAAGGCGATAGCTTTCCATGCTGCGTGCTATTATGACTGGAATACCATCCATAAGACCCCGAACGCAGAAAAAATGATAAATTTTGTACCTTAGTTTAGCAAAATACGGTTAAGAACCGAGGCATGGCATTCCTGCCAAAATGCACTACTAGAATCAAGTTCATTTAACGTTTTCCTTCTTTTGTGTGTGTGTGTGGCAGGCAATGCTTGCAATTGCCTTACTGGACAGCCATCACTTGATGACCACCAACACTACAGAAAACCGAACTATGGGACCAGAACATTTAGGCAGGCCCAGAAAGAGCAGCTTCGAAATTCTTTTTCTGGCTTAGAAGCAGCTCGAGTAGAAGAAGAAGAAAAAGAAGAAGAAGGAGACTACGAAGAAGAATCATCAGCTGCAATATCCGAGCTATTCCATGGTTTTCTGGCAATCGGTACCTTTGGTTCAGAGCCAGTCAACACTGACCCATCAACACCAACATTTCCCATCTCTGTCGAGAATATAACTGAGAAAGAGACTGAGGTGACAGAGAATGAACTGAAGCTCATTAATGATGAGTTGGAAAAGGTTCTGGCAGAAGATTGCTGCAATGACTCATCTGGAAGGAACAGTTATGTTAGTGCTGGAAGAAGCAGTCATGGCAGCACTATTACACTCAGTGGCAAGCCAATGGAAGGGCGAGATTCCAATGCAGTCTGTCCCCTGCAGGGATATCTCTTCGGATCATCAATTGAACTTTCAGAGACAACACCAGTGGCAAAGAAGGAACACAGGACATCACTTGGCGAGCTATTTCAGAAAACAAAAATAGCAGAGGAAAATTCTGGGATTAAATTTGAGAGAGAGGAGAAGCGCATGGAGAAGGAAGCTGATAAATCTGCCGTGAATCTCATGAAAAAGACTCTGAAGAAGAAAATGCTCAATGCTTCTTCTAGGAGCTCTACTTCAGCTGGAGGAGGAACTCTTGATTCTGCTTCAGCAGAAACAAAACTGAGCAAGGTATGTCTACAGGTATCATAACTTCTAAACTAAAATCATTATTGGAAGTATATATAATTAGTAGGCCAATTCGAGAATCCCAATTTCAAATCCCAATGGATTGCGATGGGAGGTTTGTAAGATGAGGGAATACAGATACTGTCCCTGTTGCTTTACTCGAGACCTGCTGACAATCTAATGAACTTGAAAATAAGAATTAGGCAAAAGTGACGCAATTCACCAACTCTAACAGTTTTTATCTCCCAGCCATATGTTCTTCAAAATGCTTAGAAAATTCTTGAAATGACCTCATTAAAAAAACAAACACGAAGACAGAAATACAGATCAAGTATTGCACATATAATCGTGCACCGAACATTTTATTGGACCCCGATAAAGTAGTGTGCATATTTTCAGTTTTACTGAATAAGTGCAATATCCTGAGTTGTGAAGTTCCGCTTGATGTGTGGTATGCAGATCCTACACATGTTCCACAGGAAAGTTCATCCTGAAAGCTCAACATCCACGAGGAAGGCCGGCAAGCCCCAAAAAAATGAGAATAAGAAGAGCAACAACAATGGGGGTCAGGTACTCCCGAATGAGGACATCACCATAGTTCCTCGAACCCTTTCAAGGAGGAGCACAAGACGCTTCAAGAGTCAATCTAACCCACCCCACTTCACGTTTACGGGCTGTGAATCTAACGAAAGCAGGGAATGCTGGATTAAAACAGATGCAGACTGTAAGTATCCCTGACAGAACTGCTCTTTTACAGGACCATAATTGGGTAATCAACCTTCAAGTTACATGTTCACTAAATTTATGGTCATCACAACTTGACTGTTTAGAACTCGAGTTCTGGAAAATATGGCTGGGATCAGTTTCTGACTCTTTATGATCAATGAAAACACAAACACATCTGTTCTTTGACATTACATGGGATATTCTTCTGTTTGAGATTCTACTCTAGATTCTTTTAAGTGTGACTTCTTCTATGGTCTCCATGTTCTTTTCAAGCATTGTGAAGATTGATTGTTCAGGGACATAGTGTGGATCAGCTAATTTTAGCATCAGAACGTGGCATCATATGTCTAATTTTGTGCTTGTTTTGGTGGAAACTGTAACTGTCCTAATTCAGTTTGTGTGTTTTGCTTTGCAGACCTGGTTTTGGAGCTGTGAAAGGCAAATGCAGCTGTCAAGTATGGTTTTAAAGTATCTCCTTCAATTGGAAAGAAGTAACGTTGGGTTTGAGAACATTTCCTTATAGGTGATTGTTGCTTGTAATATGTGAGTGAGATTATTATATTATGAAGAACTCGTGTGGGAAAAATAAATAAAAAGGGCAGTTCTCACAGTAACCTGCCTTTTGAGTGATTGTCATGTAATGTAAGGTATATCTGTTTGCGGTAAGCATATGGCAGTTATAATCCAAATGAATTTCGAATGTCAACCGTCATTTCTTGGGGTAAATGAGCTGCAAACGACAGATTGGCCCCAGACAAAGAGGTCACACACCAAACCGAGCCAGAAGGGTACAAGCAAGTTACACAGGAAAAGGTAGCTCAAGCTGCCAAAGCTTTTTTACACAGGAGTGACTAACAGTAACACTAAGGCTTCGTTTGGAAATGCAGCAAGTTATTCTAAGTGTGCAACAAATTAACCACTCATGTATGGTGAGATAGTGAAAGAAAACAAAACAATAAAACTGGATTTAAGCGCAGAACATATTAAACAGCACTAAATGACACGTTAAATTAACGATTGTTATTAAAAATGGCTCCATACGAAGCTTGTAAAAAAAGGCAGAAGAAGAAGAAGAAAGTCTTGCTATTGTGGGTCTAGGATATGGTCACGCAGCAGAAGAATTGAATCCACGCTAAGCTTAATCATTATTAAGACTATTCAAGGACTGTATTGCAGATGTGTTGCTTTTGGTACTGATACCAGCTATCATGTGTCTACTATTCTGTTTTGCTGTTGATAGCCTCCTGATTCGTGCACATATTTTGATTATAGATTTTTGTCTTGGAGCTCTAAGAGGCATTTGCAGCAGTCAAGCTGCTACATTTTGTCAAATCTTATCCATTTACGAGTAGTTCTACCTTTTCCAGTCTTTAATATGGGTAGTCTTCTGGGTCATTGTTGGCCGTATCCCTATAAGCCAGATTGATACATCATTTAATGTGCTAAATCTGTTTCAAGGGGAGCATATTCATGGAGGTGTCTCTACCATCTAATTGTTAAAATCATCCTTGATTGTGACTACACACATGAGCTGGGAATCATACAGGATGAAAAAGGGTAGCAGGTGAGCCTCATCCTCAACCTTGCAGAGCCTTTTTATACATGAATGACTACACAGGTGACCTATCCAAAACATTGGAGCGAATCACTCGCCAGAGTGACCAAGACAGTCGACGATATTTGTTCTCTTTTAAGTAAAATACAGAAAGAATAATTGATGACCAGGATACCGAAAGGCAAAGTATGGAGATCAGAGAAAGTTTCACAATGAGTAGAAAACATTATGCGGTGAAATTGCTTACATGTAAAACTTCGACAGAGACACCTTCATGCCCCAAGATTCGTCAGAGCACCGTAATTTTGTGAAAAACATTACCCCATGCATCATCCCAACACACACCCACGTAATAACCTTGTTATATAACGGAATACGGAGCACTACGTTGCTACTTTTCGGTGTTTTAATAATGTTATTGGCAATTCATAAAAATAAAAAGTTATATACCATTATTAGCTGTTATATTGATAAGAACAGTCTACTTACAGACTTTATTTTTTCTTATATTTCAAGTTCATTTTTTCCCCTTTCATTATAGTTATAATATGCTGTTTATATAATCTTTATCTGCTACAAATGCTATTATTATGTGTATTTAGAAAATCTATTAGCAAATCATGTGTTATTAAAGTTCATTACGACTTAAACATAAATTCACGTACAGCAACAATGCTTATAACCCATTATTCAACATCTATGAAGTCCGCAATCGCGACCACAACAATCGTAAGCTGAAACCGTGATTTAACATTATGGTGTGATGTGATACAGTATGTATTTAATAATATGGTGTAGAGATAAAAATATTTTCTTAGCTTGGCTGAATCCTTTTGGTTTCTTGTTTTTTTTTGTTCTTTGTTGTGGGTAGTTTCAGAAAGCAAGTCTTCCATATTCTTTTGCGTATTGGCGTAAGTGGATCTCCAGTTTGCATTCTCTTCATTTACATAATCTATCTTCTGGATCAATTCCTATCTAGTATCACATCCTCATTCACATAATCTTTCTAGGTCAATTCCCATCTAGTATCAGATCCTCACTGAGAACCTTTAGTTTCTACATCAGCATGAAAATGGAATTTAACCATTTCAATTACTCCCTAGTTAAGTTGGCAGTTGGCCCAAGCATCATAGGACTGAAAGGGGTTTAGGACAACAGGAAACGAGCAATTTCTTCCACTATATATTTCATAATTCAGAAAATACACAGAATGGCATAATTTTTTTTTATCCAACCATATGCTGGGAAGGCTTTCAAGTAAAACCTAGATGAATTTGCCATATTTTTTCTAGTTAATTTAGGATTTTTTTCCTATTTAGTTACTCTTATTATTATTTTTTAAAAAAACTTTGTTAATAATGTTTTTAAGAGCTGAGTAATAAAATTCTAAATTGAATTTTTTGTATGGTAACCCATCAGGCATAATTTTGTGTTGTAATATTCAGTTTTGATCATAAAAAAAAAATTGAGTGATAAAATTCTGAATTGAAATTATTGTATGGTGTAACCATATTAGGCATAATTTTGTGTTACATGTGATTGCTCTATTTCTTGTGCTGTTTCAGTTTGCATCACTTCACCAACACGTTCTAATACAAATCAATGGTGCAAAAAACAATGAAAGGAAAAAGAACAGACACAAAACCATAGCATGGAAATGTCATTAGCATGTACTGTCCATGTAGTTCACCAGCAATTCCTGAACCATGCCTCTATCTGGTATCTTCCCAGCAGCACCATATATTGGAGCTAGGCCTCCATTTATTGGACCAGGATTCTCTTTCACCTGGAAGATTTCAGGAAAAAAAAAAAAAAAGGGACGAAAAATGAAAAATCAAACGAGTGAAACCATATCCGGAGGTCCTTCCCACTAGCACCTCCCAAAAGCAAACATAACAACCCTAAAGATGAGTAAATTACAAGAGTTACTTTGATAACTCCTTTGGTGAATACAACTTACAGTTTGTACAGATTCCTTCAAATCCCGGAGGAAGTCCTCAACAACGGGTGCATGTTGAAGGGTAATGCAGATATGAATGCTGATTCAACCACATGAATAATTGTAATCAGTGTATAAAAATATGCTCATAATTGCATGCTCAGAAGCAATTCATGAGACTGAAATACAGCAGGGAATAAACTACTTATACCAGCCACTGCAAACAATTAGAATAATAATATTAAATCGAATGCCTCACATCAATGAACAATAGCTTGGCGCCAGAGGTGGCTATCTTCTAACAAGAATAATGAGGACATGGGAGAACCAAGCATAAATGCCCTATATAAACACAGTTCTCCTTCAAAAACAAAAACCTACCTGTTGGGTCTTTGCAATGCATTCAAATGCCAGCCTTTGGATGACATGATATCATTGACTTCAAATATGTCTAGATCATTAGATCCAAATGCCACAATTGTCATGTCTGGCCTTCCAATGATAAATAACTCTGGTATTTCTTTAATCCTGTAAAAAGAATGAATCATTCTCAATTGTTCAACGAATTTACAACCCAAGAAAATAGGAAAATGAAGTTAAAAACAACACAGACCCTTTCTGTATTCTCTTTGATACTTCCATTATTGCTTTAGTGTTTTCCAGGTACCCTACAGGATGTAATGAAACATCAGGTTAAACAGAAGCATTCAATGGAACATCTGGATAGGCAGTAGGGGAAAACAACATGATAGTACCTTCTAGCCCCAGAGCCATCAACGCCGCCCAAGCCCCAGCAATCAGACCTCCAGGCCTGCTTCCAGCAATAGTAGGAGAGACATAGAGCCCACCTGACCACTCAGTCACTGCAACAACAACACAATGAAAACACAATTAGAATACCAGAAGCACAGGCTTCAAACAGCCAACTAGAAAAGCCTATTGTATAAAACTTGATATTAAGATAAACTCTGCCTCTTTTCCGTGTTGATAATGCTTATGAATGCCCAGGAAATTTACTAAAGTAGGTCTTGAAAATCATCCAAAAAATAAGGCCTCATTTGTTTGATAATCTATTTGATAAATAGTAAAACTTACCAGCAACAAATTGATGCTGTTGGGAAACAGCCAAGCGCACAAATTATCAGTAGCATGCCCCCCAAGATGTCATCACAAGAAACTCATATCAGAAAAAAAATCAAGAATTTAAAACAAGAACCACCAATAAAAACATGAAATCCACAAGTCAAGTAACACATTTGATATGGATCTCGATTATTAACAATGTGAGTGATGCAAGATTTCTGCAATTTGAATCACTGATGATGAAAAAGGGAACAAATAATTAACTATGTGAGCTACACAAGAGATCCACAAGTCAAGGAACTGAACACTAGTTCTGCAATGCCAGGCAGCGTGGTGAGAACTAAAAGCACCAGTATATTATCTTTCATCAACATTTGTACAGCCAGTTCAGGATCCAAATTTGAAATAGAGAGACATGCATCACTCATGCCTAGAGTTACAGATAAAACTATAGTTTTTACCTTTCTAATATCATGATTTCTGTATAGAACTACACTTGTTCCTTTTGGTGCCAGTCCATATTTATGCACATCCGCTGATATTGAGGTTACTCCTTTAACAGAAAAATCAAAAGGTGGAATCGGGTACCTGAAATGGGAAGAAAACCTGAACTTGCGGAAAAGCCAGAGCAAGAAAATGAGAGAGCAACTGACAGTCTGATATTTCATACCGTGTACCAAAATCTATAAAGCACACAACAGACAGATGTAGAATAATAACAGAGCCAGTTACAACTATCATTGAAGTTCAACAATGGTCATATGTTGTCCTGGTGAAAGCATAGTGGAACCTTGGACTGGACCCTTTGCATAGACCTAGAAAGAAAAGGAAGTTCAAGGTAGAATAAGGGCTCTAAACCCCTTAACCAAGACCCCATAGCGCTGCCCATGGTGATGGGGTCTCACCATAGACATACATTCTTTGTTGAGCACCATCTACCATGAACAGAGTGCCTCATGGTCCCCTGAGTGTCAGATTTTGAGAAATGATTTAAACTAGGGAAACATTGTTCAATATACACCATTTATTGCATTTCCCTGTCCAATTTCCAACAGGAAAGATAACTCTTTTTTTCTTGCAGGAAACTAACATCCTTCTTGTGGACCTACATAACTTAGAGCTTAATTATGACCTCAATATAGACTAGTCTTCGATCAATTGCACTCTCTTGGATCAAGTAATTAGTGTTATGGGCACTAATATAAAACCATTCTTGGGAATTCACCTAAGCTTTTGAGTTGAAATGATTTTTCGACAACTAAGAGACAAGGCTACAATCTTCTTTCTTGCCAAACCAGTTAATTTTGTAAATTGTCTGCAATCTTATTTCTCTCTTATCAACTATGCCTTAAGGAGAAAAAAAGCCCCACAGCCAAAATGCTATCCAAGAATTTCACAATCAAGCTTTAGCCCCAAAAAGTTATTATTCAAGCATTAGAATAACTTCTGGTAGTGTACATTTCACAGAAATATAAAAAGGGCCACAAATTTGTGATATTTGCAGACTCTGTATAAACAAAGAGGCATTTGTAAGAGTTTCAGGGATAATGGCAAAAATGGCAAACAAACCAGTAATCACTGAGGAAAAAACAATTGCTTGGGAAAAAAGATATACCCTAGCTTACGAGCGAAAGGCAATACAAAGCCACCAAGACAAAGGTCAACATGGAAACATATTCCATAGCTATATGCCAATTCACCAAGCTCCTACAAAATCAATTTTGATATTTTGGGAATTAAATGATACTCTGAACATTGATAAATTTGAATAAATTGAGAAATGAGAAGGTAGTGGGTGTGTAGATCACTCACCTCAATAGGATCAATGATGCCATGAGGAAACCCAGGTGCAGATCCAACAATCTGCAGTATCATGGTATCAATATTAGGCCTACTGGTAAGTAAATCTTATGTTAGAGCATTTAATATGATGACAACATCAACACTGGAGCTTTTTCTTAGGGCAAGAGCTCAAGGTGTTGAATGACAAAATGAAACAAAAGGGTTTACAAATGTGTACCAAAACAGTGTTCTTGTTAATCTGCTGTCTTATTGCTTTGACATCAGCTTGAAAATTTTTATTTACTGGAACACGCCGCAGCTTGATGTTGAAATATTGTGCTGCCTTGTCATATGCTGAGTGTGCAGATTCAGGTATGATCCTGTGCTTGGGAAGAAAATCACTCACATTAACAACTTGCAGACCAGGAATTAATAAAAAAAAAACAAGGTGTTTGAAATTGGCCTACATTTCTGGTCTTTTGATTCCCTTCTTAGCTTTCATATAGTCACGGGATGATTTCACGGCCAATAATATACTTTCAGTTCCTCCTGAAGTCATGTTACCGCATATTTCTCCTCCGGAAGATTTGTTTTTGCTGCCAAGTAGTGCTGCCGTCATAGCTACCACTTCTGCCTCACATTGTGCTATGGTTTGGAACACGTCCAAATGCAGTGGATTAGTATGTGCAAACCTGAAAATGAATTCCAATTAAGCTTCACTAACACATTTATGAGGATGTGTACATGGGAGGAACAGGAAGACCTACACTAATCATCATATGGAAAACCAATATATGAGGGTAAAATCCTTTATTGGACAGCACATAATGTCATAACCATGATGTTTTCAACAGATATTACAATCCCAACCAAATTTAGTGCGTCTAGGGATGAAATGCAAAGAACTAAGCGCATCGTAGGAACCACATTAAAGCATAAGACAAAACTGCGAGGATGAAATAATTTTCTTATGAAGGTGTCAGTGTTAACTACAAACCTGACTAAACTTAATGTCAAAAATGTCATTTTTTGAAAGATCTCTCAAATGCCCGTCTTTCCTTTTTGACATTAACAAAAAAGAACCTGTTCAGTTTCTACAAACACAAATGACAGACATATTCCAGGTTCAACAAATAACATAGTTTTTGATAGTTCAGAGTAAATATGTGTAAGATCAAATTAATAACTACTAAAGATTCAATGTTTCTAATAGTTTTTAGAAAATAAAATGATCCAAGCAATTATGACTACCTGTAATGCCCACTTCTGCAAGGACACATATCCACAGACAACGCATAACAGATGTCTTCAAATGACCACCAGTGTCCTATGATTAACAGACGTGACAAGAATTTCTTTTCTAAATGAGTAAGCTTAACAATACTATAGAAGTTAGCTCCTCCATTAATTTCCGTGGTCGTCATGAGTATGACAAGTACTGAAGGTTGCACTAAACATTCAATACAAACTTCAGGTTTATTAAAATACACAGCATCCAAAATTTTAGTAAATACTATTCAAACTATACCTCAAAGAAAAGACAAGTAACTTGTAATAAAACTTCACACTGACAATAAATAAATAACTAAATAGAGCACTACATGTTCCGTATCTTACTAACATTGAGCATGCCTCATTTATCAGAGAAAAATGTCCTTCAGATTCACTCCCTCCAATGTAGCTGGACAACAAAAAAACAGGTAAAAAAAAAACACAGTAACTTGCTAAACTCGGATAGAGCAGAGAACCATCTCAATACCAAAGCACAATTTTTTTTGTCTTAATATGTGCGGTGTTAATAGCAAACATACACGGTACCAGAACATTTTCCTTGCCAAACCACATCATTACTTTTCTCCTGTTTCAATTTCTCTATCACTGCTGCTCCTAAACCTTCCTTTGGTAGCTCCGATCTCCAGCCGTCTCTTTTAGATTTACTTCCAGACTGCAACTTCTCCACGACCTGCATGTTCAACAAACCAAGTCCTTTTCCAGATGAAAAATCAACACAATGAAAGAGTTAAAAAATACCATGGTTCTACACCAAAAGGCTTGACAAGCAGAAATAAAAGATCAAAGAAGGGCACATGGTGGCCCTAAGATCGCTTTAAGTTGATTAAGAAGAGGAAATAGAGCTCATAACCTGCTCTAATTAGACTTAAAACTCCCTGATTGTCTTTCTAGCATTAAGAAGGCACTGCTATTGAGAAGTCAATATACAGACTCTTACGGCTTCTAAGTGATTAATGTCATGAAGATACGACATTAAGAAGCGTTTTTAAAAAATTTAAAATTTTTTTATATTTTTTTATTTCAAATTAATTTTTTTTTATCTGTTTGTATTTGAGATAGATTTTATGGTTACGATTTTAAAAAAATAAGTTTAAAAAAAATACGGTTAGTTGTGGTTATTTAAATTTAGATACATGTTTGGTAAAAATTATGGTTAAAGTTTATGCATAGCAAAAAATTGCAAAAAACATGTATAGAATGTTTGGTGGAAATGTGGTTGCAGTTGCTTTTCAAAGTATTTTTTACTTAGAAACGCATCAAATAATATTTTTTTTATTTTTAAAAATTATTTTTCATATCAGCACATCAAAATAATCTGAAAACACTAAAAATATATCAATTTAAAGTAAATAAAAAAATTTCAAATTTTTTCAAAAACGTTTTTGAAATGCAAAAACAAACAGGGTTTCACGGAACTAAGTTAAAAAAACATGTAAAAACTGTTGCATAAAAACTACGTTCAAGACTCAATTTTTTAATGGGCTCCGCAGTATAAAACACAGTTTGGTTTGTTACCAAACACTTTGCTGTGTTTGTTTCACTGCAGAAACTGGAGAAAAACAAACGCAGCCTAAGGCATCCAACAAAATAACTTACGACATGTTGTAATTGTAGTAACGGTTGCAGTTCAAAATACTTTTTGTTTAGAAATATATCAAAATGACGTTTTTTATTTTTAAAAAATTATTTTTGAAATTAGCATATTAAAACAATCTAAAAACATAAAAAAAAATTTAGCAAAAAAAATATTTGAAATTTAAGGAAATATAGTTATTTTAATGTACTGATACCAAAAATAATTTTTTTAAAAAAAATTAACATTTCTAAACTAAAATCCTTCGAACCAGCACCTTAAACCACTACGCTATAATCCCGCCCTTAGTATCCTACCGACTTTTTGGGTAGTATCCTCATTAACAAATGCAGCAAATCAAAATCTGCTTAATAGATTCTCCATCCAGCCAATTAACTTAGTAAGCCTGACCGATTCTCATGACCATCATGAACAGCCTACACGTAACAACTACTGCAATCCACACGGTCCCAGATGAAAATTAACCAATAAGTAATCTATTCATCAACCCAGAAAGCAGAGCAGATCCCAATATTAAATTAACATTCATATTAGTTTTTCAAGGAACCACGAAGTGGAAACCAGAAAAACAAGCATTTAATGCAACAGTTCTTTTTCTTATATTTATATAAATTTCATTCTGATCATGTTTCAATGCAACTGAAAAACACCCCTTTTAATGTTTCCCCTGCATGATTCAAAATTCCCATTTTCATAGTTATCTCAAGATAAAAATAAAAAAGACCCCACAAAATCAGACATAAAAGAATACAAACAAAACCCATCATTTAATGAAATAAAAGAAAATCATCTTTCTCACCTTCTGTTTCTCTGCATCTATATAACCCTTGACACCAGGCACCATCCTTTTTTTTCAAAATAAAAAACAAAAAGAAAACAAAAAAGACATCATGTGAAAATTATTAAATAGATCCCCTTTCAGAAATTAACATACAATTGATTAATCTCTTACTTGATGGAGGTGATTAGAAACCCTAAAATGGTGGGTTTGAGACCATTATCGTGAACAAGAAGAAAAAATGATTGAAGAATTCCGGCAGTAAAAAGAGTGAGAAGAGGAGCAAGAAGCAAAGCTAGAGGCTCATAATTTGATAAAAAAGAATTAGCAAAAGCTCTAAAATCAATCAAAGAAGAAATAATACGATCCATCATCGTAGTTGTTAGTGCTGATGAAGATGATGGATAGATAGTATTAAGAAGGCGATAGAACCACTGAGAAATGCGTGTAAGAGTCAATAAAACGTCTGTCCTCCTTTTATAGAGAGATTAAGACACGGCACTGGTCATCAAGACAGATAATTGGATAGATATCGGAATCTCCCTTTTTTTTAAGTTGGTATTGCGTGCACGGTACATAATCTGTTTTGTGGAATATCAGTGTGTATTTGCTAATATGATGCTAGGTTAAAAAAATGTTTTTTAATTGAAGATTTATTAAAGTAATATTTTTTAACTATTTTTAATTTTTAATGTAAAAATGTTAAAATCATAAAAAAAAAACAAAAAAAAATATTAAGTAAAAAACAGTTTGAAAAAGATTTTAAAAAAGAAATTCAAAAAATAAAAAATAAACACACCCTTAATCAATTTCTTGCCAACCGCATTGATGTTCCCTCTTTCGTGCCTTACTTATTACGTCACTGGTGATTGACTTCTTGTCATTTTAGTTTGTTTTTCAACAACGTTGTTCCTTCTCCTAAAAATAAAAAAATAAAAATAAAAAAGAAAGAAAGAAGAAGAAGGCTGGCGGATACTTTGAATTTATTGTTGTATTATTGTAAAATTACATACAATAAACATAAACAAACAAGAGACATCTATGGAGACTATTTTTAAGAATATTTCTTTAATATAAAATTATCTTATAAAATCCAATAAGTTTTCCCTCTAAAAACGAGGGTTAAAGAAACAACAACAACCAGGATAAAAAAGAAATATAAGCAAGCCTTGTAAACATAAAAAAAAATAATACTATGATTTTTTTAGCATATTTTAATTATAAGAGTACATGGTATTTATAAATTGCTAACATGTAATAGTTAGAAAATAAATTGAAAATTAAAGAGTTGTTACAACAGTTAAAAAAATAAAAGAGCTGTTGGGAAATTAAAGAGTTATAATTGTTTAAAAAACTTTTAAAATAAAAGAGTTGTAGTTGTTACAATAATTAAAAAAATAAAAGAGTTGTTGGGGCAATTAAAGAGTTGTAGTTGTTTAAAAAACTTTTAAAATAAAAGAGTTGTTACAACAGTTAAAAAAATAAAAAAGCTGTTGGGGAATTAAAGAGTTATAGTTGTTTAAAAAACTTTTAAAATAAAAATATTGTTAAGATTTTGTGACGGTTAGAAAATTAATTCTAAAAAGAGACGTGATGTTTTACCATGCCTCCACTATTTTTAATTTAGAAAATTATCATGGGTCCCACACAACCATAAACACATCATAATTCTTAAATTTAAAGTGTTTTGGGCCTGACACCATAAATACAAGTTTTTTAGATGTGGCACATTTGCCTAACCCATATTTTTTTAGATTTAATATGATAGTCAAACTCAAATATTTTAGATCTGGCATGTTTACCACACCCTATAAAAATTTATGACAATCACCGTCACAATTCCAGACAAGACTCCAGAGCTAATTTAGTCGAGTTTCCAATAGAGTTTTCATCCATATCTAATTTTACAACATGCATGTTCGAATGTTGTCATGTAATAAGAGAAATATACTGCATATGGTAATTTTACTCTCCCAAGCAGATTAATATTCATTGGTTTCGCTAATAGTAATTTGGAAAATATTGGTATGTGCATAAGTCGTTTCAGAATTGGTTTCGCAGAGATAATTGTGAAAAACCGACCATCGACTGAAAAGGAGTCAGTGGTGATCCATGGAACTATCCCTATCATGCCTTGAACACACGATTCTGGAACGTGGAGCTGTCTCTTTTCATTTATCATTGCTGGGGGCAGAAATCCCATCAAGGTCTGCTTTTCCTGTCTCGCATGTGAAATCAATTTTCTTGTTCGATCGTCAAGATCAAGTGTGACTTGAAAATATTAAAATTAAATCATAACTGGAAAAAATAAATTAAATATTTCAATACAATCAAAGGATCAAAAACTAAGTCACCTGTTGACAATTTACAAACCCCCGTCGAGAAAAATAGCCTTCTTGCCACATCAACAGCAGATATATGCCTCAGCACAATCACAGCAGCAACCAGATTCAGATCTCTCGTGGCCTTTTTCTGTACAACTAGTAGAAACAACAATAATAAAATAAACTGTTAGAACGTGAGTTTGTTCTTTAAAAATTACCAGTTTGGATCTCACAAATCTCAGGATCTCTAGAAACTTACATGATCGTTAACTTCAGGGCCTATAAAATTAGTCGAGGTGTGCGCAAACTAGCCCAAACATCCATATTAATAAAAAAAAATTAAATCATAACAAAATAATAAAAAAAAAGAAGCAAAATGAAAGTTGAGCTTCTTTCACCATCGATAAAACTGGTATTGCAACGTGAAACACTACTCTAAAAAGAAGGGCGTGTAAAGCATGACATATTAATTGTCGGTAGAGATTTTTTATTGGATTGTGTTTTTAATATTTGTTAATATTTTCCATCAAAGCT
>Ga0307517_10005025_pt1 | contig 20113 bp, 21 predicted proteins | sample 23_EM_MG_FD_194515 | JGI IMG/M metagenome (GOLD analysis project Ga0307517, IMG submission 194515) | Populus trichocarpa ectomycorrhiza microbial communities from riparian zone in the Pacific Northwest, United States - 23_EM | ecosystem: Host-associated > Plants > Roots > Unclassified | place... | reverse complement strand
ACAAGCTTTGCCGGGCTTCGCCCCGGCATCTGGCTCACCGGGAGATCCCCGCACGATCACCGTCGTTGGGAGCACGCGAGACGGTTTCGGCGATCGGAGCTGGGGCGGGTTGTTGGTAGGGGCCGCCGCTGGGATCTATTATTAGAGAGATTCTAGGCTACGATTTATGTAAAGTAGTACAACGAATCAAAGCGATGGTCCGTCGCCTTCTCATTTGTGATTCGGCGAAGTCTCGGTGCCGTTCCGCCGTTCTCCCATGAGGCTCGCTTCGGATATCGGTACCAATATCTGAACTCTTTCTCCTCACCTCAACTCCGTCTCATCCGCCAACATCGCCCGCCTCCCCTCCCTCAACGGAACCCCCAGGTTGCAGCCAGCAAGCGATGGATAGGCCTGCATGGTGGGATTGGGTTTTAGGTGTGTACACCATCCGAAATCATTGGTTTGGCCCCAGTATTGACCCCCGTCCATCCCTAGCCCTCCCCTCCCTCTCGTCCAACCACCCTCCCCCTATCATCACCCGCCAAGAACTTCTTTGCTTCTCCCCCTTGACATATTTGAAAAAAAACCAAATACGCGACCGGATTTTGGATTTTTTCAAATTGATTTCTTGGCCAACGCCTCAGCCCATTCCCCACCTCCGTCCATCCTGTATTTGCTCCGCCTTCTCACACTCCATCTCCGCGCCAAACGTTGAACCCCCTCCTGCCCTTGTTGCCTTTACATATACTGTTCGTTTATCCCTCTCATTTACTGTTGTAACTTGATTCTCAACCACACGTCTATCGATTGTATATAACTTGAATTTGATTTTTCAGACAGCGGGTGCCAGCTCCCCAGTCAATCCTTGCCCCTATTTGGTCTCCCGAAAAACAGCAACACCCCACCAAAGTCCATCGGATCCTTTCGCCTCCTCTGCACACTCGGTCACCCCCTACGCTCAGAACGTGCGGCCAGCCCCCCACACCCGGCCCCCACAACTGTACCCCCATCTCACCGCCCAATACCACACGCCGGGCCCACCTCTCACCGTTACGTGTTCAGTCACTCCTTACTGTTACACAGGTTGGTTATATTTGATCGCTCCCTACCGTTATGCAGGTCACTTACATCCAATTGATTCCTACTGTTGTGCAGGTTGGTTGCGTTCGACCGATTCTTATCGTTGTGCGGGTCAGTTACGTTCGGTCAGTTACGTTCAGTCGGTTACGTTCGGTCAATTCCTGCAGTCGGTTACATTCGGTCGATTCCTGCGGTTGGTTACGTTCGGTCGATTCCTGCGGTCGATTCCTGTGGTCGATTACGTTTGGTCAATTCCTGCGGTCAATTCCTGCCTGCTGCTGTGCGATTGTGGACTTTTGCCTCTTGTTGGTATACGATTGGACGTCCATCTCACCGCTATGCAGGATGATTTCATATTGGTCCTGTATGAGATATGGATCATCTTGAAGAGTTTCCCCACCAAGTTCCCTGCCCTCCGCCAATTCTATGAGACTGCTGTTACGGGTTTGAGTTCGGATCAGATTGAAGCACTTGCTGGATGGGTCGAATGCCAGAAGGTTTGTTTCCTGCAGGTGGTTTGACGTTTTATTGACTAATGTTTGTATAGTCCGTAGAGTTCAGTCCTCCCCTTTTATCTCAACAGGGCGGGTCCCCTTCCCCTGCTCCCTCTGGTCCTCTTCTTTCATCTCAACAGGGTGGACCGCCCTCTCCTGTTCCCTCATCCCCACCACGTCGGAGTCCACAGCCAAGAAGGATGGATGCGAGGTTGCCGCCCCCTCGTCCTGGTGATGACTGCAGCCGTACCGTATTGCGCGGAACAGACAGACGTCCAAGGGTTAATGTTGACACTGTGGTTGACACCTTCGAGCCCAGTGGTGCAGATGCTGAGTCTGATCCACCAAACCCGGGCCCATCTCGAAAACGAAAAAGGGCAGAAGAAGGGATCAGGTGGTCCCAGGTGGAGTATACGGTAACTCTGGGGGTAAGACCGAGGGACTTTATCATCCAGTTGGCTAGCTACTGCTGGACAGTGGACATTCAGCAGGCGGTTCTGGAGGTTACTTCCACTCATCTCTCATCCACCGATACTGGGACATTGGCTTCACTAACTGCCGACCACACCTTCTATGGTCAAAACAACAACATGACCAAGTTCTGGCAATCTGTTATTGAGATCCAGATCGCACTACGGTGTGAAAGGTTTGTCTAATATCTTGCCAGTATATGTATCCGTGTATCTGACTATAATGTAAAGTTCAGGGGAAAGTGCCAGGCGTATATGGGATTTAAAACTCTCTGGTTTCGGTGAGAAGGCCATGGACAAAGGGAAGTTTGTACTTCTCTATGGGCAGGGGAAGAAGTTGTGTCGATTGGTTGCTGGAGGTATGTTGATTGGTTTGTTTTGTCTGTACCACACTATATCCTATGTCTGACATCTCTATAGCTACTCTCCACGTTCTTCCTCTGATTTCCCTTGCTGGTTTGAAGTCCAAAGTGAGAGATATGACCGTCTCTGAAGTAAGCGAGGTATCACGGTTATTCAGGACCCCAAACTGTAAGTCCCGGCCTATTTTGTTGCGGTCTGCAGCTAATGGGTCTTAGTGGATCCCAGTCTCCAGAGACACATGCAGTGTATTCTCCAAGCGGTTATCTCACTCCATTCTATGGTAAACTTCAAAATCCATACCCATGCAAGTCTCCCCAGATGTTCGGTGCTTGGGATTCCCCAAGTGGTGTCATCAAAGGATTTGGCGGATTCCGATACATTGTTTGATTCAATTCCATACCGGTAAGAGTTGAATTATTTCCCCAATATTTCAACCTATTCTGACGTCATGAATTATAGACACATGATACTTCCAGCTCGTTCAGTGGATTACTGGTCTCAGTGGTCCAGCGTAGACCCTCCCATAGACTGTGCTCTTGGGACATTATCACCCCAGCTGACCGACGGTAACTCCCACCCAAACTCCCTGACGCCTCAACTCTCCAAAGGAGATGTTATCTCGGTCTCTTGCCAATTAAACCCCCAACTTTTTCAGAACAATATTCCTGAGGATCAAGCAGGTCGTTCAGCCTGGACGGTGGCACAAAGGGGTAAAGCCGAAAGCTGTCCAGCCCTCAATACCGTCAGTGAGCTTTCTGACTGGGTGAGTTCCCAAAGGGTCTTTCGAGTGGGGTTTCTGACCATCTGTAAACAGTTGAATGGCCTCCCTATTTCAGGAAAAACAGCAAATCGGGTGTATAGGAGATTAGAGTCAACGTTCAATGATAGGCTAGTTTTATTTCTGTGTCATTTTCTCGTTTTCTGTTCTGACTTACATCTTTCAGAAAATCCATTCACGCCATAGGAGCAGATGGAAAGTTGATATTTCTGGTGATCAGGTCTATGCCAGATGAATTTCGGACCCGAATCCAGGGTACCACACAGGCTTGTTATCCAAATGACTTTCTGCCATCAGAGCGTGGAAAAGTCGCACTGAAAGCAAGACATTTTTGCTTCTGGAATCAATACACTGAGTCTGTACGTGTTTCTCTGGATGTTACCGTCTTCCTGGCTTCTAATCTGTCTAAGGGTATGGGCGCACCTGGAGAGGTACATCCTGATGACCTTGTTCGATCCACCCAACATGGATCTTTCATTCCAAGGCACAGAATACCTTTTCTTAGCAAGGCGATTACTGAAGACGGTGGTCGTCTCTATTCACAATTGTCTGCTTCACTCCAAGATGTTTTTCGATGGTTATCTGGTCAAGTAATTTGATCTAGCCTCCCATCTACCTCCGTATACTAAGGACCCATTCACAGATCGAACAGAACCTTCCTGATCACTTCGAACGTCTTGAGGAGATATTTGAAGACCTTCCCTTTGAACCAGATTTTTCAGTTCCGTATCCCTTTACAAAACTTGTCGTCAATATGGGGGCTCAGACAGAGGGCCATACCGATCCTAAGGATAGTGGACTCTGTGTTGTGGTCCCATTTGGAGAGTGGGAGGGTGGTGAGCTGTGTCTCTACCATCCTGGAGTAGTTCTGGGGTTAAGGTCTGGTGATGTGGTGGCTTTTCCATCTGACCGTATCTCCCATTTCAATCTGGAGATGGAGGGACTTCGTGGCTCTCTGGTTATGGCTACGGACGGCAGTATTAGAACTTGGAGGGAGACCAGAAATCACTGGGAGCATGCGATCCATTGATAGATATATACATCGCCTTTCTATCCAACACAATGTATCTTTGTCCTGATCACATTGAGTTTACCCGTTGTCCTGCCTCAATTTTCTCGGTGCTCCGAAGCTCAACAGCACGGTTCCGATGCGTCGCTACTCTGTGTCGCGACGTCGCAACATTGGGACGCAGTCTCCTACCTCTCTATATCTTCTCTCAAGTCTCTACCCTCACTCTGGTGTCTCGATGTCCCCTTCCTCTTGTGTCTCGACGTTTTCCGCTGCGTCCCGACGTTTTCCGTCATGTCCCGACGTCTTTGCTTGTGTCTTGATGTTTTGCCCCCTTTCTTCTCAGTATTTAGTTCCTTCCGAGTTTCCGAGAGTTCCCTCCCTAGACGATATATAAAGACTGTATTCTATAGCCCCTAATGCCAGATTCCCCTTGCGGAGTTCTCCCCCAGTCTCTCGTCGCTTCCCTTGAGTCTCCAAGTTGTCCTCGTCGTCCTTGCCCTTGTCCAGTCCTCGCCTTCATCTCGCTCTCGTTGTCCTCGCCTTCGTCTCGCTCTCATCGTCCTCGCCTTCGTCTCGCGCTCGCAGTCTTGTCCTCGTCTCGTTTTCACCTCACATCCCCTCGGATTCCTTCCCTATTCATCCTCCGACACTCCCTACCATATACCGGCTGATCCCTACCTTCTCCCTACCCCTTCTCTCGCGCACTCTGCCCCGAGACTCGGCATTACACCAGCTGCTGGGTTGTGGGGAATTCTGAATGGGCGGGAGATGATAGGTTTTAATATATATACAATCTCACTTGTAAGATTGCTTCACACGATGGAATGTAGGAATCTGAGGCCCCTAAGGTAAGCTATGATGGCCAAATCCTCTCGGGTAGCATGTGTAGATTGAGTGTTCGTTCAGGACAGACCGCACAGCCAACATTAGATTAGCAATTCTTTATACGTTACATTTGTTGTAGTTGAATACTCCGAGGTGGGTAGGCGCACAATGGCATCTGAGCGATGCCGGATTCTTGACAATGCTGTGTAAAGTTGCCCATGGGTAAATACATCCTGCGTTAAATCAACTCCAACGCAATCCAAGGTCAAACCCTGGCAGCTATGAAAAGTGGAAGCGTATGCAGGGGCAAGTGGGAATTGTCGACGGCAAAATGTATGGCCAGATCGCAATTGTTCTTTGAATGTGATGCGAGGAAGTAGGATATCACTGGGATTGGTTCCAGGGGTTTGGGTGCCCTGTAGTAATCGAACAGTGACCAATTTTGATCCTGTTCCAACCACTACAACACGTGCGTTCTTGACCAAGCCCTGATCTATGGATAAGTTTCGCAAAAGGCGATAAACACCCCCCACTTTTACCGTAAGACTATAATCTGGTACTCCATTGGGGCGTTGGTATCGGAGGTAGTCTAGGATGGCGCCAGGGTTGGGGAGGGGAGAATTGATGTCTGAGTCAGCATTTGCCTCCTCTGCTGCTTCAGTGTGTTCTTCAAGTGAGTCTGCAGCATGGTATTGGCAAGAGGGGGAAGAGAGTAGGTTGAGAACCGCAGCATTGTACAGATCGACCTGCAAATTGGTCGGGGCCAATATACAACGTCCAAGGCAGGCAGTGGGGTCATTGGTGATATTCTGGCCATAAACAAAGTTGATAACGTCTTCAATGTCGGAGGTGTGAGTGAGAAAAGACAGGTCGACATTGGGGCCAGCGCCATCACCGATTGCATCCACAAATGAAGCGAGGGCTGGGTCTTTAGCATTTCGAATCGGTGTAATGAGCCGGGCGATCCGGAATTTCGTCCAGAGGTGGCATCGTGAGATACATGCGTTCAAAACATCTGCCTTTGTGCCACGCGGAATGACAGGGCATGTTTGTCGGAAGTCTCCAAGGAGTATCACGACCTTGCCACCAAAGGGGTTCTGGTTGCCTGAAACCTTTCGACAGCACTCTTCCACACATGCTAAAACAGCACGGTTTGCCATTGGAGCCTCGTCCCAGATGATGAGATCGCATTGTCGAAGTAGTTCACCACGTGGGTGGTGTGGCTCAATCGTAGATGCGAGTAACTCGTTATTCTCATTAACGGGAACCTAAGCTGCATTAGACATGGAAGTCCTCCACCATTGACCCCGTACTCACACCAAATGTAGAGTGGGTTGTTCGTCCTCCAGGGTAAAGTTGAGCTGCAAATGCAGAGGTTGCAGTGGGGAGAGCGATTCTCCCCGAGGCTCGCACCCAGGCACAAAGTGTGTTTACCAAGAATGTTTTACCACGGCCGGCCTTCCCATCAACAAACATCAAGAGCGGTTCGCTGTTTGAGATTGCTTGTTGTACCTGCAAGAATATATCTCGCTGTTCAGGGTTGAATGCTGACACCCCAACGTCCACTTGTTGCCTCAACATCCCAGATTGTGATGACCAACGGCGTAACTCCCACTCAACCTCGTTTTCGTGAGCCAGGGGCTGTGGTAGTCCATAGTCTTCAAGATGCTTCCCATGACCTCGGAGAAGTAACCCGAGTTGTTTGAGAGTCTCGTTGCAGCCCCTCTCGGTATCACCAGTGGCTGCCAGGATGAAATCTTCAGATATCTTGGGCCGAAACTCATTCCAGAATTGGAGGGGGGTATCAATGCATGAATTTGTGAGGAGGTGGATAAAAAGGATACGAAGTTGGTGGGGTGTGCGGAGTGTGTCTACAGCCTCTTGCATGCAGAAATGGGCTTCATCCTTATCTGCAAAGAGTCCCAAGGCGATGCAGGCGGATTGGAATGATGGGTGGACCACATTGTTTACCGTTCGAAGGTCCTCCCAACTGGCCCCGGGTCGGGATAATAGCAGAATACGGAGGTAGAAGAGTTCTCCACGTGAGACATGAACGGGTTGAAGGCGGGAGAGGTGGGGCCGTAATGGATTACGTTGTACAACGTGCATTGGGGGAGCCCCTCCATCACTATAACATTCGAGGAAAAAACCGTGCTTCCCAACATTTGCATCGTTGAATTTCTGGAGGCGAAAGAGGGAGAAGTATTCGGCATAGTGTAAGTCCTTGAATTCACGTTGGTTGGTCCCGTCGAGAAATGTCCCTCCAGGTCTTGCAAAGTAATGCTCAAGGCTGGAGAGAGTTGGAGATGGGTTTGATCGGTGATAACGTTGATGATGGAAAGAATTTGGGAGGTGGATTGGCAATGCGGTTACTGCAGGAGTCTTCTGTGTGATGTGATATCCAAGAATACGCCAAACGGCTTCAGATGCAGCTAGATATCGGCCACTCCAGTACTCTTCGACTTCATCAATGGGTTCATTGGCACCGCCTTCGTTTTCTGTACGGATTCGAAATTTCGCACGATCTGGGCCTACAATGGGAATATCGTTTAGCACAGTACATCTATGAATGCACGTTTGGGAATACCTTTGTGAACGTATTTGAACAGGTACTGGAATAATTGCCCGTATCCAGCAACCTCCATATTGATGTGGCACTCAAATTTTCGGATGAGAGGGAGACAGTGAGGCACTACGAATGCATCTTCTTCCCCCCTTCGGTAAAGTACCCGATTGGAGGAGTCAAAGGAGGTTCGTTCTTGGATGGGCTTGGGGTAGCCAAATCGACATACCCTTACACCATCCTTCCACTTCTCGCAGTATTTGAGGGGGTTTTGGGGTGAGGGGGGGGTATTGTTGATGATATTTGAGTTGTGCGAGGGATGGATCATGAACCGACGAACAATGTTAGCGTCATCTGCTGCCTCTGGGATATGGGCAGAGACAACACAATCAATGTCCTCTGGCAATACACAGTCTTTCGAATACTTTAGGAGGATGTGTGCGTGGGGGAGGCCGCGTTTCTGGAATTCGACACGTTGGATACTGTAGAGTAGCCGCCCAGCATTTGGAAACATTGTGCGAAAGAGGTTCATGAGGCGTGACAGTTTTTGCTTGAACACTCGACAGACAACGACGGGTACATCTGTATATGTCTGCCCTGGTCGGAGGCGTGAGCGGATTTCTGGCCAATCACCGTTGCAGGTGAAGGTAACGAAGAACGTTGGGGGACCGTATTTTGCAGCGATCGTGAGTGAGTCTGCAACCTGGTTGGAAGACCAACGACCGGAACCAAGAAAAGATGCTGGAAGGTAGATATTCTCTGAATCTTGAAGTTCCTCGTGGCCCATGAGCGCAGAGTCTTGCTCTTGTGTACGGAGACGTTCCTGGTTGACGCGGATGTAGCTCAGGCGTGCATCAAGTTCACGACTGAACATATCAACCACATATTCATTCGTCAGCCGTCCAAAGATTGAAAATCTTGGCTCTCGGAGGAGTCGTGCTCGGTAGTGCCATATTTGTGTTGTCGGGGTATCAGACTCCGAGTCGGCACCATCAGGGATGATCAATAGCGGGTCTTGTGCTGAGGGTCGTAGACCCCATCCAAGAGTACCATGGGGGAAGAAGAGAGGATAGGCCATAGGTTCCCATAGCCGGCTGACAGTGGAGATTGACTGAATGCGGTCGTCAATTGTGGAAATAAGGAGACTTCGAGGGCTGATTTGTGAGCGAAGGGTGTTCTCGTAGCACATCACTGCGGCAATTTCGGCACAGCCAGAGTCCTGGACGACAATAGATGCGGCACCAAACTGGAGGGGTTGTTGAAGTTGGAGGTTTCGTAGAGATAGAACAGTCGATGCGAAGGGATTGTATTGTGTGAGAGATGTTCGTACGGCCTGGATCCATGATGATGGAATATCTCGTGCTTGGGTGTGGTGAGGGATAGATGAATCATCGAACCCATCGTATAGCATCCACCGCACGGCAGTATCGTCTTGTGGGCGTGCACGGATTCGATGGTATATTCGCCCTGCAACAGCAACAAAACTGGGGTTTCCAGGGGTAGGAAACGCGTGTGTCGACTCCATTGCAGCAAAAGAAAAAATGAGGTTTAGCTTTCGGGATAATCTCGAAATGTCGGGGGAGTTCAAAAAAGTATTGAACTCATCAGGGAGGGGAGGAAGAGGTTGGATAGCGGAGTAACGGTTGCCATTTGGGCCACAACAGAACCCCGCCCTCTCGCCAGTTAGAAGTTCTATACCACACGTACGACATCGCCTGTCAGTCGTACGGTTATTTGATGATAAACCCCAAGTGAGCCGTTGTGTCGAGATGGGTCCAATTTTCCAAGTGTCAGACATGAGAGCGATAGCATAAGGTGTGTGATTTTCAGAATAGATACCAAGCGTGCGTACGTGTCCGCGCAGAGTAACACGTGTAGGAGTAGTTCGGTTGGCCAACAGATTGGATCGGTATAGGGTAACAAACACCGTGAACCTAATCCTTTGAATGGGAAGCGTCACTTCTTCTGTCGTTATCTGCTCTCACGATAGGCTCCGATGGGGAGAGATCGAGGTCATGCACAGGGTGCGGATATTCTGACACGCGAAGTTGCTAAAAGATGTGTCAACAGATCCAGCTGACAGTTGGGGCAGAATAAACATGAGGCATACTACGGGCCTGCTGGGTTGGGAACCATATACGTGCAAGTGGACCACTCCGCGACCTTGGTATTCTTGGTAGATGGGTGTCTGGGAGTTTTGAGTTACTGAAACAGATTGAGAACCGAAGGATTAGCACCGGAAGTAAACTGATTATCGTACTGACCTGGCATTATGACTATAACGTTGGAGGAAGTAGTTGGGTACAGCTGAGCTATGGGCCATTACGGTTATATTCATCGGGTAGATCTTGAAATTTGGTTTGCCTAAGGAGTGTGGTCACACCGTTCAAACAAAAAAATCAGACCTAGCGTTTACGGATGTAATACACGGGTAGTTTCGAGTACACAAAAGGGAATTGGAAACCTATGGTTCAGAATGGAACACGTTTGGTATGATCCGTGGCATCAACGAAAAGGTCATGGTCATCACACAGCTCCCTGGCATGCAGCCGTGCATGAGCAATTCGAGAATCAGATGGAACTGAGTGGAGTGTACGTACTGTGCTGCGGACTCCATCTCGTTGAACATTGACAGGAGGGTCGTTCGATCCACGTCCAAGAAAATACCGGTAGCGAAATACTCATACCGGTGGATGTGACAAAAAGGTGCGCATACCGATGCGGTCCGATGGAACACCCGCCGGATGTTCATCGCTGCCACTGCCTGTGCGCTAAATTGGAGCACTCCATACGCAGTTGCGACACCATCCCAGCAATAAGCGAGGTCCTGGAGTGTGGGGTGGATCGGGTCACCAGGCCCGAGGCAGTCGGGGTGTCCAAGGACAGACCATTTGATCAGCTTCTGCCCGATGTTCCGGATGAACAGAGCGAGGTCGGTGACCAATGTTCCAGTTCCTTTCGTCTCAAGGGCAAAGTAGATGCAGAAGTCACCGTGACTATTGGGGTGAAGGCGCGGATGACTAAAACTGATGGTGTAAAGGGCTGAGATCTGTTCAACGTCCATATCAGTGCTATAGTTCAACGTGAAAACCCTTGGATTGGTCTATAGGTTTTTGTGAGTAGGACAATGTGCAGTGAAGACGAAAGCCATACTCGAAGTGACTCTGCAAACAGGAGAAGGGAAGACCGGCTCTGATCATGCAAGGAGGTATGGAACGTTGTCAAGACATCCGATATTCGCATTGATTGAACGTCGACATTGTGGGTGTTCAGGAGTTGGTCACGGTCTCGTAGTTCTGAAGATGTGAGATTGCAAAAGATAACAATTGCGAGGTAAGGCACTTACTTTGATCAATTCTGTTGTTCAGGGGTGAAAAAAAGTATGCACGAAGTGGAAGATCCATGCTACTGAACGGGGAGATGGAGAGATGGGAACTGGCAATGCATGATATCAGGCGAACCGTGATGACTATAGAGGGTGTCGGATGTGCCGAGATATCGGATCTCAGAGATTGTAGTGGAGTAACCATCGTTCTATGCAGCAGGCCCAGTTTAATGTCATATCATAGGGAAGAGCAGAAGATTGACGGAACATGACCACTGCCGCAAAATTTTCTCAGCGTCACTGGTAGCCACCCGCAGCACTGCAATCGGTGATGACGTATATGTAGATCTACGAATAGCGGTGTAGATCTGTAAACGGCGCTACTCCACCCCACCGTAAGATTCCAAAAACGGTCATCAAAGGTCAAACCCCAAGGCGGAGTTTCAGGGAGTTCATCCTATGTTTCTACGCCACGCTTCAAGAACAATTCGGAGGGTTTATTTCAGATACGCTTTGGAGTTCGTTGTACAGGATAGAACTATGTATAGAAATTCTGATTCACTGGACAGCCTTACTTTTTCTTTTTCGATTGCGCAACTTCCGTGGTACTCCACTCTCCTCACTATCCTCTACCTCCTCAATTGGCCGCTTACTCGTGCTCGCCGTAATCCCGACAACATCATTGTTAACTTCAGTGGTAGGCTGAGAAGGAGAAGGGGATGAGGAGGGTGCAGGTTGCTCATTAGGTGTCGGGTTTCTTCAAAGTTTGTCAGCAACGTTTGTTGAATATATGATCCTGAGATTGAAGACTTACTTCCCAACTCTACGGTGGCCAATGGTACGGGTTGGTGAGGCGGTCACCGTTTCAAGTGTGCCAAAGCTCACATCTAGCAAGGCAAGGATAGGTTCGCCACGCCCATCATCTGCAACACCTTTGAATGCACCAGTAGCGATGACTGTAGATCCAGTGGGTGGCAGATGAAGGTTTTTCCAGCGAGCTGAACCCCCTTCATACTGGAACCTAAAAGTTAACCCGATGAGCGACAGACCGATGCCAGAAGTCCAAGGAAATACGGACTGAACAGTGAACCCGCGGCGCTCATCGCGAACATACTCAGAGACACTAATGGTGAATGAACGGGTGGATCCAAGATTGTTGGTGGCACTGATCGTTCCAGTGACCGAAGCGGTATGGGTAGGGATGGGGGGGAGACAATCCTTGAAGTTGTCCCAAGATAATTGAAACGGGGCACAGTGGATGACGTCAAGCATACCGTCTTCCCCAGCTGGGAGTGCAGCCTTAGCAACCAGGAAGACGATAGTTTCGTCGGCATAAGGGGGCTCGGAGGGGGGGGTGTACTTCCGGATAGAGATGTTGATAAAGTGGTCGGCATCGAGGAAATCCAGTGCAGAGAGATAATGGGTGTAATACGACGGATTGACACTTCGAGTGCCATCTGAAAGAAAGAAAACACCAGAGATTAGGAAGGATGAGGCGGGAGCCATTGATTGGGTGAGGAGGGGGAGATCGGGGATGGGAGGGCCTAAATATAATAAAGGAGAGTTCATCTTGTGACCGCAACAGCATGTGCATTGTATGGAGTGGCCTTGAGAAAAGCATGTCACGGATCATAGCCCCGGTCGGAGACAATCACCGACCGTCTTGACATTTATGTCAGTAGCCACAGGCGTCAATATTAACCAAACAAATACAAAGCTGATGGCGACATCTGGTTAATTCTTTCTTGGATACCCTAGGATATGGACCAGAATAGACAATCGCTCTTCTTCTCTTCTCCCCCACCAGCAACACACACAACACTCTCCTAAGGTAAGGTTTAGAGTACCTTGTGGTAGTTGAGAATATACCACCGCACCTGCTCAACACCTTCACCCACCTTCTGGTCTTGAGTTACCCTTTCCAATCCTAAGATCCAGCGTGAACCGCCAGAGCGTGGTCTCCCGAACAATCACCGAAGGTCAGACACGGCTGACCATTGCAATCAACAGTCAAGGATGGGGACCCAGAGGTCACCGAAGAGATATATCGGGAGGAAGGGATCCGGACCCAATCGCATCTGTATTACTGGACCTGTACTCGCCTATGATACGACGGGACTAATTGAACCTCCTATGAGACCGAAGGTAATGCTCGAACTTCAGATCGCCTCTTGTCCTGGCGCTTTTCGCTACCAACTTTCTCGTGCGACGGTCGCGAACTCGGACGAGACGTTTAACTGGCCTGATTGGGGCGCCATACTGCGTGCTACTTATGGTACTAACAGCCGTGACTTTCGAGGCCATAAACCCTTCCCCTCCCTTGCATCGTCCATCATCAGAAAGTGTTCAAGTTCACCCGGTCTTCGTCAGCAACCTTAACCGTCGACATTGTCGGCATGGTTGGCCTCCCCGAGCGTTGGAGGTTATCCTACGCTTCATTCACCGGTGATTCATCCAGGATCGACGATTTGACCCTCGTATCGGAGGCTTTGATCCTCACTGATAAGTACGGCACGAGGGCGGCGCGATTGCGGCTACCCGTGGAGTTTGTGATCGCATGTAGACTCGTATCTGAGGATCCCCTCGTCGTATTGTACATAAGGTCGATCCACCTCCCCGGCCCCCCGAATTACCCAACAAGTTCAAGTCCATCCTTGTGACGAAGCGCCGTCGTCTCACCCTCCTCCGCGCAAGATATACCAAAGAGGTTGATATTATTGCCACCAGTCGCCGTCCGCTGTGACGCGTCATCCAGGGGAAGGAATTGTTCTTGGGTCTTGCGGCAGTGGTTGGGGCGGCCACACGACAACAGGCTTTAGACATCATTAGGAGAGGCACACTACTGAACGACGATTCACTTACGTTCGCAGAGAAGATGGACTATAATGTTGATCCCGAGGCTGACAACCTGGAAAAGGTTATCTGTTCCGTTTTCCATTAACTAATACCTTAAACCTCACCGTTTAGTGTGTACTAGTAGTTGCTCGTGTTCGGGGTCCTGTGTGATGTTTGACGATCTGCGCGGTTGCGTCGCCGATGTTTCCAGAGGTTCTGGGAGACAACGTCGGACGTACGTCGCGATGAACACCTCGAGATCCGGTTCCAGTGTTGGGTAGTGCTGGAATTTGGTGAGTGTCAAGCTAGCTGCAGAGGGGAGGCCATCCTGGATATCCTCGAACCCGATGTTCAACATACGCATTGAAGGTAAGGACGAAAATCTGATGACTCACGAAATCACGTTTCTCTCATTCCCCCGATTTGAAGTATCACTGGAAGACTTCTGATGGTTAGATAGTAGCGCTACCTGTCCAATCCGTCGAGTTTCCACCGTCTGTCACGATTTCCGAGATGGTGGCTGACCCACCGTTTTCTACGCATTGCCAGGAATGATGTTACGAGTGAAGTAGCGAGACTGGCGAAAAGCAAAGGCTGGACGGCGACAACATCGGACGGAGGGCCGGGCCAGGTGTTGTTCGGGACTGCATCAGGGGAGTGAGACGTTCATGGGATAGATGAGGTTTTGCGTGTGAGTGGTGGCCACCCGGTTCGGGTCGGGGTTGGGCGTCAACGCAGTCAACGGTGGATACTGATCTGACTGCAGAGAACGAACCGGCCTGCATGCCCCCGGATTCAGTGGTCAGTACCGAGGACGAAAACCGGATGGCTCACGAAGGTCAGGGACGTGTTCAAGCCTCTCTGTCATACTTCTTCATCCACTTTCGCTCAAGTGCATCTAATTCCTTGCGGTATACGGCGAAAAAGTCGGCGCGCGAATTGTTCGCTCTCAACGGCCAGAAGAACTCCATGAGGGTGGAATAGAGGCTGGAGTGCGAGGTTAGGATAGTCTCGCCCCGGAAATCATCGAACGAGGTGGACGCACTATTTTTGATCGAGCTGGGCGACTACGAGCCTTGTCTTGTCATTGGGTCCGCGTACATTGCGTTCTGGGACATGGTTTAGGTGGGTTCGTCCTACTTAAAGAAGAGTCGATGGCACCTGACCAGCGTACGTCTCACTCTTTCCCTGTCCTCACCCTGTGAAAACACCCTCAAGTCTGTCACACAAATCACGGGTGCCGCGCCATGCTCCATCTCGGTCCCAACGTGGCACACCGGGTGAACGCGTTCTTCCTGCCCTCTCGCCTCCGTGTCCTCCGCGATTTTCACCCGGCTCCGACTGCTGTGAATGGTAGGCAAGGTGTAGTCGAGTTCTGCAATGAGGCTGAGTTCAGGGTGGGCGAGTGGATCGGTTCGGCGGTCAGCCAGATAGCTCGCGACGGGTGGAAATGAAGAGCACAGCAAGTGCGCGGCAAGCTGTGTGATCCCGGGCCGTCTGGTTCCGTTTTCCTCAAGGTGGGGCCTCATATCCTATCCTATATAATAAAAAGCATCGCTCTCAGCGTCTAAGACAAACACGCTCCCTCATTGGCTCCTGAACACAAACTCGGCATCTCATTGGTCGACGGGGCTCTTTATCTCTCATTGGCTCTCATCTCTCACCTCCCATTGGCTCCCGGCTTCGCTTCACACGTCGCGAAGGCCGCGAACACCCGCCGTTGCCGCAACTTCTTCTCGGAACTTCTCCCTCTCTCTCCCGATTGCGCGTTCACGAAGGATATATGTATTCTGCTCTCCCTCTTCTACTACGTAGCTCCCGCCCATCCTCCAGCACGGGCCACCATCGAGGCTACGATGCCAACACGCCTGTCGACCGTCTGCCCCGGAGACACCGACGTCAAGATCGGTTCGATCATTGAGTCAGCGGCTATCCGAGGGCCGTAACTCCTGGTTCTCCGGCATCCGCTGCAGATCCGCCGTTCACCCCCACCCTCACCCCCACCCCATCGGGAATGTACAGGGCCCAACCCCCCTCTTCCGATATATAATATATGTACGTTCCCAACACGTATCACTATCGGAGGCCACGGCGGCGCCGTCGTTCGCGATTGCCCCTCGCGTCGAAGATGCGTTGACAGATGCGAACAGAATATAGTGCAGAACACATGGCGGGAACACAAACCTCAACGGGGGTTAGCATCTGCGAATTGCGATGCATTCCGATACTGTGTTCCCGGTCAAATCACAGGACCCAACGTGATAAGTGTCCAACTAACGGATCTCCTCTTGGTATTTCCAGAATCACCTCCGTTGCCCTCATTTCACAGGCAGTATGTCATGAGAGGTGGGATAGTATTGCTACAACAAACTTGCCCACTCACGCGCTCTTATGTCGGAGATAGCGACACCGTTGTCCTCCTATGGTGTTTTGCTGGACACCCTCGATTGCGTCACCAACCGGGGCTGTGGACGCGATAGAGTCCAGATTGCCCAGGGTCCCCGTGGTTTTAACCCCAATTCAAATATAAGGTTCGTGACGGACGGGGAGTATCCATAAGGCAAGTTTCTATTGTCCCCTCATCATGGTACAGAGAGTTCTAATGGATGTACTGCCTACAAGGGAGCTGGGTCGGGACGCCACAGAGGTGGATAACATCCGGCATACGGAGTCCAAGCTCACCGACCACTTCTCCCTCCTACAGCCACACCCTCAACTTCGGCTGACGTGGAGGCTTCCCCATAGTATGATCCAATGGGTCAGACCCAGCACACCGCTGACCACGGAGAAGGTGCAACGAGATTGGGCGCATCTGTAAATGACATCCCCCCAGTGTGTCTCTCTCGACCACAAGGGTCAGCACTGTAAGTGTCCCGCGAAGGATCCTACTCTTGCGGATCATTGACATGCGGCAAGTGTAGGGACCCTATGCGGGATGGTCACTGTGGCGCTCTTCGTCGGAAGAGGTGGCATATCCAGTTTGGGTTGTCTCAAGTTAGGCTAACAGCTGGGAAGCCCACGTTCACCTCGCGAGAGGGGGGGCATAAACTGCAACTTATTCACCCATTAAATTTAGCGACTATTCATAACACTGGGTAATCTTATATCCATTGTAGAAGGGTGCTATCGATGACCCAACAGAGTGGTTAGGATCTCTATCCCAAACCCAACCCGATCGGTTTAAACACGGATTTCGGCTAGTCTCTTATCAATTTACAAAGCAAAGCCATTTCTGAAACACTTTACATAATGACTCAAAGAGCCTAAGTCTAATTTGCGATATCGAATGACAGGGCATGGTAGTCCCCGCATTTGGGTGATTCTCCAGACGGAGACCCGAACAGATCAGCGGGCCGGAACCGCATTTCCCGCTATTCCCTCTTCCGAGAGCGCCACAATGCTCACTCCTCAGTGTTCAGTATTGAGATCTTTCGCGGTTTACCTGCAGCTACACACCCAAGCCCAGAGCGGACCCAGTTGGTATCGTCGCTGATGATGGCCGCGTCGTTCCAGATGGCTGGCTCAGACATTGTGCCCAACGGCGACGAACGCGCCATGGGGGGTGGGACACTGTGTTTCCAGGTTCTTCGTCGCGCTCTACAGCGCTGCGCGGCAACGACCTCCCCGGAATTCGCAGGCGTGCGAGGGCACGGGAAATTGCCGCGAGTGAAACTCACTTGCAGGGTCCCACTCTCGTGGGATTTCGTCCAAGTAGATTGGAGGCCGTGTCTCCGCGTCATCGTCCGTGGTGGCTCCAATGCGGTATCCGTGGAGAGGTGTAGCATCGTTTGCGATTTACCAATACCTCCCAGGGAGATAAACGACATGGCGAACAAAGCCGGGGGAGACTTTGAAGATCTCAGCAGCCGTTCTCATTCTCCCCCCTGGGGGTGGGGTGGGACTTCAGGTCGAGAGAGCGTGTGTCGACGATGACCGCAGCGGGGACGGTGCGAGGGCGAGATTCGAGGGGTTGATTAAGCTCCTTGCTCGCATACACGCCCCGTTTCGACGTGATCAGATCTCGGGCTGACAAATTACCCAAACATGAGAACTGTCACATCGCTGCCATTGAAATCCAGATATCTGGCCTAGCAGCAACGTGCTCACGCAGTGACGGAAACAGTAGTGAAAGGCGCTAACCAGGCAGCTGGAGCACGTGCTTGATCAACTCCTTTTAAAAGAAACTCTATTTCATCCTTCGATCAACTCGTGTCAGGTCTTCCGACTCAACGTTTACTCAACGTTTCCCGTTGTCCTCAGTGACCCTACGTACACAAGGTCGAGCGGGTTGGACCATATGTTCCCTTAGTAGTCCCGAACGTGTATCCCACGAACATTCGTCGTGGTGCGGGCCTATCGGGTCTGTGTCAGTTCTTCCCGCTTCTATCGACATATCTCCCTCATGGTTCGGGTGAGGCCTCCGGTACATATACCCCCCCTCCCTACCCACTTTCCTGCTAATCACCACCCCATTCAAGGATTTTCCGCATGTCCTCACGCAACCCCTTGAATCAACTCCGTCGCCTCGACAGCTCTTCTTCCACGTTTCACGATCATGTCAACAACATATTCGATGTGGAGGAGTACAAGCAATGGGCACCAAACCTTCAAGGCAACGATTTGATAGGGTTCATCGATTATCTGGACAAGGTATGCCGCTGTGCCTCATTTCCTCGTTCCCCGCTGAAGCTGTTGTAGACTCTGAACGCTCTCGATCCTGCAAGTCCTGCGTTCCGGATGTGCCTGTATGAGCTCAGTTGCATATGCGGCGCCAGAACGAGGCTGCCAGCGTCGTGTATACTTTCGCCCTTTCATCTGATCATCCCTGATCAGCCGATCAACTCGAGGGGTTCCGGAGATGTATACAGAGGGACCCTCAAGGGTAAGGGATTGGACATTTGCGTCAGACGCGTCAAGATATACCGAATGTACGACGCGGAGGACCCCACAAAGGTGTGTTATCCCACCGCCCTCCTCGACCGCCGTTGCTGACGAGGGCCGTAGATCCTCTATCAAGAGGCTGTGAAATGGAAACGGTTGGAACACCCAAACATTGTCCCCTTCCTGGGTATCACTTCCACCCCTCCCCAGCTTATTTCAGAATGGATGCCCAATGGAAACCTAACCGGATACGTCAAGCAGCACCCCAGTGCAGACCGACTTGGTCTTGTGGGTGTCCCTGATGCTGTGTTTGATTTCCGCTTACCCCCTTCCCCATCAGCTGTGCGATGTCGCTACGGGTCTTCAGTTCCTCCACTCCAGTGACGTGGTCCACGGTGGTCTCAAGGGAGTACGTGATTGTTCGAAGCCCCGTTTTGTGACCGTACTGACACAAGTCAAGTCAAATGTCCTTGTGGATGCCACGGCACACGCACGAATCACGGGCTTTGGACTTGATGCTATCACTCACAACCTGTATTCCATTCAAAACGGCTCGGGGAGAAATGGTCGTGTCGTACAGTGGACTGCGCCAGAAATCCTGAGCGAGAAAGGAACATTTAGCAAAGAGGCGGATATTTTCTCCTTCGCGATGGTCATGATTGAGGTGCGTTACGGATGGATTGATCTCGATGAGCTTTAGTTCAGTGTATCACCACAGGGATTTACTGGCGTGGTTGCGTTCAATAATAGTCTGCCTGAAAGAGCCCTGGCGGAAATGATGGGCGGCAAGCGCCCCTCTCGACCGACCAATTCAACTTGTACAGACGAGTTGTGGGGATTGATCCAACGCTGTTGGGATTCTGATCCTTACTTGCGCCCAGGAGTTTTGGAGGTGCAAGAAGTTCTGGGTCGCTCGTGAGATCTCTCTGCTTGTCGATCATGGATTCAATGACCTCATTGTTTTCTCGTGTCTAGGTACCCTCCTCCCATAGAACCCCTCACTCGAAACTTGAATAATTACAGTTCAACTCTAAAAAATGCGCAACGGAAGCCATCAGCCGCCGGGAACAAACCAGTGGACTCGGGTCCGCCTTCACTCCACAACACGGTTTTCCCATCTCCCCGCGGTTCTGACGATAATCAAGGTCGAAACCCCTTCGGTGTGCCCCTTCGTCCGATCGCACGTCCAAACCCAGCAACGTTCCGAAAAGCTATGGATCTACCGAACAATTCATCTCCAGATCACCTCGGACGACACAACCAATCTAGTACGTCGATTTCACCTATCCAACTGTGATTGCCGAATGAGACTCGGAATCCGCAGGGGCTGATCTACACAGGGAGGGCGGAAACACGTCGCGTCCCGACGTCCCCAATACGAGGCGAGAATCTGGGCAGGATGTTTCGGGTACGAATGTTAGTCGTACGACCGATGGCACTTCTCGTGGGTGTCATACATCTCCTGGCCTTGAGCGATTCTAAGTTCTTCGCGGATCAGATTTACA
>Ga0307517_10005024_pt1 | contig 20115 bp, 7 predicted proteins | sample 23_EM_MG_FD_194515 | JGI IMG/M metagenome (GOLD analysis project Ga0307517, IMG submission 194515) | Populus trichocarpa ectomycorrhiza microbial communities from riparian zone in the Pacific Northwest, United States - 23_EM | ecosystem: Host-associated > Plants > Roots > Unclassified | place... | reverse complement strand
TAAATGGCATAAACTTACAATATAATTAAAATAAAATTCTAGCATGCATGCTAAACATATAATTGAGCTATAAAAGATCAATAGGATACATGCTATCGCATATAAATATAATTTTATAATTAATTTAAAATTAGTGTAGATGTAAGATACTTGTTGAATTCCTTAGAATAAAAAGTAGGCAACAATATATTGTAGTCAATGATCAATCCTTTGTCTTTAAGACTTATTACTTTGGTGTAAACAACATGATATTAAGAAGTATCTAAGGATTTCAACAACTATACTTTAAATGATGCACTTTCTTTAAATATCTACGAACCAAAGGAAAGAGGAACTCAAAATCTTTTTATGAGGGAATAGATCTTAAGCTCCATAACAAAGGGGCAAAAAGAATAAGAACTTGGAAAAAACAATAGAGAAGAAAGCTACATAGATACCGCAAGGTGTACAAAACATCTCTCATCAACCTCTATTTATACTGATTTTTAAAATCAAAATTGATGCAAAATTAATTTTGCTAATTACCATAATAAGTTCCCATTATTTTCCTTAATTACCCACTATAAAAAGAATAAAAACTTAACAATGTTTTGTATTAAAAAACTAGATGTTTTCTCTTTAAAAATAAACTGTTTATGAAAAGGAAGAGGATTGTTTGAACCTTTTACTCATGGGTTGAATATATATATATAAATAGGCTGAAAAAAATAATTTTTTATGGGCCAAATAATTAATTTATAATAAATGCAAATCCAAGTTTAAAATAGATTGATAAAAATCAAACCCAAACCCAGTCCTCAAGGCTCGAGCCTGAGCTTGAGTTCACGTTGAGTGAGTATGAGTGTATGGCTTAAACTCAAAACCACTTTGCATAGGCTTATTTGTGACTCTTCAACTTTCCTCTATATAAACTACAAGATAAACTACAAGACAATCTTGTATTTTTTTCTTTAATATAAGATAGTGATTTTTGAGCTTCACAAAAACATCTCAACCAAATATTATTTGAGATCAATTTTTTATTTATCTATAATTTATTTTAATTATATTAAAATTCTATATTAAAGAAACTTTGTTGAAAAATAGTTTTTAATAAAGTTTTAATCATAAAAATTAGTGAAACCACTTTCAATTTAACCTAAAAATATCCCTTAATTATCCATGGTTTTAAAACAAGATTTTCAACATATATTAATCATGGTGTCCCTAGAACCACTATCTCTAGTAACATAGGCTTCTATAGACGTTATAGGCCAAAAACAACGCAGTCCTGAATTCTCCATTCCCATCATTTCTAATTAAACGCTCTAAGAATGGGACAGAGGGAGGGGTTTAGTGCATAATTGAACAATCTCTAGGCTTAAAGGTATAATATTGAGTTGAGCATTTTATTTTCCTCTCCCAAGAATATATATTTCTTTTTACACATAAATTCATTAGTTAGGAATAGATTTACTTGCATACATATGAAGAGTATCTATATAATATAATTTGGAATCGGCGCCAGTGCGTAAAGGTTAAGTAATTCATAACAAATATAATAAAATAATAATAATAGAATCTTAATCTATAGTAATCACGTCGGCGATCATAAATTTATTAAGGACTTGGCTGCTATCTTATACGACATAGAAAAAGTTGTGGTTGCTGACTTTGCCATCTTTTAATCCTTGTTTCCTAGCTAAGCTTCCTCGTATTTAAGATTTAAATACGTACAGTTAGCGGGGCCATGCTGCATCTTCTCTTTCATAGTGTTTGGAACTTGGAGGATCAAGAGTGTGTGTGTGTGTGTGTGTGTGTGTGTGTATATATATATATATATGCAGAATGCATGCCATGCCAACACTTGATCAATCCGTGCAGTAAATGATGTAGCGTATCGTAAATGCTCAAATGACAAGTCATTTGAGACTATATATATATATAAAAACCCATCCCATTTTGGTTTATTTTCCGTTTCATATCTTGGCTTGGCTGGATCATATCAATTATTTCTTGATCTGTCTAGCCAACCAGCATTTGAGATCATACCTGATTTTAATAAGTGGAAATACATATTGTTTTCTTTTTGTTTTCCGATGAGTTGAATTAGTTCTGGTTATTCAAGACTTTAACATATATGTCTCAATGAAACAAAATCTTCATAAGAAGACAACTTTGATGTGGACTATTAATAATTTTGCTGCGTATGAGAGATGGTTTCTAGTTAGAGCATGCATGAAAAATTAGCATGCCCATACTGTATGTAAAATAACAAGGCTTTTAGTTTAACAAATGGTGGTAAAACATCTTTTTTTTATTGTCACTTAATGAAAAAGAACATAAAGGAGTTCTTTGTGGGTAGAGTTGAAAGGGATATTACATCGCCGGTTCTGTCGGGTGAAGAATTATATGACATGATACTGCAATATATGGGCATTGTATTTGGTTTTCAATATAGTAAGCAGAAGTTTCATGGTTTTGGTGTGACCCATAATTGGGTAAAGTGAAGTATTTTTTGGGAGCTTCTTTATTGAAAGACTATTATTCTCCGTCATAATCTAAATGTCATGCATATAAAAAAGAATATGTTTGAAAATGTTTTTAATACAATGATGGACGTAAAAGGGACAACATGAAAGCTAGAATGGATATACCTTTGTTTTGTCATTGTAAGAATATGAAGTTTGTTTATAATGGGTCACGGGTCGTAATACCCAAAGTCAGCTTCGTGTTAGATAAGAATACACAATTACTAATATACCAATGGCTTAAGAGTTTATGTTTCCTGATATATATGCTTCAAACATATCTAAATTGGTGAATTTGGAGGATGAAATATTATATGGAATGAAGAGTCATGACTGCCACGTGTTTATGCAAACACTCATTCCACTTGCCTACTGAGATTTATTGCTAAAAAAATACGAAATGCATTTACAAAGATCATTCACTTTTTTAAAGATATATTCTTTAACAAATTGTATACCCAACACATGATGAAGCTTGAAACGAATATCGACTAAACAATCTACAAACTTGAGATGATATTTCTTCCATCATTTTTCGATTCAATAGAGCATATGCCCATACATTTATCATTTGAGGCAAACGTTAGAAGCCCTGTCTGATATAAATGAATGTATTAATAAAATAACTACTTTTGAAACTTGAATACGTTTTTGTCCATGCTTTTGGTTTGTTGTGAAGTTTTAATCATAATGTTGTTACTTCCTCTTAGTTGTAGTTCTGTTTTATACCGATAGATCTATTAGTTAAATAACTCTTTTTTAAGAAAAGCTTTTGATTTGAACCTTGCAATTATCCACATAGATTTCAAAATAAATAAATTAAATATTAGTCATAAATAAAATCAACTAGTTTGTTGTTATCCATTTTTGACCCCACAAAAAAATCAAGAAAAAAAGAGAAAAAAATAGAAAAAGAAGATCTAAAAATACAAGAGGATACACATGACGAAAGCCTAGAAGATTGCCCAAGCTGGTGGTGAAGGACACAAATGACAAGTGAAAAAGTTGAAGGACTATAATGTACAAGATTGACAAAATTAACGATCCAATTCTGATTGACAAAAGACCCATTCAATGATTTTTTTTTATTTGAGGTAAAGAAATACAAATTTAGATGGGTAAGGACTCAATGAGAATTTTGGAAGGCTTAATTAATTTTATTGAGGACTTAATTGCAAGGAATCAAAGTTTTAGAGTCAATTTGGGTGTTAATTGAAAGAAATTGAAGTTTGTGACTGAAATTGGACTTTGAAAAATTTAGTTGGTCAAATCAAGGGATTAATTATAAGAAAAAATTGAAATTTGATAGCCAATTAGGGAATTGATTGAAGAAATTCAAAACCAAGGATCAAATCGTAAAAGGTGCGAGACTACAACGACTGAAAATGACCAAATCAGGGGCCAAATTGAAGAAAATTAAAAGTTTGATGGTTAATTGGGTCCAAATGCTTAAATCTAAAACCAAGGACCAAGATGAAAATGACACTAAACTTTGGGGTTAATGATTAGGTTTGGCAGGGGTGAAATTGCATGAAATTAAGAGTTTAGGATCCAATTACAGGTGCAATTAAAAACAATTAGAAGAATAGGGACTAAAATGAAATCTGTCAGATCTCAAATTAAAAACCCTAATTTCTAGGGGTTTAACCTAGACGATGCGTCGTTTACCCACTTTTCATCTCCTTCCTTGGTAGTTTTGGATGATCGTGTTGGCATCTTTTAAGAGCTCGTTGTAGAGTTCTAAACCTCCAAATGACACGGGTTTTTTTGAAAATAGAAGAACATCCAATGCTTCAATAAAAGTCTTCAACATCTTGTCCCTGACCATCCATCACTGAATTTTTAGATTCTGGGCTAATCGAGTTAGCACCTTCAAGCGAATGAATGTAGAGCTACAAACTTTCAAATAAAGTAAGGATAGATCCAAATGAAAGGTGTGCATTTCCTTTACCATTTTAGGTGGTCTCTGACAAAGCCTCAAAAGTGACCAACTCAGTCAACCTTGATCGAGATACCTATTTTTGCAAAACCATCTAACCTTTTCGTGTGTTCACACTTAAAACTCTTAGAGAGTTCTTATTAAGGGCAAAAGGTGAGAAATGTGTGCTTTTTTCTCCAAGAAAGAGAAAACCACTTAGGCAAAACCACCATCCAAAAAAACCATTAAAGGACTCAGCTTTGATCAATCTTTGAGGGAATCCACCAAAAAACCTAGAAAAACCCTATAAATACTCCTAGAAATCAAAGAAAAAAACAAGAGAGGGAAGAGAGAAAAACATGAGGATATACTCTGTAAAAAACAAGAGAAGGAAGAGAGCTTGATTTGGAGGCCTAAAATGTTTTTTTTAAGGTTTGACAATGTATGCTGGGTTTTCTGGGCAACCTGAGTTCATGTTCATCCGAAGAACATTGTCTTGAGTGCTAGTTTGAAGTTTCATTTTGATTTGATTTTGGTTTCTGCAAGTATGTTTATCATCATTAGTAAATAATCTAGGGTTTTCAAGCATCAATAACTTGTTTTTACGGGTTTTAATATTAGGGTTTTCGTTTTGAACCGAAACCTATTTTGACAAAAAATTATGATGTTTGAATAATAACCGAAGTAAATGGATACTTTATTCTTGATCTATGCTTGATTGTGAACAAAACCTTGCCTTTTATTGCTTGAAATCCGGTCTAGTTTGATGTATACGTTGCTGGGTTTGAGTTTGTATGTTTTTCATTGTTCTTCGTGTTCTTTGGTGTTTGATTTGTTTTCATTAGGAAATTTAATGTTTTTATGTTTTTTTTTTAGTTTTGGTTTTTTTTTTGTTTAAATCTTTGTGCTGGTTTAATTTTGGGTAAAACCTTGTTTTTTTTTATTTAGTTCATGGTTGAACTAGTGTTTTCAAAACCAGGTCAAATACTTAAAGCTTTGTTTGGTTTGCCATTGTTTTGATAAAAAGGAATTTTAGCTTGAGGGCGCATTTGACAAACACTTTCTAAAGCCTGTTTTAACAGTTTTGTTTTGGACAAAATATAGTTTTGCCAAACATGACCCTAAAAAAATAAAAAATAATTTTTGCTTGTTGCATATGGCCAAATTCTTATAAAAATTGCATTTTTATTTATAAAAGAGGAGAGAAAATATTTTTTTACAGCATGGTTTTAGAAAAATACCTGTATTGATTTCCTTTGCATCTTTTGGAATTTACACCAAGTTTTAAAATTTCTTAAGAATTTAGTCAATATTTCAATAAACCAAAAAATTTTATTTCATGAAAATTAATGGTCAACATCCTGATATAAATGCTAGACCTATAAAGTAGGCTGATATTTAAATACCAGGAGTTGACTATAAAATTTTTATGATTATTTTAGATATTCACTAATTTTAATTGAGAGTATTTTTCACCATAATATACGAGTTGTGGAGAACCCTTTTGTCTTCCAAGATAGGTGAACTATATCAGGACACCTACATGGACCATTTCTTTAAGCATTTATTTAAGCATATGAGCCCATAATAAATTCAAAATGCCAGATTTATTCATGGGATTAAATCTTTATTCTGAGTCATAGATAGACCATCGATCAAGAACCCATAAAAACCTTTAAACACAATACAACTCCACACAATGCAGATTACCTCAGGTAAGGTGCGCTAGGGGTGTCAATACCTTTCCTAGCCACAACCAATCATTTACCATTAAAATTTCTGATAAGACTACTCCACTCGGGTCTCCTAATGACCCTGAATCAAATAACTAGATGGCGACTCCTCGATCCCGACATCCCACTACGTTGCGTGCCCACGTTTAACATGGTTTATGAGTTAATTTATTGATGCGTATTTGTAGGTAATAAAATTTTGAGTAATATCCCGTATAGGGGAGGTGCTACTTACTTTTTTATAACATAGGATGTAATGATAATGTTATTACTATTTTTTTTAATCAAATTTGTTTAGATGACAAAGAGAAGGTCATTAGAGAGTAATATAGACATGAGCACTGTTGGTTTTTTTGGCAGCGCTACTGATGTCCATGAGCCGCTAGGTATCGACCATGACTAGGCACCTTAGGCACAAGCACCCTCTCTCGATGCAGGCTTGTCGAGTGTGAGGGTGACTCGCAGATGAGGTGTCACCATATCATGTGAGTTTGTTTTCCTTTCTTACATGATAAAAAATGAACAACAATAAATAATTTTTAAATAATTAATTTCAATGATCGAATGAAATTTTAGGTCTATAAATGTGGAGACTGCTCGCAAGATAACATTGACAATGTAATCATCGATGGAAATGCCTTTGTCTCAACGGAGTTAGGTTTTCAAAAATCCTGAATGAAAGCCTATGATTAATGTGCGGTTCAGAAAGTTCAAGGTTAGTATATGCTTAAAACAATTTTTTTTTTTAATTTTTAATTCGGTTAGTTTTTTAATTTTGTTAAACTAATTATTTTATAAAATTAATGTGTAAGGAAAATATTTACTAAGAGGAATCTAACAACGATGTTTCCAGGAAGGTGTGAGATAATCGCAATGTCATTAGGTAATATTGAATTCAAATTGTGATTTTTTTTAATGTTTAAATTTTATTTTTCATAATCTTAACCGATAATATTATTTCTATGAACTAGGTTGCGTGATTTTTGGTACAAGGTAAAAAAAAAAATCAAATACATATGCAAAAGATAAAGGTCTTCCAGGCTAGGAAAACAAAGTTGTATGAAGGGATCTTTGACCTCCACATGTCTCGGAAGGTATTTGGGACGCTTATATCCAGCATGTGACATCTGATCGTTTCTTGTGGTATTTTTTTCTCAAGTTTTTTTTTTCAATTTAAAGACTTTTTCTTAAGAAACATATAACATCTGATTGTATGAGAGATATGAGAATATTATTTTGACCCATTCAGATATGGATTTGTGGATGAAGACTGCATCTATAGGTGGACCCGATAGAAATCAGGTTTACAATATCTCCAACACTACCACCGAGGACATGCAGATAAGACATTGTGTATCGACCATTGGTTCCTCGCAATCGGGACCGAGTAAAAAATCTTTGGCCATCTAGAAGATTATACAAGAATAAGTTCAAGCTCAAACAACCCAGCTTCGTGCTTAGATGACCTAGCTTAGTTCTGATAAAATGAATGTCCTCGAGTAGCTTTTGGCAACCCTCACTAGTATATATGGTCAACCTTGTCGCCCTTTTGGTTTTAATGAAGATCCGACTCCATCTTCTCTAACTTCTATCCACTAGATAAATTGTATTCAATAATACTTTTTTAATTAATAATAAAAATTTAGTTTTTTAATTTAATTTTATTTCTTTTATTTTATTTTCTTGTATTATTATTTTTAAATATTAAATAAAATATTGACGGAATTACCAACTAATATGAACCTCTTGATCATGTGGTCAAACAACCCCCAACGAAGTAGATGACAACCCAAAAAGCTGAAAATTAGGTTTGATAGAACCTTGACGTAGAGGTAACCTCGTATCTAAGAACCAAATGTATTAAAAAAAGATTTGGACTCAGAGATAACCTTGTATCTAAGAACTTTAAGTATGTGAATAATACCACGAAGCTAGTTAATCTTTGATAAGTCAGTGTACGATCTTTGTCCCTGTAAAAAAAAGGTATTTTGCCACATACAAACAAAAGAGAAACTCATGTTTATTTTTCAACTGGCTACAAAAATTTATAGTTAAAAAAAATAATATAGTCTCCTTTAACTAACCTAATGGACCCTTTTTAGGTCACAAGCTAATGAGTCTAAACCAGTAATCAACTAACATAAGTCCAATAATAAAATAAACCCCTAAACAATATCTAATAAGCCTGAACAAACCCAAATTAAAAATAATTATTCAAAAATAAATAAATAAATAAAATATGATAATAATAAAAAATTATTTATGCCAAAATTCCTCTATATAGCCTGAATTTCCAATTTTCGCACATTTTTGGTAGAATTTCAGTCCTGAATTCGAACACGCCATTCTCTCTTTTCTAGATGAATTATAGGGCCTACCATATATGGTTAGGAATCTTGAGATGTCTAGTTTCCAAAAGAACTTGAATAACAAAAAAAAGTCTATTTGTAGCTCTAGATATATCCTAAACAATACACAAAGGTCTAGTCTGACAGATTTGACAAGATTTGCTTAGTAACTTCAACCATCTGAAATAATATTTTCCCAAATTCCATTTGACCTGAAAATGTTTCAAAATATATTTCCATGTGTCTAGTATCTCCCTGTAAAATCTCAGCTCGTTCCAATATACGGTTTGAGAGATATATCTGATCTCGCAAAATTAGTCAACAAATATTTTAAGGCCGAATTTGGGCCTCACTTGGTTCGTATCATTCTCCTCTTATTTAAAAAGATTTGACCTCAAATCTATATCATGGAAACATCTTCTAAGGTAAACAAATCAGTACTAAGTCGAAGAATATCATTATTATCAAAACCAAGAATATTCTTGTTAGCAAAGAAGGCCCCATGAGATATAAGCTCTTCTTTTCAACCATCTTCTTCTTATTCAATTTCAGTTGCTCCTCATATATTTGCTTAGGTGTCAACGAGACAAGAGTTATATGTCTTCCATTCATTTTAGAAGAATACCTATTTGTCACTCCATCATGTGTAACTCTTCTATCATACTGCCATAGTTTACCAAGCAACATGTAACTAGCTTGCATTAGCACAACATCACATAACACTTTATCATAATATTTACTAATAAAAAAAGCAACCAAAACCTGCTTATTCACTTTCACTTCACCACCATCATTCAACAATTATAACTTATAAGGTATGTGATGTTTGGTAGTCTGCAAGCTTAACTTTTTAACCAATTCAGTATTAGCTATATTAGTACAATTACCACCATATATAATTAAGCTATATACTTTATTATGACCATGACACCTCGTGTGGAATATGTTTTCCCTCTAACCTTCTGAATCATTCACCTTGACATGCATATTCATTTCTCTCCTCACTATAAGTGTCTCTCCCTCAACCAGATACTCAAGACAAACATCATCAATATCCTTTAATGGTGACATCTTCTCCTCTTCATCCTCCTCATCAGTCTAACCTCATTATTAGATTTCATAACCATGACTCTTTTATTTGGACATTTTAAAGCAATATGACAAAACCCAAACAACAAAAACATTTAATGTCATGATTACAAGAAGTATTTGGCCTTACCCTCCTCATTTTGTTGTGATGGACCACACCCAATGTTAGCCTTCCATTGGGTTTCCAAGATTTTAAAAGGCTTAATGGTTGGTTTTTCCGAATGGTACCCTTTCGTTTAAGCTGTTTCTCCACCTTCACGGAAATATACATCACCTCCTCCAATTCCACGTAATGATGCAACTCCACAATAAGAGCTATATCATGATTAAAGCCATTTATGAATTTAACCATAGTAGCCTCCCTATCCTCCTCAATATTAGCTTGAATCGTAGCAAGTTCTATCTCTTTGAAGTACTCATCAACACTCTTTGTACCTTGACTTAAACTCTCCAACATTTGATATAATTCTCTATAATAGTGGCTAGGAACAAATCTCCTCCTCATAAGGGATTTCATCTTATCCCAAGTATCAACTTGCCTCTCATAGTTCCTCATGCGGTTTGGCACTAACTGATCCCACCACATAATGGTATAGTCAGTAAAAATAATCACATCAAGTTTGACTCTCTTGGGCTCTAGATAATTGTGACAATTAAAAACCCATACCACCTTCTTCCCTCATTCTAAATAAACTTCAAGATCATTCTTCCCTTAAAAGTTGATATTTTCAACTTAATTGTACCTAAATCTCTACCTAACTTAGCATTATGGTCCCGGTACCTATAATTACCCCTCTGGCCAAAATTATCACCATTTTTTTCTCCTAAAAACTGATAATTTTGCTGCTGTCCAAAACTCCCCCTGTCCCACGGACACATCTTCAAAATCAACATCACTCATATTCGTATTATTAGCCACAAACTCATCCATATTAGTGTTAACTCGCCTAACAACCCTTATAACATTAAATTCTCCTAGCTTAAGCCTAAGTTTAACCACACCATGATCATTAAAATGTTGCCTCTCCAACCTAGCCAACCTATCTCCAAATTCATTGGTCATTTGATCAATCTGCTTATTTATAATGCGTAACTGAGTTACAATTTTATTGTCTTTTCTTTGTGGTGCCATGTAATTATTGCTTGCCTTTGACATCTTTGAATATGAAAATTGGTTAGTTGACAAGAAATATATATTCCTCACCCACTCCCTCATGCATTTACACTCCTTTCGTGTTTCACTCAAATATAGGCTTTTCATTCAAATATTCTCACTACGTTTTTTTTCTTCTCATCTCATCTTTCTTCAACTATTGCAGAACTAAAATCAACCATTAAATATAATAGCCATAATAGTGTATTCAAATATGTATATATGACTCAAGAAGCAATAAAAATATAAAAACAAGTAAAGACGAAACTACGATTACAATTTCATGAGTAACAAACGAAGATGTACGAAAAATAGATGTTTTTGAAGACATGAAATAAAACAAATATGCAAAGGTTATATAATTTTTTAAAATTACACCTAAATATATAAATTATGATGTTGTTATTGTCATAATTTAAAAATAATAGCAGTAAAACAAACTTGAATTACTGACACGAATTAGATCTGTTACGATAAATTCCAATCCTGAATTTAGTTCCTATAGAAAAAAGAGCTCTAAATGACCTCAAATTTTATATAGAATGCGATTAAAACCTTAAAAAAAAGTATATAAAATTTAAGAATTTTCTGAATTTATTTGATCAGATATTTTCTTCTAATAGAAATCTAATCTCTTACTACAAGTTTTAATCCCGACCTTGGTTACTATAGTAAACAACCTCCAAAGGAGCTCATATTTTACATGAGGTGCGATTTATATGAGGTGCGATTTGGAATCCTAGAACAGTATATAAAATTTGATAATTTTATAAATTGGTTTGGTCCAAATTCTCCCTTATTTGTGTATTGTGGAAAATTTGCCAAAAAAGTAACTTTTGAATGTTTTCTTCTGTTTGTTTTTTTTACTCTTTAAGCTACTAATATATTCTAAGACAACAACAAACTAAAATAAAACCTTTTTTTAAGGAACTCTAAACACAAACTACTAAGTTTTAGACACGAAATAATTGAAAACCAAATCAAAGACAACAAGCCTAAGGAAACCGAAACTAACAAGAGCATAAAGAATATAACCAGATTTTTGGAACCAAGATTTGATATCAATTTATGTGAACATCTTGATCAAATGATCAATCAACCCCCAACAAAGTAGATAACAACACGGAAAGCTGAAAATCAGGTTTGATAGAACCTTAGGTAACCCTATACCTAAGAATCAAAAGTATTGAAAAAAGACTTGGACCCAGAGATTACTTTGTATTTAAGAACCCTATATATGCGAATAATGTCATGAAGCCCGTTAATCTATGATATGTAAGTGTACGATCTTTGTCCCTACAAAGAAAGATTGTTTTGCCACAAATAAACAAAAGAAAAACTCATATCTATTCTCCAACTTGCTGCTGAAATTTGCAGCTAAAAAAAACATAATATAGTCTCATCTAACTAACCATAATGGACCCCTTTTGTGTTGCAAGCTAATGAGTCTAAACTAGTAATCAACTACCATAAGTTCAATAATAAAATAAACTCCTAAACAATGTCTAATGGGCAAAAAAAAATCCAAATTAAAAATAATTATTCAAAATTAATTGAATAAATAAAATAGGATAATAAAAACAAAGTCTTTATGCCAGAATTTTTCCATGTAGCCCGAATTTCCAATTTTTGTATATTCTTGACAGATTTTTCAGTCTCGAATTCAAACACATTGTTCCCTCTCGTTTGCTTGAATTGCCGGGCCTATCATATATGGTTGGAAAGTTTGAGATGTCTAGTTTCCAAACAAACTTTAATCATAGACAAATTCTATCTGTAGCTCTAGATATATTTCAAACCGTATATAAAGGGCTAGTTTAACAAATTTGACAAGATTTATCTAGTAACTATGACCCTCTAAAATAACATGTTCCTAAACTTCATTTTACTTGAACATTTACCAAACTATAGTTCCATGTATTTAGTATCTTCCTATAAAATTTTAGCTCGTTTCGATGTACAGTTTAAGAGATATGCCAATTCTCGCAAAACTGGTCAGCAAATATTTTAAGACTAAATTTGAACTTGACTTGGTTCGCATCACCAACAAAATATGAATCTTCGATGGAATGACCGATGAACTAAGTTCCTCAGAAAATTCTAAAGAGATGAAAAAAATTTACAAGAATTGCCATTGTTAGATGTAATTCTCCGACGGTTTCATTCCATCTGTAATTTGCATATGATCACCAATGAATTTACGGACGGTTTATTTTATCGGCGATATGCTATATTCATCGATAAATTTATCAATGAAATTAATACCAATTAATTTTTTTTTGTTTATGCATGTTATTTTTGTCTGTAAATCCAATAGTGATTATATTACAGACATATTGACCTACAAAATATAAATCACCGAAGATATATGTTTTCCGATAAAATTTTTCCAACAAAATGTTTCTGTCTATAATTCCGTCAGTAAAGTTATTTCTAACTGAATTAGTGTTTAAAAACTATTGAAATATTTCATCGGTGATATGAAATACTCTAGTAGTGGCTCTCTTTCTCATACACCCTCAATTGTGACCTTTTAAACTGTATATATATAAACTACAGAAAATGGGATAACAAATGCATTATGATTAGTAGTTAGCTCTGTATTAAAAGCCATTGTTATGTTATGACATCTGAAATGCCATGTTTGAAACTCTCCATCTTTAACTACTTGAGAAATTATTCATTATATGTTTAAAGTTAATATATTTCTTTATACACCTTGACTAAACGTTAATATATCCAGATGCATGCCATGCCAACACTTGAATCCTGACAGTAAAGATTTAACAATCAGAAGCCAAAACAGTCACACTAAGAGCTTCTTAAAAAGGAAAGGGGTGGTTGCGAGTGTGATAATCACACTCGAAGTCTGATAGCTGCAAGTGGCAACAAGCTTGCAAATGTACGTTTAGTTGAGCTGCCTATACAGGTCAATAATTTCGACAGAGAATCTCGTGTGTGATTTTGGATGTTTCCTTTCCTCATTATTATTGATTTTGCTTGAGCTGGAAATCTGGTCACGGGGTGAATGGAGTTAAAACTGCAGGCCAAAACTTAGACCATTCTCTGATGTTTTTTCCAGCGGCGTTAATGTACATGGCTTGCTTTATGCGACTTCAAAAAAATCTATCCTTTTACCGATTGAGAGCAAAGCAGCGCAGTGGGCTTTTTTACACAACGCCTTTGTATAGTTACAAAGGGATTGTAATTTCAACGCGTTTGACCTTTAAAAGATGGCACGTGAAAAATAAAAATAAAGAGATAACCGGAAGTTCTTACCCGTGAAATCCAACATTTGATATCGGTCACCAACACTATTAAATGGAAGATTTCATTGCAAGGAATCCATGTTCATCTAATTTAGATCATGGTGACCGTTTGTTTCTGCGGTGATTGGCGATTGTTGGTTTTTTGACTTACCTCAATTATATGGTGTTTGATTGCAAAATAAACATGTGGTTTGGTTTGTGAGACCTGCCAATAAATAAGGGTTGACCTCAGTTTTTTGTGAAATAACTTTTACATGCTTGAGTAAATCACTCATCTTGCATTTTTTTTACCTGTTCCTTTTTTATTGTTGAACAAACACATAGACCAAAACAACCTTTGAAATTTTTTTTAGTTCAAGAAACAACTGAATCAATAAAAGAACTACAAATTGTCTCTAAGAGTTCGGAGAGTCTGCATTTGCATAAATCTACATCAAGAGTACTTGACACCAGCAGAAAAGAACCAGTTTTTTTGGCGAGTTTAAATGAATTTCTTGATGAGATGTAGATCACAAAGCTTAGATTACAACTATGTGAAACCATTTTCTTTTCAGCTTCAAACTCGTTTTTTAGCTTAAAAAATTTATGGGTTTTGTTTTTTTAGCCTAAGGTTCTTAATTCGTGAACAAGAAAGGTATGGATTTGCTCTTTGATAATCATTGTCTTTTAAAAAATTATATCGATCATTTTCATACTAATATTATTTATTGAATGATAAAGTAAAATGAAATAAATGTATTGTAGTTAAGTAATAATTAACAAGTACATTATAGTGAAATACATAATCCTTCGTGTATGGATTATGTTCGTGATAAGGCTACAACAAGTTTAATGGGACAATAAAACCAACATTGTAATTCACGTCACTATTTTTACAATGTTTTAATAATCAAATGCATATAAATGTAATTGCAAAATAAGAAATTACTACATGTTTTTTTAGCCTAAGGTTCTTAATTCGTGAACAAGAAAGGTATGGATTTGCTCTTTGATAATCATTGTCTTTTAAAAAATTATATCGATCATTTTCATACTAATATTATTTATTGAATGATAAAGTAAAATGAAATAAATGTATTGTAGTTAAGTAATAATTAACAAGTACATTATAGTGAAATACATAATCCTTCGTGTATGGATTATGTTCGTGATAAGGCTACAACAAGTTTAATGGGACAATAAAACCAACATTGTAATTCACATCACTATTTTTACAATGTCTTAATAATCAAATGCATATAAACGTAATTGCAAAATAAAAAATTACTACATGTTCTTTTTGGTCATTTTATTATCAACATCAATTTCAACCACAATTTTAACCAAACACATTGGACATGCTTTCGCTAGACAATAATTTCAACCACAATTTTAATCAAACACATATTTTAATTAAACCAATCACAACTAAAAGTGATTTTTCTAAACTTATTTTTTTCAAACTACAACCACAAAAATTACCACAATACCAAACACACTACCTCATTGAAATTGATTTTTTTTGGTTAAAATGTTGTTTGGAAATGTTCTTTAGAGTTATATTTAAGTTTAACAAGCTAATAAGATCCGTCTTCTTAAAGGTTTGCAAGATTTTTAAATAGATCAGAAAACCCTATCTCTACTTGGAAACAAATAACAATTTGAAAACATAAATGAAATAAACACAAAATCCAAAAATAAGTCATAAATCCAGAAAATCCTAGGAAAAATAATAAAATTAGCCCGAAAAACAACTTTTAAGCCTAATTCCTGGAGGTCTAACGGTTTGATAAGCAAGGAAGTGGCTTCTCATAATTGCATGTAGAATCACCTAAAACAATTTGAGCTTGATTCAATCGTTGAATCTCCCATTATCACCGTTTTAAGCTACTAATCTAGTATGGTGCAACTAAACCTTTTCTTTGGCCTCGACTTGTCTTACTAGTATATAAAAATATTTGTTAAGCCATCCACATAGTCTGTCTAGGTTAAACCCCCATATAGTTGTGTTAGATCCTCACCCGAATGTTTACAACCTTCAATTTCCACAAGCCTAACATTCTTTCTATGATGGACAAAACTCATCCTCAAGTTTTGTTCTTACTCTAGATAAGGTGTCAAGTGCTAAACATTAAAGATATTAGAAGTTTTCAAATGGCTAAGAAGGAAAAATCTATAAGTATTGTCATTTATCTCTTACAACACCTCATAATGACATATCTTTCTTTCCTTTAGCTTGTTGTATTCCCCAACTAGAAACGTATCATGAGTAAGTATTGCCCATACTGGATCACTAACCTTAAACACCACTCTCTTGATATGAGTATCATCCAGGGCATTGTACTTGGCATTGATGTTGTGATTGTCTTCTTGACATGCTTATTAAAACCATATAGGTAATTTGTCATATCTTCAGCTTGGACACTCAACCATCTAACATGAGGAACATGTGTTAACTCCAATACTCTAGAAAGATTCTACCCATAAATGATATCGAATGGACTCAATTTAGTAGTCCAATTTTAAGACCTATTATAAAAAAACTTTGCTTATGGCAAGACCATATCCTACTACTTCGATTTGTCTCCCATTAAAGTTTATAGCAAGTTGCTAAGGATATGATTAATCGCCTTAATCAACCCATCTGTTTATAGATGATATAAACTACTAAAGTTCAATTGAGTTCCTATATTTTCCTACAAGTTCTTCCAAATTTACTAATAAACGTCACATCTTTATCCGAGGTGATGAACCTAGGAATGCCATGTAAATAAACTTTGTTAAAATAAAGGTAAGTTATTCAGGATGCATCCATGGTTTTCCAACATGCTATGATATGAGTCATCTTCGAGAACCTATCTACAATAATAAAAATAGAAACCATGACTCTTTGGGTATGGGGTCAGTGGGACACAAAATCCATACTAACTTTCAACCATAGAGTATCAAGAACTAATATTGGAGTGTACAACCTAGCATTTGATAAGGCTCTTTTAAACCTTTGACAAACAACACAAATCCTCATAAAACAAGATACCTGACCTGATAATAATTTATTGACATTAGAGTCAATGTCTTATCTTGACTAAAGTGTCCCCTATGATGCTATTTATAGATGATATGTTCCTATTAAAAGCAATATGGGAGACACAACTTCAAACCATGAAAAAGATAACCATCCATAAATATAAAGTTATCTTGGTTACTGAGATCTATCAACTCAACATAAATATTCACGAATGATTAGTCACTCAAATATAGATCACGAAAAGTATTGAACCCTACGTATGGTATTGAGTAGAGCAACCCGCCTACTAAGGACATTTACCACTTTTTTTAAGCTGCCTAATCGACGCCTTGGCAAAAATATGATCTCTTACAAAAAAAAAAACCCATTTTTCATGTTAATGACTTAACTTATACTACTTATTTATATATTTTAAAGCTACATGATCTATAATTAGGACAAACTCCTTTTACACGAGGTAATGTCACAAATGCTTGAGACTCTTAAACTATAACATAACACTCCAAATCATATATGAAGTAATTTCTCTTCGAGTTAGACAACTTCTCATTAAAAAAAGCAATTTATTGCCCATCCTAGCTAAGAACTCCCCTAATGCAGTTAGGATTTGCACTTCCTAGCTCTAATGACTAATCTCAATATTTTCTTTTTAATCATTTGCTTGATGTTGTGCTAAAAATATTTTATTTAGCTCTTTTTACACTTTATATTTCTATAACACTACTAAGCACAAATTAGTTAAGTAGGATATTATAAGACATAAAATATGCATAAAAAACTAAGTGTAAGATACTGAAAAGATAGAATGATATAAGTCTATCAAATACTTAAATAATTTCATGTGAAAACTATATAATAAGAACTATGTTAGTATATATTTTTGATTAATTGTCCTAACAAAATGTAAAGGAATAATTTATGTGACTATTGATTGGTAGACTCAATAATATTTACAATTTATTAAATCTTTATAATAAAAATTTCCTTTTTTATTAATAACAACACAACTTATTCATTTTCTGTAATGAAAACAACATAACCATAATTCATGAAAATATGACTTATTCAATTTTCTCATAACAAGGGTCCTCCAATAAGGAAAAACGATTCTCTTTATAAGGTTACGTCATGAATCCTATTTATTAAGGCTTTAATGATGAATGGTTTAATAAGGCCCTTTACCTTCAGTATCTCTTAATTAGATCTTTTTAGATATACCTTAGTGCCCACATTCTCCTTTAGATGATGTTGAAAAGTTCGATGGAGCTTTTCTTAGCTAGAATGCTACTATTAAAGCAGGTTATAAAATTTGCACATAGATCCTCAAAGTCAAGATATGGCTCCAGGATCTAAATAGCAATACCATATTTTAGACTAGCCCATAAAACATTGTCGAATGAATCTTATACATGATATTTGTGTCCTGCATGATCAATTATATATTGTTATGCATGTTTTACACATGCTCTCTTGTATCTATGAACTTGTCATAATTGTCTAGGTTAATTTAGAATGAGATGAAGTCTCTAAAAAAAACATGTGCTCAATACATGCTTGGCCAATGAAGAGCCTCTCACCTACTGAGTGCTATATACCTCTCTACATTTAGAGCTTGTATCACCATATACTTGATCCCATCATAATAGAAGGACATGTGAGCATTTAATTCATGTACATTTTATCTTTATAGTTAATAGGGTTTAGCGGTTGGATTTGGGAGTATAATCCATGTCCAGGAGGATGCATAGCCAGTCTCTTAAGAAGAGGAGCCACAAATTCAGTTTGCCAAGGAGAATGAAAATTGTTATTTCGTTAAAGAAGGGGAAAAGAGGTTTTGCTAAGGAGAGGGACCCATTATAAGTCCACCAAGAAGGAGGATCCAAGGGGATTCCATTAAGGATTATCACACATGCATTTGAGACTTCCAGGGAGAAGGGTGCATGCATCCGACTTTGCCAAGATGAACAATACATATCAAGTTTACTAAAAAGGGTAGATCCAAGTATGCTTTTTTTTTTTAGAGTGGACGTACTACTTGTCATCCTTCATCATATCTATGCCTTTACATTTTAATAGTAGATAGGGATAATACTATGCTGAGAGTCCACCCAAATCTTTTCCCATATGAAAAAAAGAACATTAAGATGACACAAGCATTAATAAAGAAGCTAGAAAAACTAGATACTTTGGTCATTAACTTGACTAGGTTTAATAAGCTCGGCTATTTTAAAAAATATGAATAAAAAAAATGCAACAACAATAAATAAACTAACAAAAAAATTGATGATGTAGAAAAAGACCCGAGTCCATCCAAGTTAACATGCCAAATATGGAACCTAGTCGTGATATCAGGTTAACCCTGTCGAAAGCATACTTAATAAAATTATGAAACTCAATTATCAAACAATTCAACATTGAAGGGCAAAACCAAAAAGTAATTATAAAAAAACAACAAAAAAAATCTGGGTCAACTAGGGTTAACTCTCTAACCATGCGACCATTGGCACAAGATTGGGGTAAGCCAATAGAAAAGAAATAGAATAAAAAAGCATGAAGACTAATTTTCAATAAATCAAAAGTTGAAGAAATGTTTTTTTAAAAATAACCTAAAAAATACCGAAGTTAAACTGTGTTAACAATTAAAAGAATAAAGACTAAATTTGATATAAAAATAAATTAAAATCAAATGTTAAGGGATATGATTGAAAGAAAAAAATCAATTAGAAAAATGATAAAAAAATAAATATCAATTAAAATAATGAGGATCAAATTTGATATAAAAATTAAATAAAACAAAATGATGAAAGATGAAATTGAAGAAAAAAATCAATCCAAAAACAATTTAAGAAATAAAACAAATAACAATCCAAAGAATAATGAACAAATTGAATAAAAAAAACTAAAATGGTACATTATATTTTAGCAAGGAGAATAGAGAAAAAATTGGGAAGGAAAAGAAAAAAAATCTATTGGAACTAAGCCATTACACCGTCGTGTGCACTCGTCAAGACATCTGAAAAATAATGATTAAACTCATTCAATTCACTTCCAAGTCAATTTTATATTTGTAAATAATATTTATATTTAT
>Ga0307517_10005023_pt1 | contig 20116 bp, 21 predicted proteins | sample 23_EM_MG_FD_194515 | JGI IMG/M metagenome (GOLD analysis project Ga0307517, IMG submission 194515) | Populus trichocarpa ectomycorrhiza microbial communities from riparian zone in the Pacific Northwest, United States - 23_EM | ecosystem: Host-associated > Plants > Roots > Unclassified | place... | reverse complement strand
CACATATATATATAGCCGCTGACCCCCCCCCCCCCCCCCCAACCATCTAGGTATGTTGAAACCTCACACTTTCTTCGTTAACTTATATCATACCTATGCTACCGCCAGACCTACCCCTCTCATACGAGCAGGCAAGCCTTACCTACGGCAGCTATGGTCGACTGTGTTTCCCTTGTTTCACCGGGAAGGGCTGAGCTTTCCGGCTAGGTCTTCGAGAAGCCGAGGGCCGGAGATGGGATATTTGGTAATAGTTACAGTGTTGGGGTGGACTAGGTGTAGTTTAGATCAGGTTTTCATCATTATTATTGAGGGGTGCTGTTGGGGTTCTGTGTTATATCAAGGAAAAGACAGCGATCCATGTACCAGTATCGTACCGCCCCCGAGAACTGTATTGTTGTGATACTATAATGGAGCAGGAAAATCACTGGAAGATGTATAGTATAGTCTTGGTCCTGCTCCCTCCAGGTAGAGTCTGCGTATCTGCTCAAATACCAGTGAATTGAATCCTGATGCCTGAGGTGCCAATTTCCCAAACAAAGTGCCCTGTTGAATTCAACCTCATAGCTCGAGCACGTATAGCACTATACAGCGCACCAGACCGAAAAGCAACCCAGAAGAGAAAACGGATCAGTTAAAAATCACCAAAAACATTAGAAATCTAAAAAAAGAAAGAATATCGTCCAGCGTCCAGCACTGTGAAAACAAGACAGACCTCCCTTATAGCAAGAGTATGATACAGTGTATTGCATTCGCCCGTCCTTTGGGCCGAGTTTCTGACATTTCCGGGGTATTTTTTTCCCACCGATCGAGTGCACCGCTACACTGCATAGTTGTGATACTACGATTGAGCACTGAAAATCGCCCAAAAGTTAGCACACCTAGTCTATCCCAGTATGATACACAAGGTGGTCTGGTCTGGTGTTTACGGTCTCTTCCCAACACACGAACGAATCCTCTGGTGTCCAGGTACAACAAAGGGAGAGGGTGACCCGATATGATATCTTTGGTACTTAGTTATACTTGCTATAGTGTCGTCGTGCTCCGAATCGAGAAGGGTTGTATCATTCTTATGAGACCCAGGTTGGTTCCCCGCACAAATATATATAGCAATAACAGGGGCAGTGGCAGTACGGTAGTTGGGATGTCATTGTTTTGTTTTTCTTCCCGGTCACTAGATGTCGTCATATATGCATGTGTTTTCCGGATAATCGCACATAACAGTGGGGTTGGTGTTTGAGGGGGAATGCTCAAAGTGCGGTGATACACTGGTAATCCACTCGGGGGAGGGGAAAATAACTAACGGTGCGCCATAGACACCAAGGTCCTCACTACTAGTGGGCGGTGTTTTGTTTTTTTAACTCTACAATACTAGACTTCAAAGCGCTGCGAGTGACATACCGTATACCCCCTTAATAATTCTAGCTATCCCCCACTTACGCTGGCCTACTGGCACTAAGTTTACGGCATCAGCCTAATCCAGTTACTCCCTTCTGGTAGTCAGTGACAGTATGATATCTTTTTTAAAAAAATAAAAAAACGAAAAAAAGAGACTAGTAAGGGCTAAACCTATGCTAATTCCCAGTCCCCCTTCAAGGACAAAAAACCAGAACAATTCACCAACAAGCAACATGGCGCAGTGGAAGCGCGCCGGGCTCATAACCCGGAGGACGCACGATCGAAACGTGCTGTTGCTAAGATATCTTTTTGGCTTTGGCGGCAGGAAGGGGGGTGGTTCAAATCCTCGGGTGCTAGCCTTTTTTTTTTCCTTTTCCACAGCCATTTCTCTACTCCCTTTTAGGCAGGACAAGATGAAGACTAAACTAAATTCTGAAGCAAAAAAAAACATTTGAACTCTAAATAATGATTAAGGAAAATCACAGTGAATGATCTCTTCCGTGAAATTGCTATCCAAACGAGATCTGAGAAAGCCAATTGCACATGCAACCCATTATTTTTTGTTTTTTCTTTCGTCTCTCTTTTCTAAGCCGTTCCTGCATCTGCACCTGACGCACACCCCTTCACACACCCGCACCGGTTAAAAATAAAAAATAAAAAAAAACGAGAGAAAAAGAAAAAGAAACCAGGAAAACGCACAGACCACCGCTTAATCCGACCAACCCACCTGTCACTATCGGAAAATCATATTTCCGCTTGGAAAACCCTAACCTGGCAGTTGAAACCTCCAGCGACTCATATCTTCGAAACGCACCACCACTCATCGTACCCACGGCATCTTTGCCAACCCTCCCCCCCCTTGCGATAACCTTCTCACACGAGGATAGCGAGGGATGTCCAGAGGTGGACGTGGCGGTTTCCGCGGCCGCGGTGGCTTCCGCGGAGGGAGAGGAGGAGGAGGAGGAGGAGGTACGAGCGGTCCATTCGGTCATGACCCGGATAATCCACCGGATTACAGTACTACTGAGCTCTTTCCCGTATCCCCTCCACCTCCATATCATATCTACGTCTACAATATGTTATTGTTATAACTAACTAACAGGCTAAAAATACGAAAAAAAACAGCCCCAACCACCACCCGTTCCCAACCCCCTTAGTAGGGAAGAGCGCCACATAGTAGCGCGCTACCGCATGTACCGCGAAAAAATCCATAACGGCTCGCTGTACACGGTCATGGGGAAGAAGCGTGGCATGGAGGACCCGTTCAACGACGTGAGTAAGTACTCGGCGAAATACAAGCGGCAGAAGCGCAGGGTGCCCAAGTTGGATTCTAGGCCTTACGTTAAGGAGTTCTTCCCCCGGGAGCTGTGGGAGACATTGGGGATTGATGGTGATGGCGATGCAGAGGATGGAGGGGGCAAGGCGAAGGGCAAAGGGAAGGGGAAGAAGTTGATATTTTCGGCACTCGATGTTATTGGTGGGTTGGATGAGGAGGATGAGGAGGATGGGGAGGGCGAGGATGGGGAGGCTGGGGGGAAGGGGAAGAAGAAGGGGGTCCTGCAAAGGTTGCTGGGCGAGGACGCTGGTGATGATGATGGCGATGATGACGATGAGGTAGCGGAGGAGGAGGAAGAGGTTGAGGATGACTTTGGTGATGATGAGGAGGGGGATTATAATGCTGAGATGTACTTCAATGATGGGGATGATGATGGTGGGGATGATTGGGGGGACGAAGGGGGTGGTGAGGACTATTACTAGACGGGTAAAGTGCGCAACTACGAAAAAGCACCCTTGGTTTTTCTATTTTTGAATGTCTATTATATAAACCTCTCATTCTCAAGTCTAGTTTTTCCTCTCCTTTTCCTTTTTTGAAATTTCCCGCCCCCCCACCCGGTCTTGGGGCAAATGACACCTCGTGATATCTTGAGCCACTCAGACAAAGGAGGAAAGAGGAAAGAGGAAAGAGGAAAGAAACAAAAACAAAGAGTAGCCTGCATTTGGGCTAGGTTTTCTAAAGGCCTCTTGTCTCCCACAAATCGGGACTCCCAAACACGAGTCACTTCATCGAGGGTGTGTTCACAACGAGCTCTTCCTCACCAACCTCCTTCAGTTAGTGTTCTGCGGTATCGGTGCTCGTTTCCTTTTTAGCGCCTTAATCTGTGTTAGGCACCCCACCCCTATCCTCTCCATCTCTTTTTTTGACCCATGGTCTCTCGGGTGGCGCCTCCAGGCATAAAAGCTCCCTCATTGACCTTCCACCATCGCGAAACCTGATAATGTTCAAGGCCCTTTTGAACTCTGCTCGAATCCTGTCTATCCCAGGGCCATGGCACGTCCGGCCCACGTTGTGGCTGGTTTCGAAAGGGTCCTCGATGGTAAACAGGTATCTGTCTTTTACCTGAGTTTGCCCGCTCCTCCCAGGCCTAGACACAGCCGCAACCCAGCCCTTCTCCTGCTTACTGAGTATACCGCCTTGAGTCCGGATGGAAATTACATCCCTTCCCCATTGAAATCTATACGAATAGTATTCGAAGAAACTGTGCAGGAGCTGGCCGATATGCATCTGGTTTGTGGTCTTGGGAAGATTTTCGATATCTTTGGCGTACCAAATCTGATGCTCTCCTTCACCGCCCTCATCAAAGATCTGGTCAGGTGGCACATCTTCGGAGATCGGGATATTCTGTAGGTTGATCAAAACAGGGGGGTCAACCACATTTATTAGAAAATGGATGATCATGAGAACGTAGCCGTATGAAGAAAGGGTGCCACGGTATGGGCTATTGATGTGCCTTTTCTTAGCCCACCACTAGTATGTGTTAATGTCAAGTCCACGAAATTTCTGGCTGCCAAGAGGTTTGCGAGGCCAGAACTAGGATGAAGGCGTAAATACCTTTACAAAAAGAACCATTTCTTTGACTCTTGGGTCGCATCGACTATATGTTCGTAGCATTCTGGTATTATGCACTCCCAGGTCGTTGTTAAACCCAATGTCGCAATTCAAGTCAAATGAGTTCTCATCTGTGGCCTTCAGTGCTAGCTTCATTATAGGTACACGGGTCTTTAAGAGCAACGTAACCTCGAATCCCTCAGATTGGAATTCTTTTGCCAGATTATGTGGAAGAGAATTAGACTCGTCACTCTTGTCAGGGGCGCAGAAAAGGTCCTCCGGGGAGGGAGATGTGAGAACGGCATCAAGGTCAGAATTAGTTATTGCGAATCCGGCTATGGTAGTGGAGGAGAGCAAGGCAATCAAATTAGAGATGTATTAAGTGATATTAACCAAGCTGGCTACAAGGTACATAGTCAAGAAACAGCTGAGAAGAATGGAGGATGTAGCACTTACTAACTAGACTTCCAAAGGGAACCAATTCCCCTTCTGGGCAGATTTTTCGGCAGATCGCTCTGCATCTTTTCAAATGCTGGTTTTGGGCAGCTAGCTCTTCCGGGGTTGGCGCAGCGGCTGCGATAATTTCTCTGGCAAATACTTGGAGATTGGTATTCTGTTTATGGATTGCCTGTTCAAAGTTGGGGGGAGACATCCGGCTCTTCCCTGCTTGCGAAGGCACTTGAGGGTTTCGAAATGCTGGTTTGCGTTCGGGAGGTGGACGGCCCTGCAATGGGAATGGTTGATACTGTGTCCTATGCTGAGTTTGTCCCTGTATGTTTGCCTGCGGCGATTTAGGTGGAGGAGGCTTGGGTGGAACGTTGAGGCGCTCTGTTCCAAGAGGGGGAAACTGATCAAGACTGCGTGCGGGGATAGAAGGAGGAGAGTGAGGAGGGGGACGGATGTTCGAATGCTGATCGGGATTGTTGCGCTGAAGACTGTGTCCGAATTGAGGCCTTCTGCCACTAGTCCACGGATATTCCCGTGGTTTAGCCTGCCGATTTGGGGCCAGTTGCTGTTGGCGGGGGCACCGAGATGTAGGGTACTGTTGCATAGCAGAGCGCAAATGTCGCTGATCTTGATGGGTTGAGATTGGGGAGCGGCCCGAAGACTGATTTTGTGGTACTAGCGGTACTGCTTGCTGCGGTCCATCTCTAAGGGTGAGGGGTGGTGCGCGAGATGGCGACAAGTGCGTCGAACGGACTGGCGGAAGTGGTGCTCCAAACTGCGAGCCCGGTGCTTGAGGACCTAGAAAGTTCGACCATTGAGGTGAGTAGAAGAACATTTGAGAAGTCGCGAAAAGAGCGATTGAGGGAAAATGAGAGATGCCTACCAGGTACATGAGGGGAAGGATTGATTGGTAAAAGCTGAGAATTAAACCCAGGACTTCCTGACGGAAGCGGAACGCTGTAATCTTGTTTCTGGTAAAGCTGATCCTGGGGGTGGGGAGTAAACGGCATTGGCGGTGGGAGGCGCTCTAATGAGAGACCCTGGCTGTTTTGGCGATAGCCGGGCGAACTACTAATTATCATTCCTCTGACTTGTTCCTCTAAACTATTTCCTCGCGATAGCTGAGGGTGTCTAGGGGGGGTGCTTGGGGTTTGCCCAACAGTGGGCGTTCGGTCTGTCCACATACTGCAAGATTGTGTGCAGGGGAGAACCTTTGAGCTGTGGTGTTAAGGATTTGTGCGGACAAAGTAAAAGAAAAGAAAAAATTAACATAAACCCAAGTCAGAGGGATTCGTTATTGTCAGTGCTGGGGGAGGGATATTAAGGGTGGAGTATGGTTGAGAGGGTTGGGGAGATTGGAAGTGGAAGGTTTCTCTAGATCAAGTTCTAGAATTCGGGTTGTCTATGATAGAAGAAAGTTGATGTCAGGGGAGCTGGGGTGGGTTTTGGGTGGGGCATCACGTGGTCAAGAGCCTCCTCTATCTTAGTACTGTATGATATGTCAAGACTCCCCGATCTTAACTCTCGGATTACCGACTATTTATTGGCTCCCCAGCCGTCAAAAATATCCCTCACAACCCCACCGTTCAAATACCGTCGTTCCCCAAGTACTGTATCGTACTAGCTTCGGTTTTGCCGCTGTAGGTATCAATTCAAGCCTCGAGACCTTGTTTCAGTAACTGATGGCAGCTCGTTTATTAGCATAACCCCCACCCCACCTTATCTACAGGATGAGGAATGGAAGCTATATTCGAGCGTTAGGGAGGCTATCCTTTGAACCCTCTCAGCCGACCTCCGATGTAGATTCGGCTGGCTCTTCAACGTGTGAGCAATCTCAAGAAATGCAGCGACGGTTGATAAAGGCCCAAAACGATGTCCTAGCAACAGTTGGGGTGTGCCGTCGAGACACCAAGCAAAACCAGGTACTCTCAGAAGCAATTGTTCAAGAAAATGAAGTCGGATTGCTTGTGGGTGCAGTAGATCTAACCATTACCTATTTAACTACCTGGCCGCTTATTGGAATCCGAAATAGACTACAGGTATGTGGGTTTTCGGGGGTGTCAGTAGAATCTAGGGAATGAAGGCTGAGTTGAGAAGACGTATCGGACATACGAGGGCTTAGGATATCGAGATGTTTTACTGCTTACATGGCGGAATAATGGCATCCTCGAGCTGTTATCGGGCATGCCGGCGCATCTGTGCTATCAGCTGTTGAATGTCGGCCGGGACTACTTACAAGGAAAGCTCTTACGGTATTTGAGTACCAAACCACTGTTTAGGGATCCAAAAACGGATAAACCGAGGAAAAAACTACTATACGCTGTGGATAGATGGTATGCATTCTTGATTTCACAGATTGGCGGGCACAGCTAATCTCGGCTAGCTTTTCAACATTATCCTGGTTCTTAGTTTATCCTTTATACCAACATGCGATTCTCCAATCCCTTCACCTTCTCCCACCAACTTCAATCCTCCCATCCCTATGCTCGCTCGTCCCCTTTTCCTCCCAATCTCCGCTAGTTCTGCCAAGTTATCCCGGACCTATCCTGTCCTTCTCGGCCCTTGGTTTCTTAACATCCCAAGCGGCGAACAGCTACTTCTTCTCGTCCTTTTTCCAGCAGTATTCATGCGGCTTTTTGCAATTCTTCTTCTTCAACCAGCTCCGCCGGGTCATCCCACGCCCCACCAATCCCGACGCAGCTTCAATTGCTGGAGCCCTAGACGAGGGGCTAGATGGAGGGCACTGGGACATGGACATCCGCATCCCACCACCCCCAGTGGATGAGACGGTCGCGATAATGATTGAGCAGACTTCCAGTGAGGGCGACCGTTCTCGCCAGCACTTTACAGCAACTGTACAACTTGACGAGCCACAGCCATTCCCACGAGGGGCCGGGTGGACGGAAGAGGAGGAGCAACCTCTCATAGACATGCCGGATGGGGAGCCGCCACCGACACAGCATCGAGTCACTAGGCTTAGCTTGCACCCTGCAGATGTGGTCGCTTCTCATGTTGCGGATGGCATTGCTACGGCTCTTTCCAGTGTGTTTGAGAGCGCCGTTATGAGAACAATTGCTGCGAGCTTTTTGTTACGGCAGGGCGTTGATATTGGGGTGGTAAAGATGAGGGTGTTCTCACCGTGGGAGTTTCGTGGGAATGTAGGGCTGGTTGCCAAAGCGCTTGCCGGGGAGTGGGGATTAATGTGGTTGTTATTCGAGGGGAGTTACTTTGCTAGTACCTGGATTGGGGTCGGTTGGTTTGGGTAGGTGCTCTAGATGTCTTTTATGAGTTTTGACTAACACTGGTTCTTATGAAGATATCCCGCTGAAGTTTAGTCATGTAAAGCAATGCGTTGCTTGTGATTGCTGTCTCTCATACGATTATTGAGAAAAAAAGGTTATCAGACCCCATTTGGCGCATGCATGAGAATAGCGTTGCTTTCTTTATTTTTCCCCAGATTACATGCAGTGCGAAAAATACTCTAATAGCGAGGGTGCTGTACGGTATTACTACCGGTACTATGAAGCCCCTTTATGACTCTGATAACACGGGAAGCGGCCCTCCACTGTGTGCCCGGGGGGTAAACGGGGAGCCTATAATAAAAGTGCATAAAATAATGTATATGGGTGGAGAAGAAGAAAGTGTAATAGTTAAATTATATTAATCGATAGCATCAACACCCAGTATCATGAATTCCCCACGCTCATGCAACACAAACGATCACTCCTCCCACCAAACTGTCTATAAAAAAAACGGGTAATAATAGCATATCAAATCCCATCCCCAATAACTCCAACGTTCCCAGCGATCGCACCCCAAAAGCCCTTCTCTACCTCCACCTCCATCTCCTCTTCAGGGATCCTCCTCTTCCCCTTCCTTCTAACCGGAATCTTGGTCTCCCCCTCCTTCTCCGCCTTCTTCTTCCGGACCACCAACCCCTCAACCTCACCCAGCAGCGCATACACATCATCCAAAGTCCCACCTGCAGAGCGCACACAGCCTGCAGCCTCCTTCTCGAACCTCTCCATCCTGACCATCTCCTTGTCTGCGATGCGCTTCGCCAATTGCACGCTGGCGGTGCTGCCGCTGCTCCGTGCTCCGGCGGCGGCGATGGTGAAGGAGTCATTATCGTCAGCCTTTTCCTCCAGCGTGGTGAGGAGGGACTTTTGGCGGGATGCGAGGGCAGAGAGGAAGAATGTCTTTTGCGAGAGGAGGGCCTTTTGCGAGTTTATGAGTGGGATTAGTTGCTCTACTGCTGATAGGACATTTAGGATCGGGGGAGGGGGGAGGGGTGGCGTTAGGGGTGGGGTTTTTGTAATTGTAGTTGCGGTTGCGGATTTGGAGTCGTCATGGGAGGTTGGGGTAGTGATGGGGGTGGGGGGTTGAGTGAGAGTCTGGGTTACGGCGGAGAGGACTTCTACTACTTCGCGACGGGCGGAGAGGTATTCTTCGTAGGAGTCATTGATGTCGGAGAGAATGTCTTCGAGGCTTGTGTTCTCCTTCCCCCCCCCCACCCCTAGGGTTTCCCCACCATCCGTAGGCGCAGATAAAGTAGCAGCAGAAGCATCAAGCCCATCAATAGTCGCCGTATGCGACAATTGCGACTCAACCCAGGTAATCAACGCATCCCTAGTCTGGGCGAACGCCTCCTTCTTATCCCCCCTCCTCCCTCCCCCTCCTCCCTGCCCATCACTCTGCAACTCCCTGAGCCGCTCAGACTCCCACTTCAGGGAATCGTGCGTCGCCAATATCCTCTTTTCCAGCGTCAGCAAACGGGTGGACAAATCCTCCGTTATACTACCGACACTGCCACCACCACCACCACCCGATGCGGGGCCATTGCCACTATTCCGCGCCGTAATAACCGCTGTCAATTCCGGCGGAGGATTCGGCGGCGGGTCGTTGAATACAATCTTATGCTTCTCCTCCGCCTCCAGGACAGCAGGATCATTAAAGGTCCGCAGGTAAATCTGTAAGATCTCCAATCTTTCGAATTGGCGGGTTAGAGATAGGGTTGATGTGTATTCCCCCATCCATTCATTGCCTTTCTCCTCTTTCTCCCCCTCACCGTCGTCGTCGTCGTCGTCGTCGTCAGGGTCAGTTTCGACATCCTCCGCCTCCAGAGCCTTTCTAGCTTCTGCTTCTTCGCGTAGCGCCTCTAGGTACTCTTTCCGGACACACCTACTATTACCTCCCCCCCCTCCACGACCCAATTCGAAGTCCAGGAAGCGCCGGAATTCGTCGCGACTCCCGACACCACCGGTTGTGCGCTTTTCCACGGAGAGGTTGGTCAGGTGTTGGGTTACCACCTGGCGGATGTAGGTTGCCTCCGAGGGGGTTTGGATGTATGGTTTTAGCGAGGATTGGACTTGCGGGAGGGGGAAATCCATATTATGATGGTGGTGGTGGGGTTTTGCAATTGTGTCTTTTTTGTTTTCCGTTGAGGCCCGTGGGTTGGGTGAGGTGTTGTTGGTGTCTGTGATAGGGTATCATACAGTAGTTTAAAGGGTTTCGCGTGGATCACGTGGGCACGGGCTTTTGCTGTGGTGTGGGCCAGGAAGCTTGGAAGAGGAGGGGGGTCACTCTGCTGCGGTATTCCCGCCCCGCGATGTATCTACGAGTAATCCGCTAGCAATTCGACAGTCCCCCCCCTCCACTCCCCAAAAGACATAATAATATATTATAAAAACATGACCACCATCGACCCCACCGTCGCCAAAGTCCTAGACAAAGCCCGTCCAAAAGACGAAGACGAAGATGAAGACACCCTCCTAGAAGAACTCGAATCCGACACCGCAGCCCTAGACGCTTTCCGCGAGAAGCGTATCCAGCAACTACACGATGAGTATGATACCATCCTCCCCCCCTCTCACCCTCCCTCACAATGCTAACAAATAACATCCATCTGCCGGCAGACTCCAGCGCGCTCGCGTAATGCAATCCCTCTCGCACGGCGCCTACACCCCGGTCACGGATGAGCGCCAAGTATTAGCACACACGACCACATCCAAATTCAGCGTGGTGCACTTCTTTCACAAGGACTTCAACCGCTGCAAGATCATGGACTCGCACTTGGAGGCGCTGGCGCGGAAGCACTTCGACACCAAATTCACCAGCATCGACGTCGAGAAGGCGCCCTTCCTTGTGGAGAGGTTGAAGGTTCGGGTGCTGCCGTGCGTGATCGCTTTCGTGGATGGGAAGAGCGTTGATCGGATCGAGGGCTTTGCGGAGCTGGGGAATACGGATGGGTTTAGCACGAAGATGCTCGAGCTGAGGTTGTTGGCCTGTGGGGTTTTGGTGCGGGAGAAGGTTGATGAGGATGCCGGTGGGGTTGGTGGGGGTGGGGGGAAGGATACGGAGGGTGGTGATGATGATGATGATAGTGATTGGGATTAGAGGCGTAATTGGGGGTAATATCATGGGAGTTTGTGTTTTCTTAACGGGGGCTCTTTTGTATATAGCGAGGGTTCACGAGGATGTCATTGATTGATTTACAGTGCGTTCATGACATAGAATTTGGCCACATGGTAATATGAGGTGTGGTACAGGACACCGAATTACATTATTTTGCCGGGTTTTGCGAACACGGGTATTGAAAGCAGAGTACAGAAAAAAATTAATAATGCATTCCCGGATGGTTTGGAAAAGGTCTGGCCGAGGTCGCCCATCCACTATACAGCATTGATACCCATAATCTTCAAGCCTACCGGGTCGCCAGTATATGCCAAAACATATTTGTTAGGGTGCCAGGCGATATTAGGTATGGAATGATTTGTTTGTATGGTGTGAACGTAGTCTCCAGTATCACAATGGGCCTACAAAACACCCGTCAGCTGAGGCATGCTTAGGGAGCGATTCAAAGCACATACAATTTCAATGTTAGTAGACTCGTCACTACTCGCACAGACGTATGCACCATCGAAAGAGTAGCCCATGCTCTTGATGGGCGCATCCATTCTAGTCAGGGTCCTGAGGCAAATCCAATGCGTGGTGTCCCAAAGACTCAGAGCAGCATCACTACCACCGATGGCTAGGGTTGATCCGCGAGGGTCAAGCTGCAAGCAATTGACAGCAGAGTGATGTGCGTCAACGCTGTGCACCTCCTCGAGGGAGGGCCAGTGGCGAAGGACAACCTTGCCCAGACTAGTTGTGATGAGAACAAATTCGCCGTTATGGGAAAACGTCACCTGATTGCTCTGGGTGCCTTCTTTGTGAGTCTTGAGGATTGTATTGGCATTGCGTGGGTCGATAAAGTGGATTCTATCATCCTGCGGGCGGTCAGTATACCAGAGGAGCACACAAGGGATGCATGACATAAGCTAACTTTTGTACCAACAGCGAGCACCTTGCTATCCGGATGATATGCCAGATTCACATTATCACCTGTGGTAACCGTGGTTCCCAGGCATCTGTTGACTGGAATCACCCGTCCTTATCAGCAACCCGGTCAAGCACTATCCAGACGAGAGAATCAAACTCACTCCTGTAGTCCCAGAATTTGACCTGGCCATTGCAGCAACTTGCCAATTTATCCGGGTGCATTGGGTCCCAGACAACCTTCTCGACGTCTTTCAGATGACCCTTGAGCTCGGTGCTGTTTTTGGCTTCGGGTTTGTCGGGATTCCAAACGCGGACGAGGTTCGTGTTGAGCCCGCAGGCAATTCGATTCCCGAGATTGTTCCAGGCTATCGAACGTATGACAGCATTGTTCGAGTGGCTAGAGGGCCTATGCTCACGGTATTCGCGAGACTTGCTTGGATGGAAGGCGGCCGTGAAGTAGGAGGGTGCTGTGAATCTGCGGGTCAGCAACGGATGAATCAAGTATAGGCTCCGTATGGGCGGGGGAGGGTGGGGAATTTGGGTCCTGAGTAGAAACCTCATCAAGCACCTGTCCATCGTGGCCCTGCGCAGTTTCATATCCACAGCAAGATCCAGGCATAAATCATAGTGAATAAGGTGCGGGTGGAGTATGGAGTGCTTTGCTCGTTCGTTCATATGGAAAGGTGCGAGGACAATAAAGGGAAGTTGCCGACTGCGGTGTAAGACGAAATGAGACTAAGCTTACCTCTACTTCTTTCAACCGACTTGTGTTTCTGTGCCTGTTGGCCCATTGCCGTCGTTTGCGATGGGGGCGATCGTAATGGCACTTTTCTGCTGGATATAATACGGACGGGTGGTTGATAGACAGCTCAACTTATTTAGTTGCGGTTCGTGAGATTTAGACGGTGGTGCTGTGTGGCAGCTTGGATCCGGTGTTGTGGATCTACACAGCATCCCGGTACGTATGCGGCTGACGGAATTTTGCAGGCGCGAGGCGACATCAACTCTGGCCCCCGGTAGCTCACTCTGATCGGCTTCCTTGGCAACGATGGCCTGGATGATAATTCATGAACCTTAACCACCGTACTGCACATTACTCTGTATATACTCGAGTACATAAAGTTACACCTTGATACAAGAGCATCAACTCATTTTGCCCATATGATTGGATGGACAAAACTAGGTGCGATGTTTCCCTATAGAGCGAGTACCCTGAACGAGCAGTGACCAACCGTTAAACTATGGTAGGCCCAAAGCCACACAACTTACTAAACACAACAGATAGGTGATGAGCGCTCGCTGTTCCTGGGGCTCGCTATATAGGAAAAGATCGCTCTAGTTTTAATAGCAGTGTCGTACCAACCTTGCAGTCTTTAGCCTACCGTACACGGGTCTGGTGATATTCGAAGTGACACTTGCGTTCTTTTATTTACTGCTGCCAATGCGTTTGTCGGCTCCATTAAGCCGGTATACGAATGTAGGTACTGTCGGATCCGGGCTCCATACCATGTATTATCGATGGTCCCGACTTTGGTTTATGCCAAGGGTATCGGCGTTATAGCATCGGGAGATATTTCTGAAATGATGGTCAATACGTATGGTACCGGCATTGCTATTTGAGATGCGGAGTTGCTCTGCGGCTGCAAGCACCTAACCGTGTCGTAGAGTCACGGGGAAAGATCAGCCCAAACGTCACTGGTTCTCGCTGCGGTATAAGGAAACCAGAGCAGGGCCCATTTTTTTTTTGGTTTTTTTTCTTTCTCGGAAAGGCAGCATTTTCTTTCATGGCAAGAGAAGCGGCTTATGCCACCTAGAGCTATCCAGAAATACCCAGTATCAATCGCATTAGGTATTGAATAAGAATGAAACCGAAACGCTCTCCTTCAAGTTCTCAGCCCTTGTAATCGCTAACAATACCATAACGCCTGCTATAGCTTAAAGAAAAAGAATGAAGCAAAAGAAAGAAAGAAAGAAAGAAAGAAAGAAAAAAAAGAACGATGGGATTTCCCACGGCTATGATAGCTAAGAACTGCCACCATTCTGGCTTTCCTCCTTTTTCTTCCGTCCCCCTGTTCCTTCAATAACCTCATCCACCTTCTCCGTTAATTCCGGGAACGAAACCTTGATCTGATCCGCCAGTACATCACGGAAGTCTCTGTATGCCTCCATCTTGCCTTTCATGAACTGATTCTGCTTGACGACGATCTCGATAAACTCGCGCGTGTAGATATCGGGATTGCGACCGTCTTCGATGTACTGGATAACTTCGCGAGGTACTGCGACGTCAAGCTCCGGTTTGGCAGCCACGGAATCGAGGGTTTGGTATTGAGTGGAAAGCTTGTTTCTGGAACAATATTAGACGACTGTGTGAAACGGAGAGGAATGGGGGGGCGACATCAGGTTGGCAATAACATCTACCGACTCAGGACCCTGGAACTCGTGAACCCCTACTGAGATCTCATAGAGTGTCTCAATCACAGCACGAAGATTCTCTGGAGTGTGACGTGAGCGGTGAAAGAAATAGCCGGCGACTAGGAGGAATTACCTTCCACATTTTTAAGAGCGCCGTTCGGTGGGGGAGCCATTGGTGTGATTACTGGGGGTCGGTTGAAGGTGGTTTTGTTGTGAGGTTACGGTATTCGGGCTTTGTGGAAACTTGCGCAGGGGATGCGATCTGCAATAATTCCCACGCCCCAGACATGTGACTGGTGTTGCCAAGGCGGGAGATCCCGAGCGGGCACCATCACAGGATAGCACTCGACGGGGGAAACAGAAGGGTTGAACCAAGTTACCAGAACCCCAACCAGCCATACCATCTAAACTGATATTCTAGGTTTGAAAAACAAGGGCAACTCTTGGTTGAACCCCAATCTCATAGATCCGATTCAAATGCTAAAATTCTCCCTTCTTGTGACCAACTAAATCCCTTTCCTCCACAACACGAGGAAGCTCACTCTGCTGGAACATCTCAGGAAGGGAAAACGCAAAATGACCCCTGCAAGAAAGACTATCCCCCAGCGGGCTTTGGGAAATGTCCTAGTCTCTTGGGCGAATATGTTCCTCTCAACCTTCTACGAGGAATATTGCAAGAAACACCCTGGGGCAGACCTTCCGTGCTTCCCTCTTTCTACCCAAACCAGCTTAAGGTATAAGATTTGTCAGGTCACCCTCTGCGACGCCCTTCTTGCGTACGCGCCGGATTCTGGCTCTGTCGCCCAGCATATGCTACACCACATCTTTGGCCCAAAGTCCATCACGAATATGGAAAACCTACAGGCCTGTGGGATACCAGACTACTTCAGAAGCCTTTGTCTCAAGCCAGAGTTCCCAGCCAAGTTCGAGGACTATTGCCGTGGATGGCTAGATGGGTTCCTGCTTCCATGTAAACCCCCTCCATCCCCAACCAAAAAGAATCCAAGCACTGACTTGACCCGCAATCCTAGTGAACAATAAGCGCCACTTCCCCGATCTCACCCCGCCTGAGCTTGGCCAGCTCATAAGGCAAAAGAACCGCTGTCTCATCCGCGACGGGTACCGCTGTCCATTGACAGGCGCATACGACAAAGACAGACCGTACATTCCTGATACCGCGCAAACAGTCGTGACCCTCGACTTGGCGCACATCATCCCCCTACAGATCCTCACTGACCCGGTCCTGCAAGAGTACTTCAAAACCTTCACTGGCCTCCCGCCCTCGCACGTGCGCGCCTCCTCCCTCAACCACCCGCGCAACGCGCTGATCCTGGAGGCGAACGCTCACCGCGACTTCATCTCCTACAACTGGGGAATTGTGACTGCCAACCTCAAGACTGCGACCAATAGCATCTTTGACAGCCCTACCAGACCCAATACTAGGTACAAGGCTGAAAAGGCTTGCGGGGGCCTCATCTCTTTCAAGATGCCGAACTCTCTGCTCGTCTTCGGCGAGGGGATGAGGAGCATTGAGTTGCCGGATGGTGACTCTTTGGCTTTTCACCTTGCGGTCGGGAAGGTGTTCCACGAGAGTGGTATCAGCAGGACCCTTGCCGCCTTCGTTAAGGAGGTTAATAGCCATAGCTCGAGGGGCCAGTTGGGCGATGAGACGGAGGATGTGTTCGCTGCGTTGGAGGAGAGCCTTTCGTCCGCGGCCGGGAACTTCGTGGTTAGGTAAGTTGAAGTTTTCTTCTCTGAAGATGTGCGCACCACAATCTGGAGCTGGGGGGATGTAGGTGGATTGTATGAAAAAAGGGATCTGAGGGGTGATTTAGTGGATAGATTGAACTACGCTTTTAGTTCATACAGTGTCGCAATCTAAATTTAACTTTCTATGGTCGAATCGGTTCATTGAGTGATTGTGTGTGTTGGGAGTGGTCTTCGTCATGATATATCATTCGGTGAATGCATTCGTGAGAACTATTGAAAAGCTGAGTAGCAAACACTCGGGATATTTTCTATCTCTGGGCGGAAGCTCAAAGCCTTTGCTAGCGCAGTCTTGCCCCCCCGCTGGCTAGTTATCAAAACACCGAAGCACTACACAGCCGGTTTAAAATTCTGTTTTAACACTACATAACAACTTTCTTCCAATGCCAAGAGGTCAAAGTATCACACAATTAGATCCAGATTTTTAAGAGGCTATTGGCGCCCACGGTATTTGCTGTAGAGAAGTTCCTAGGTTTTACCGGCCGTCTTTAAAACCAAACACCTTATTCGTAGTCTGAGGCTGCCAAAAAAAAACCCCCCCATTGCCATATCGAACCAGATTCTGGAATCCTACCACCTGACCTACCTCCCATGAAGTAGAGCCCAGACACCGGAATTTCTGAGGCTGGTATCTAAAAGCCGCTTGGAGGTATCCCTTCCCTGGGCTATACGGCGATGATATGTGAAGGGTGGCACTACACTCTCAGCGAGAAAAAGTCCGGAGACAACGGGAGGAATTGAAATTCCTCACAACGCTCAACCATCACAATACAACAACTCGAGCTAATGCCGCAGTGAGAATTAAAGATATTCTATCACTAGCTCATGCTCCTGGATAGGGGAGGGACGTAATTATACAGGTCTTGGTATTAGTGGTCATTCTACTCGAGTAGTTGTAGTTATAATAATAATCGCTATTGTGGATACCGTATATCATGGTGGTTGAATTTGTGGCGGATCCTGGTTGCGCCCGTGATCTCAGCACTGGCTCTCGCCGCGAGTATCTGCAACCCTATTTTAATGAGGGAAGACCCCCGCTTCCCCTTACCAAAGCCCCGCTTTTCCCCGGCCTCTCAGAATTCCACCAACAGATCATACTTAATAACTCCTCGTCTATAACAGTACAAGTAAGAAAGAGTGGGAGATGTCTCAATATGCCGTCGATAATAGCACCAACCTCTCCAATAATACGAACTCTTTTAACGTGCATAATAACTATGTCGTTCCCGACGATCGGTCCCCACTCCTGACCTGGCTATCACCCCTTGAGCCCAAGCTCCGGCATCGGGACATCCAAGAGCACCGCGTCGACAATGTGGGAGAATGGTTTTTGCATACCGAAGAATTTAAAAATTGGTATAACTGGAGTAGCGATGGTGAAGGTGATAAGGTAGTCTTGTTTTGCTATGGAGGTCCGGGAGTCGGCAAAACATTTATCAGGTAACGAGAATTACCCTAGGAGGAGAGAATAAAGGGAGCCAGTGCTAATAGACCGTGGTGACAGTTCGCTGGTAGTGGATAGGTTGTGCGATCAGTCTAGGGGACAAAACACAGCTGTTACGTGTTTCTACCTAGACTTCGCAGCGCGAAAGGAGCAGTCGGTGGCCAGTATTCTGGGCTCCTTGCTAAGACAGGTTGTTGGTGGACTGGAAAGGATTCCGGAGGAAATATCACGGGCTTTTCAAGAGGAGAGGAATTCTATTGGTGGACGGGGACCACGACTCCCGGATATCGTGAAGATGCTACAGACTGTCACCTCGCTGCGCACATTTGTATGCATTGACGCTTGGGATGAATGCGCGGCGGCGCATCGGGTTAAGCTCCTTAATTCGCTACAGCAAATCCTCCAAACATCCCCGTGTACACGGATATTCATCATTGGAAGGCCCCACGTTCGGGCTGAGATCGAAAAGCGTTTGACTGGACGAGTGATAAGTGTGTCGGTAGGGCCCAGCCAAAATGATATCATGGAATACCTTCGTCTTAGGCTTGACGAGGACGAAACCCCAGAAGCCATGGATGAGAGACTAGAGGCAGAAATTCTGGAGAAAATTCCTCAGAGGATGTCAGAAATGTACGTTGGGGGAATGCTATTAGGGATCTCGCACCACACACAATCTGCTAATAGATATGAATTTAGGTTTCTGCTGGTTTCCTTAAGTATCGATACAATCTTACAAGAATCGACAATCTCCCGAAGACGAGAAAAGCTAAGGAAAATGACAAATGGGTTGGAGTTGGGAGATGTTTATGGTGCAACAATCGAGCGGATAAAGGCGCAAAGTGGAGACAAATCGAGACTTGGGATGACAACTTTGATGTGGATCAACCATGCGGAACGGCCATTGCGAGCGGATGAGCTCTGCCACGCCCTGGCAGTCGAGCTAGGCTCCACGGATTTCGATGTTGGCAACATCCCTTCTATGTCGACATTGGTAAACTGCTGTCAAGGACTTATCACTGTGGATAAGGAGGAATCAACGGTGCGATTGATCCACTTTACTCTACAGGAGCATCTTTCCGCTCATCCCGATATATTCACTAAACCTCACTCGGCGATGGCCGAAATCTGCTTGACCTATCTGAATTCCCGACGGGCCAAAGCCCATTCGACCGATCCTTCCCCTGATACCCAGAACACACCCTTTCTAGAGTATTGTTCAGTATTCTGGGGGGTGCATGCAAAAAGGGAGCTCTCGGACTGCGGGAGATCGCTTGCGCTAAAGGTATTAAAAGAGGATTATGGTCAGATATCGACCAGATTACTTTTAGCGGAAGTAAACCATTTTTATTCCTCGGATTTCAATACTCTCTATCGGTTCAGTGGGCTACACTGCGCCTCGTTCTTCGGAATTGTTGAGGTTGTAGCTGGTTTAATAGAGATGGGATGTTATGATATCAACGAAGTCGATTTTTTGGGCTGCGGACCGCTTGCATGGGCTGCCCGGAATGGACATGAGGAAGTGGTAAAGATATTACTCGGGCAGGAAGGGGTCAACCCCGACAAGCCAGACAATGGCGGCCGAACACCGCTCTTGTTTGCTGCTGAGAATGGGCATGAGGGAGTGGTGGGAATGCTACTAGGGCTGGATGAGGTTAATCCTGACAAGCGAGACAATGACGGCCAAACACCACTCTTGTTTGCCGCTCAGAATGGGCATGAGGGAGTGGTGGAAATACTACTCGGGCAGGAAGAGGTAAACCCCGACAAGCCAGATGAATGGGGCAAAACACCGCTCTTGCTTGCAGCTCAGAGTGGGCATGAGGGAGTGGCGAAAATGCTACTCGGGCGGGAAGAGGTCAACCCCGGCAAACCAGATAAACGCGGCCGAACACCGCTCTCGCTTGCCGCTGGCCGTGCACATGAGGCAGTGGTGAAAATGCTGCTGGGACGGGAAGAGGTCAACCCCGACAAGCCAGATGAATGGGGCAAAACACCGCTCTTGCTTGCCGCTAAGAGCGGGCAAGAGGGAGTAGTGAAAATGCTACTTGGGCGGGAAGTGGTCAACCCCGACAAACCAGATAAATGGGGCCGAACACCCCTCTCGGTCGCTTCCCAGCATGGCTATGTGGAGGTGGCAGCCCTGCTACAGTCGTGCAAAGCGGTAACCCCCGGTACGGTTTAAGGCCTAGGAGTTACTGTACCGCCTCCTGGAAATAACCTTCGCCTCTTCCTTTTCCAGGTATATTACTCTCTATAATGCAGTGGACATCACTCCCTACCGACCGGGCGAATCCCATGTGATGGTAATGCAGATATATGTCATACTCTTGCTTCTTGTTGTATATTCCCTCTCACGGCCGAGTGAGAATTTATGAGTCTCTGTTCACAATGTTCTGTAGAGATTGGTTCGTGAGGGGGGGGGGGGGGGGGGGCGGGGGTTCTAT
>Ga0307517_10005022_pt1 | contig 20116 bp, 15 predicted proteins | sample 23_EM_MG_FD_194515 | JGI IMG/M metagenome (GOLD analysis project Ga0307517, IMG submission 194515) | Populus trichocarpa ectomycorrhiza microbial communities from riparian zone in the Pacific Northwest, United States - 23_EM | ecosystem: Host-associated > Plants > Roots > Unclassified | place... | reverse complement strand
CTCATTTCATTTTTTCAATCAACTGTCGCTATTTTTTGGCTCATGCATTACGTTCTGTTTGTACAGACATAAGTAGCTGTTATGAGATTATGTCTACACAAATAGTGCAGACCGTAACTTGTGTCTGGCTTTCTGCCATCAATGTCCATGAAAGCTCCTAAATCTGGAAGAGAATTTTTTAAATCCTGCAAATATGAAAGGAGAAGAGAAGTCTCGAGTTCTTGCTCTTCAATAACCTTCGATCACAATCAAAACATAATTTTTATTATGCATTTTGAGTACAACAACTTTTACTCTTTTCAAAACAATACAAGTACCATATGACCAAAACCCCAAGCACAAATTATTATGAGTAAAAACATGAAAGCCACACCGAATACACGCCTATATTATCTCACACAAAAAATAAAAATAAAAAAGTAGAAATTTTCAGATTTAGGCATCAGGATTTGCCAAGAAGTAAGCTTCAACGACCTTGAACAAGGCCTCTGTCTTTTTGCCATATACGTCCTTGATTTTATCTTTGTTGATCTCACCATCACCTTTGATGTGATATGTGCTGGTTCTCTTGCAGATGGATCCTCCTTCAGGAGTAGGCACAAACTTGTTCTCGTAAATAACTTTCTCAACTTCAGCGAACTTCCAAACGTCAGCTTCAATCACGCTGAAGCTATAGGTGAAGTTCTCTTCGTCGATTGCTTCAATCTTTTGCTTCACATAATTGAGCCCTTTTCCTGCAAATGAAAACTTAAATTGTTACTTGTTTGATCAAAATATGCATGTTCTGTGATCAACAAACTTAGATTGTTACTTGAAGCTATAGGTGAAGTTCAATCTTCTTTAAACAATAAAAATAAAAGCTAGATTATATTAAACTAATTTCAAGTGTAAAAACTAGGTAGAGATTAACACACACACTTGCCTTCAACAAAAGTAATCTTCCTGACAGTTCCTGGTCCTCCATTTCCTTCAATTATCTCGGAGCTCTTAATATATTCTGGTAGAATTTTAGGCATAAGAGCGTCGGTGTCAAGGCAATATGCCTTGAAAAGCTTGGCTGGAGACACAGCAACGAGGAATTCATTTTCCAAAGTGATGACACCCATTGTAATATAGATAGAATGATCAGAGAAGATCGACAAGGAGTAGAATATTTGGAGTTGAAGGATGGTTTTGTGGTACATGTATGAGATAAGTAGAGGTGGTATTTATAGGATGGAAGTGAAGGTTGTCTCATGTGAATTTTGGTAAATGATCAAATACGTTAACGAAATTTCTTCATGAATTTGGCTCTCGGTGTCTTTTTCGAAGAAGAAAAATCAACGTATTTTTTTTTAATGGTATTTTCTCTCCAGGTCAAGGAAAGTGACTATAAAATCTGAAGATAATTCTCATTTCCTTCTAGATGATATATTTATAAGCCGCCCCCGTCAATTTTTCAAGAGAGGATTAGGGCTTGGGCTTGAATTGTCTACTTTCCCTTCACTACTTTTTAGATCCTCTAACTGAAACCATCTCTCATGAAGGAAAGTATTATTGCTTTCAAAATGAGTTCTTCCAGGGTAGGCTTTATTTTCATGGTTATTATCTTTACTGTTTGTGAGTTTAATCAAGATATATATAAATTTATTTATTTTCATGGTTATTATTTTTAGAGTTTGTGAGATTAATCAAGATATATATAAATTTATCTAGAGACCCATATTAATAATAATAATAACAAAAAAAAAAAGGTACTGCTTTCAGACAATTAACGAATATCCCATAGCACAAGTTCATAGAGTCAAAAGTCAGAAGCAGAGATTTTGATTGGTAGGCATTTAAAATACATGGAGAGATTGTTGACCTTTTTAGATTATCCACCATATCAAAACGTGTTATGAGCCTGGATGCCATGAAAACATAGTGTGTAAACTTGAGTTCCAATATGAATCTAACAATGTTATGGGAAATTCCAAAATTACAAGATTAATTCTTTTTGTGTGTTCCCAAACTCCAGTGCTGGAACCATCCCAGAAATAGTAAGAGACGAAGTTCTCATCAACTAGGCAAATAAAGCTTAGAGCATCAAACCAAAGCATCGACCCACATGCTAGTTTGCCTTCTTTTAGTGGGGGAGAGAATGTATATTTGTTGTCCCGCTTGTAGCCATCAAATATTTTATACAACAAAAAGAAATCAAAATGACCTCAAGAACATCAACTGTTTATTTTGCATCAATGCCCTCCTTTTCCTTTGCTCCTTCTGTACATTTCTTTAACACCAATGAACTCTTGTTTCTGTGCATTACTGGATTTCATGTTAGAAAACAGGCCTTGAATTGCCTTATCCACGCAGCAGAAACAGAGAAGTTTATAAATTTCCTTGTGTTTAATGCAATGAAGGAAGAATGAAAACGAAATTGGCATCACCAATCGACAAGTTCCTTGTGCACGTGCTTTCTTCAGTTTTTAGCCAAAACTATCTGGAGTACTGAGAATGAAAGACCCTACAGCTAAGTCATGTTTGTTCTAAGGAACTGCATTTTTCATTTTGACTTCAATGAAAAATGCCAACTTTGGAACTTGGAACTTTAATGATGACAAGTCTTTGTATTGTTATACTTTTGTTAATCAAAATTCCGAAATTGGATAGGTGTCAAGATACCTAGTTGTTGAAAATTGTAAATCCCTTTTGCTGGAAAACTCTACTAGTATTTTCCTGAGTTGTGACAATCTGCTAACCAAGCTACTGATAGTCAGGAATTCTCTTATTTGTTTCCTTTCCCAAACCTTCACATATATAACCTACTAACCTTTGATTATGCATGTTTCCAGGTAAAACTCAGGAAACGATATTCATAGTGTGTGAGAGCTTTCTTTCCTCTTGTAATTGCAGGAAACGATATTCACATATTTGATGCAGCAAGGCAAAAATTGCTCCTTTTGTCTTTGTTTCAACAATAGTTGAATACCATCAAAAACCTACAATCCATATGGTGTCATACAGGGCCCAGCATCACAAGGTGTGATTTGATAAGCTCACCATATCTGCTCAAGGTGGTCCTGATTCCTTTAAGCATGCATGTGGCAGAACATTTTGGTTGGTTTCAACAATATTTCTTGATTATTTATCGTTTCCCTATGCTCTTGGCAATGCTTATGCTCTTGGCACAGGGACAACGTGAAGAATACATATAATTCGTACTTTGACAAGGGTAAGAAACGAGTTGGCTGTTAATGTAAATCCCTGGATTTACATGAAAATAGCCACACTTGGCATGTCCAGATTTGTGTACTCTTGTTGAATTGTTATCTCCTTGTTGAGTCCTTAAATGTGCTTTCGTTAGTAATTTGGTTTCAGAACTCTAGTGTATAGCATTTCTAGCAAGTTTCACGCCTCACATCATATTGAACCTGTTCCTGCTGCTGAAGACGAGGTAGATCGTGTTTAGAACTATTGAAGCTGAAGCAAATGCTGTTCCAGACTTACTCTGCCCTTCAAAAAGTTTGAAACGGTAGATCAATCAGATAGTTATCACTGTATTTTAAACCCCATTAGCATCTTTATTCAGGAATCCAGCATGAAGCATTGAAATATCATCCTGAGGATCTAGTAAATTGAGAAACTATATTTCACAGCAGCGCCTCGTTATTTTTTTTGTAGGAGATCTCTGGAACTGATCCCTTGATCATTCGGGCTACAGCCATGTACATTCTTGGCTGCCAATTCTCTGGAACTAATTTCTCAAATTGCAGAACGTCCTCTCCTGGTGTAGATACTTCAGACACTTTGCTACTCCAATGCAGATACTAAAATCTTGATTCTCAATCAAGCACAATCTGATCCTGCAAACTGGCTAGTTCATGCTTAATCTCTGTTTTGTCAAAGGGTTGCGTTATGACTAGTCAAGTTAATCACCATTAAAAATAAGATTATTGAATAGGCCATTTGGCTAAAAAAAACTACTAATGCTCGCCTAAAGATGAATATTTCCATAAATTCATAAATGAGCAAATGCGTGCATAATTGTTTTCTTTTTCTTACTCTCAAAGAGTAAGGACTTCTTTTTCCGCTGATCAGCAATCCATTTCAAGAATCAGCTTCCTGTACCAAAACATGCAGCCAGAAGAGCTTCTCTCGCATCCAGTGGGTACCATATGTCAAGAAACTTGGAAGCAACCACCACTTCTCCCTTTTCATGACCTCCACCAGCCTTTTTCTTGAATACCACTCAATTTATTGAACCATAATCTCATGTTACAATGATTTGATGTCATAATGTTATCTTGGAATTTCATCCTTCTACGCTGGTGGATGATAAATCTTCTCCCCCTGCCATCATCTGATTCAGTAGTTTTGTACTTTTGCCTACTCTTGATCAATACAAAACAATTCATGAAATTGGAATGAAACACATGCATGCATATATATATATATCCTTTTTGTGATAAAACACTTGCATATTTAAGTCTGAAGAAATGATTTATTGTCAAAATCAATAGCGAATGATCTCTGCTAGTCATGAAGAATCTGGATGCAATCTGGGAACCATAGCTGATGAAAGCTCAACGTGAGAAACACGGACAGCACCAATCAACTGCTCTGGCAATTCTTCTGTAGTATTTGCCTGTAAAAAAGGGGAAAATTAAAAGGAGAATGGTAAAATTTGAACAGATCCACGGTAAATGATTTAGTATTGCCTCTCCATGCATCGCTATATATACATAAATCTCAAAGCATAAGAGCAGCTTGCATCGTTACCATACCAGCAATTACCAAAATGCAGCCAGAGCAATATTCCCTGGCTCTCACACTAGCCCCGCTTGAAATGAGCGATGAAGCATTACAAGGATTGTAGAACACGAAAGGATGCACATGCAGTGGCAACATTACCAAGGGAGCTTGAAAGAGACATCCAAAGTGCTTTTTTTCATTTCATTTTTTTGTTAAACATATTCTTTAAGGGCAGTGACTATGCATCATAACTGAGATAAGTTGTTTCCTGTTTCAGTTTTACCTTACTATTTTCCCCCCAATCAATCGATCAAATCTCTCTTAAAGTAAACTTCTAGACCAAATTTCCTAGCGAAACTTGGTTTTCATATTTTCAAAGTGTTGATGAAACTTGTTTTAGAATAATGAACAACCAAGAGAATTTTTTTTTATTACAACATAGCATACTAATCCTAGAAAGTGATCATAAAGGCTTTGTCCTCTTAAACCTTGTAGCTTGCTCATGAGTATGAATGCAATGTCCGTAATTTCAGTTGGTAGCCTTCCTGGTCATATAAATAACCGAGATGGTTCTATGAAATAGAGCCTCCTGCATGACACACCTGTACTAGGAAAGCCATGTCAACCACCAATGTTGGACTTGTGCCCATTACAAGCCACAGAACTCCAGAAGCAACAGCGGAAGAACCAATATCAACATCGACCTACAGATGCATAAAACCAGTTTAGACGATGCTGATGTGTTGTTCAAGCAATTCTACAGTTACAGATTTGTGTGGTACTTACTTCCAGGTACTTGGGACCACGGATGTAGTTGCACTCAACTGCTTTTCCCAATAAACATGGAGTGCTTCCTACACTTTGGCGCATAATCCATGAACCCTGCATGGTTCAATATAGAAAGCAACTTAGTCATGCTGAACTCATTGCACATATCCATGAACCCTGCAGGATTCAAAAACACTACCTGGAGAACTGATGGAAGAAGCTTAAACCTACTGTTTCGGAATTCATCATCACCATCAACAAATCGTTGCAAGAGAGATCCAGGTACTAATTCCTTCGTCACAAAGTAAAATACCATGCTGTAGTGTGTTGAACCAGGTACCTGTGATAAATGAGATAAAACACAGTTGTTCATTGTTGAAATGGAGCAACTGAAATTCACACCACCTGGTAGAATAAACTTACTTGCAGATTAAAAACCACAGAGAAAAGCCCTTTCTCAGAAGCAACCTACACAGGCATTTAAAGAAGTGCATAGGTAAGTTAGCGCCATCATACAATTGACAACCATGGACTTCTTAAAAATTATTCAATCAACATGGACAAGGGTGACCAAGCTATTTCAACTCTTAGGATTAATCAGATACAAATATGGTCAAAAGCAGCTCTGCCCACCAACACCAACTGGATAAAGTATTGAGATTATTTATATTTAATAAAGGTCCATTGGCAGACCAGAACAAATTATTTCAGAAAAGTGTGTTTTGAAGTTGTGAAACGAACAGCACCAAAAGAGAAGAGGGGGGAGCCTGGAAGGTCTTTACTTGTGCTGCAGAACCTCGACGCCTAGAAACATGGTCCATTCTTTTCGTGTCCTTGAACCAATCCACAGCAACAAGATCCATCAAATGTTTTCCAGCAGGGACCTTCATATGCACATTGCATAGAGTGCAACAAGTGCAAGATAAACAAGGTCATAAGATGATGACTTTCTAACTCCCGATGTACTTACTAAAAAAAAGAGAAAAATGGCAGGGAACCTTTGATTTGTCATAAAAAAAACGCTTGCTGCGAACGCTGAAGTTGTCTCCAGCAGATATTTGCCAGCAGTCATGGGCATTGTCATGATCATCATGACATAAGTTACCAGAAAAACAGGATAAATCAATTTGATCCACTGGTTGTTCCTCCAAGACTGTTTAAACGATTGTTATTTAAATTCTCAAACAGTTCCATAAAAGATTAAACTTATTAAAATGAGCAAAACAAAGAAATGTTGCAGCTATCATCCACCTGTTCTCTTTGAATTGTTCTTATGCTGAGTTGGGTTATTCTGAAAATTAAGAAAAAAGAGTAGTGTTTACATTGTTGATGTAGAAATCGTATGAGGACAAGATGTCAGCCATACCTCTTCTTCTTCCTCGGTTATTTGAAATTCTTCATCCTCATCGGAGTATTCATCCATCAGTGCAGAACTTGCAGTTTTTTGGGGTGAAACATAACCTGAGGTGTTAATGGCTATGGCTGGGATTCTTGTATGGGCATCTCTTTCATCTCTTTGGGCACACCATGCACGTAGTCCTGTCAGAAAAGGCAACATAACCATTACTAAACCAGAAAAAATGGAGCATTGAGATTGAAGGAGTGCTTACTCAATGACCAAACAGGAATTAGAAACATCAAGTTACTGCTGAGTTGTGGCTTAAATTGGTGAGTTGGTTTAGGTTAGATTGGTAATTGCATGGAGTTGTGTCCTAAACAAGAATGAAATGTGTTGATATATTTTGTTTACGAAAAGAGACTTTTCTTGTTGGAGCTGGACTTGAAGTATGTTTCCTAATGAAAATAAGACTTCATTGCAAGTATAAATATCATGTGTTGTGGCTAATTTTTGTGCGCCTCTATTATTGATGGTGTGTGGCGGCAACCACAAATCTTAGATGGTAGAATTCTTTGGTGTGTGCCATGGTGGGTTTTGTGAAATGGTTGCCTTTGCGAGGCCTAGTAGTTGTGAAGATTCTAGATGTAACTGGGTTTTCAATAATAAGGTATTTGTGTAGCGTTTGATTAGTGGATGTAATCTCCAATTTTTTATAGTGAAGTTTTGTGGAGTACGCTTTGCCAAATCAATCGTTATATTTCATGTCCCTTTTAACAGTTACATGTTTCATTACTTCTTAGCCTTTGGCATCAACTCTATTTGATCAATAATGAAATAATAATAAAAAAAAGAAACGTAAATTCGACAAGATGTGATATTGATGAGAATATTGATGAGAATGGAAATAATTAAAGGAAACAAACAAAAGGAAAATTAGCACCTACAACCCAACCCCAAACCCAGACTTCCAGATGAGAGGAAGTAGTGCAAAAGCATATAAGAATGACAATTTATGATGTTGAGAAATTTTAGCATACAATACTATTGTTTTGCCTTGCTATGGTTAATAAGAGAAGCAGGAAAAGAGGTGCTTCTTCCACACTTAGCTTTTAGCTGCTTTTCTATGATAAATTGCTCGATCTTTTTTCCACAACACTTCTATTCTAGAAAATGTTGGATCAAAGCAGCTTAACTTTTAAGCACAACAAGGCTAAATAAACCTATCAATTTCTGACAAGAGTGGCAGATTTCAGTGAGTAAATCACAGAAGGAACTCACCAGCGATATTATTTAACATCTCAAGAAGACAATGCTGCTGAAATGATGGAATGTAACCCACACCCCATCCCTTTAGATCAATCTGCATAAGATGCTGCACCTGTGTTCTAGGTCTCCCATTACGAGGTTTCAAAGGGGAAATATTGAAACCTCCACCTGTAAGTCAGAACGTAGCTAAAAACTATCAGAAACTCTGCTGATAGATTCCTAAACACAAACCAAAGGGACGGGAATTTGAGACTTACTCTCAACATGAGCACGCACATAACCTGATTGTGGAACACAGTTTGCATGCTCTCTAGAACGAAATAACACAACTGCACAATAACAAGAAGGTTAAGCTTGTGACAAGTTAGAACATCAAAATTGATTTGGACAATCAAAAACATTTACCATAGCTTCCATCATCATTTCGCCGCCAATACCTTACATAGCAAAGGTCACGGGGCCACACAAACCTGCAACCCATTTATATGTAAGTGACAGAAGAAGATAATATGTGATTTCTGAAGGAACGAAAGGAACTTCACTCTTGAAATATGGATATACACTAGTAATCTTAAAAATACTGTTCGATGTAGGTTATGTAAAACACATCCTACTTATTCTTTCTCAAGGAAAAATGGCTAAACCCTGGCGTATTTATGCCCCTACTTGGAGAGCAACTTAGATTTTCATAACACAATTAATTATTGCGCATACATGGCTTGGAAAAGAAGAAGGGAAAATATTAGGATATATAGCTTAATATGGATTTTCTATGGCTTTATTTTGGAAATTTCATACTAGAAAACACGACCAACAACACTCCATATGAAATGCATTCATTATTTTGACATAGGCAAGGAAGCAATTTATTTGGGGGTGTAGGGGATGATAGTACTTTGGAAACCAGTCCAGCTGAAGACGATGATAGAGTATTGCTGTGTGTCCATCTACCTCTTCAACTAAAGAACCATGCTGGAAAGTGGAATCCCACCTGCAAAAGGCAAGAAAAATATCATTCATGAATTGTCAAAGTACACGAAGAACATAGCACATTGCGTAAAATCATATATACCAAACAGCAATTCTCTTCAAGTATTTGCAGGAGTTCTTCGTGAATAAGTCAAGTTAATAAAACATTAAGAATTAAAGATTCAAGTAAATTGCATATAGGTAGAATTTAACACCATATTATGCACACAGCAGTGCATCAATCTACAGGGGGAAGCACACATTTAACAGGGTCTCTAAAACCATCATATTAAGTTCTGGGGTGAAAAGGGAAAAAAACCTACTCAAACCGTGTTGCATCCATGCTCATTACAAGTTCAAATATTTCTTCACATGTAGCCTTAACAATACCTACAGCCTTCATTGCTTGACTGCAGCTCCTCAGCTGCATCAAGGAAACAATAAATGGTGGCAAGACCAATTAAAGCCTCATACATAGCAAACCAAAGTCTAACACAGAAAGCAAATGAACAAATGATTCCATACAAGGTAATCAGTTTCAGTAAGCTCTTCAAAAATGCGGAGTCCTGTCATATGTACAGCAAAAAAAACTTGAGTATAAATTCATCTATACCACCGTAACATAGCCAGCAATCAAATTCCCAGTTCAAGTCTTTAATGTGCTTCTATATATGAACTTTTAAACGATGAAAGAAAGCTATGAGAAATAGGTCACCATTTTGGCATTTTAGAAGACGCCAACGATTTATAGGGAATGCTTGGTTGTTAGCAGTCTGGTTTGGCAATTCTGAGTCACATTCTGGTGTACGGTCCACTACTGAATCAGGAGAAACTGCCAGTTAGGAACCAAATGAGAATTGGAAACAGATTGAATCAATAAGTTGAATTCCATGAAAGGAGTCATGAAAACCATTTCCAATTGTTTTTCTCCAGAACAAATTTGTATGAGTGTTGTCTTCATCCTCATGTTCACCAAACCTGCAGACAATTCAGAAATCAGGAAAGTGCACACGCATATTGCCTCCAGACTTTCATAGCAGTTGGAGCAGCTGATAAAACTAGCTACAATAGCAGTTCAAATTGTTGATGAATCTAACATCAATTGCTGGAATATTGTAGTGGTAGAAAATGGCTGACCTAAAATGTAATGAAATTCTTTTAATAAAGACACATGAAAGTGAACTGCTGCACAATTTATTCCCTTAAAATACAGAATATGTTTGCCAGTATCAACATAGTTTTACCAAAGCAGGCAGAAAATAATGCTATGAAGGCATCTACTTTCTTACAGCTAAACTAGCAGAGAAATAGAACAGGCACTCACTGGCTTCCATTTTCTGATGAACTAGCAGTCACCCCATTATCCATGCCAGATCCATACTTGTATGAGGCATATTTGTCACTAACAGTGTTATGCTGCAACCAAATCATGCAATAAGTCTTATATGCATCATCATTCCAGTCAGTGTATAGAAACTGAAAATGTTCAATAAAGAGTCAACGGAACATCTTATGGTTAACCAAGGATATTTCATCCAGGATTTCATAACACCTATATTTACCAGTGAATCAAACCAAAACTCAGAAGGAGAAAAAGCTATCGAATTATAAGGACTGGCAGATAACAAAGTTTACACATTCTGAAGTATAGAGACCTGATCAATTACAGATTCAATTTTTTCCTTCCAGATCAGTGCTTCCTGGATGTTAAATGCCGACAACTGAAATAAGAAAACAGCACATGCGGATCAACATTTTCTACAAACAATTCAGATGCCACAACAAATTCAGCAAGCTAAGGAAGTGCAAAAGGTTAAGAATGTTGTATTCAGACAAAGATCTTGTTTTTGCTTATTTCCAAGGCAGATACTAAAGATATTATCTTCATTAAGAATTTCAGAAACTGAGAGCAAAGACTACTCACTGTTATTGCATTATTCTTTTCTTTCTTGTTGTAAACAGATAGAGTGTAAATCATCTGCAGAAATGAAAACAATATTCAGGTTAACTTGTAGATTCAATAATTACATTGAAACTCTCCCATCAGCAAAATTACATTACAGCTAATTAAGATACCACCAGCTCCCTAAAGCTGGTTCTCCATGAAAAAGGGACCACTCAAAGAGAAAGAGAGGAAGGAGAGGCAAAGTCACCAGAGTGACAACAGCAAACTAATTTTCCAACAGTAATTGAAACAAAAACCCAAACAATTACCAGCTTCCCAAGATGCAGTTTCATTAGGTTAAAAAAAAAATCCCAAAAAAGCATTTGGAATGTTTGTTTAACATTCAGTTCAACACAAAACAAATCCACATTCACATGAACAAATACAAAGTTAGTGTGAAGCCTATCTGCTAATGGAGGCTAATCCAATTCATTTGCATACCAAAACAGTTGGCAAATTTCTGATAAGAAGATATATCCTCCTTCAAACATGGCAATGCCACCACTTCTATTTATGTTTTGGAACGAAATTGGATTGATGTGCATTCGTGTAATGCACATCAATTTAACTATCTTCACTACTACTGACATCCATCATCACCATGAAGTCACTTAAACATATATAATTTCCAACCCCATTAAATTTCCTCAACTTCCACTACTCAAAAAAGAAATTCATCAACTTTCCAATTCCTTAAAAATGAAACTGATAAAAAAGTATGATGTAATTATTGAAGCTGCTAATGATCCTATATATTAGAAAACTATGCATAGTTATATATCTGAATGGAAAAACTCACATGTCCTTGATGAGTCTTCAAACCTCTATCCGCTACCCTACAATTGCCATCAATCAAAAGGGTCTTGATTGGAACCTAATTTAAAATAGACAAAGACTTCAACACTCAACAACATACCTGCATTCTCGTTTCCATAAATACAAAAATCCATATAAAAAAGATACATTTTTTTTTTTTAATTCCAGAAACTCATTCGAAATAAACTTTGGGAATTATTAAAGAACTAGTGCAAATTTAACAAAAAAATAAAATAAAAATAGTTACCCCATTATCTTTCGGTCTCCTCTTGTAATAAGAAAGGAAACTGGGCTCCAGGGTGAAGTACCTCATGTGAATATATGTACTCCCGATCTTTCGCCTTCCGTACCTTACCATCCACCCTTCGTATATCAATTTTTGCCCTCTTGCCCTCCCAGTCTCCTCTAAAATAGTAGAATTCTCTAAAAACAACAGAAAGAAAGGATGATCTTATTATTACTTGGTTTTTTCTTTTTTCTTTTGCTCGCATTTTCTTCATCGTCAATGTATTCAGCTTGTGTATATATCAATGATATGGGGTTGTTCCAAGCATCCTGAAGTAGCCATAAAAGTAGTATATATAGCGCAGCATCCCAGTACTTGGTTTGAGAACCTGACCATGAAACACTAGTAGTATTTTTAAGCAAGTAGTAAGAAAACAACTGGAAACAGTACCATTAATGTCGATGTTGAGCCACTCCAGGCGGTTGGTTTTGGCGGCAGATGGTTCTTCTGTTCAAAGAAAAAATTAGCTAGTAGTAATTAAGTAATTGTATGTCATGGGGAGTTGATGATGTAATTACAGAATAGTATAGCTTACCATCCCAGTCTCTGCTTGACGAAAGAGAATTGATCTTAAGGGATCTTCTCAATCTGTTAGTCATGATCAGCAGCAACCTCAGCCTCAGCCCAGCTACCTCCCTTGCAACTTCAAGCCACCAAAATAAATGGTTCCCTTGCTGCTTCTCTCCCTTACTACTTGCTTAAATAGGCTTATTCCATTGATGAGTTGACTCACTGCGATGTGGATGAGTCTCTCCGCTCTTTGTTTTATCCATCTCAAGATGATACGAGATTATATAATATTATATTGTTAATGAATAGTGTTGACAACAGCTTATGTGGCTGGCTGATGACTGTTTGCTGGTGCTACCGTGTATTGTTGCAGCAAACCTTTCTTCCTTGATATAATAAAATTACTAAGATAAAATATTACATGTCATGTCAGAGAAAGTTGTGACTTTTATTTTTTAATCTCCTTCGTCGTTCATCAAACCTGGTTTGTACATAAAATAATCTTATTTTTTAAAATATTTTTTATTTAAAAATATATTAAATAATATTTTTTTTTAAAAAAAATAATTTTTGATATTAATATATCAAAATAATTTAAAAATACTAAAAAATATTAATTTGAAGCAAATAAAAAAATAAAAAATTTTTAATTTTTTTCAAAAACACTTTTAAAACATAAAAACAAACATGGCTAGAAGTTATTTGAAATTATATTCCAAATACATTTTTTTTAAAAAAATTAAATTTTTAACTTTTAAATTGTTTTGATGTGTTAATGTTAAAAATATTTTTTAAAAAATATTATTTTAATTTATTTTTCAGTTAATAATATTTTAAAAATAAATTATTATCATACTCTTAAACACTTCATTATTAAATTAACTCGTACATTAGCAAATTATGGTAAATTAACTAGATTTATCTTAAACCAAAATCATTTTATGTCTTTTTAGTTAAAATCATATATTTTTAATTAAAAAATATGTATTGAAATCTACATTATTATGTTTTATTTGAATTTAATTTAGATCATGACTTGATTTTCTAGAGGATTAATTTCCGACCACCTCACCCAAGTCAAGCTCCAATTTCCCGAGTTGATATGCGGGAAGGACTTACTTTAACTACAAGAAAGACCCTCTTGAGAATTTAATGCTACATTTTATTACATCTTATTGTTTATAATAGTTTACGTGCGCGAAAAATTACTTACTAAATATTATAACTTTATTGTTAAATAAAAAAAAATAATGATCATAGAACCCTAAGTGAAACCATTCACATTTCACAGCCAACTCCCACACCACTGCTCTCCTTTCGCCATATGGAAGCTGTGAGAGCAAACCAAGGAAAACACCTAAAACCCTGCATCCAATACCCAAACCCACAAAAAGCCAGCGTCTGCTGGCTCCTCACATGGCCAAAATCTCTCTTCTTTCCTCATTATCCCCGGCTTATCTTGCCTTTCTTAGGAGAAACGTGGTCTGGGGTTATTAATATGGAGCCAAAAGGACGAGTCTTGGGCTTTGCACGCTTGTTAGTAGTGTTGGGGTTTTTCTTGTGAAAAGAGCTTTGAACTGGTTTTAATGGAGATAACTTGGGGGATATTTGTATTTTCGCGTCATCTGGAGACAATTTTGTGACTGGACTTTGACTGGCAATTGATAAAGGAATCATGGTTTTGAAGAGAGGCTGGAAATCCAAAGGGTCTCCATCATTCCAGTTATAGAGCAATGGTTTGAGGAAGGCAATTCCATTAAACAATCCCATCTTCAAAGTTTTATCAAGCAACTTCGCAGACATCGCCGCTGTGGCCATGCCCTTCAGGTCTTTCATTATTTAACAATCCATTTGCATTTTTCTTCTGCCATGCCCTCACCAAAAACTGACCGAAGACTAGAAGAAAGGTTTGTTGCTGGACCCATAAATCAAACGGTTAAATTGTGCAATTAGCATACAAAATGCAAATAAATGGTCGAATTAACACAACAGCAAAATATTGTGACAAAATACACACTTTTAAGATATATGTTTTGTTGCATAAGATATATTTAGGAGAAAACGTTCATAAAAACCATAGTTTTTGTTCTAATTGATCGACCGGTTCAAACAACTGGATCAAGCAGCCGACCATTTAGCCAGAGGATTGATTCTCAGGCTACTACCTCTTCTAGCAACAAATTTCCTCAAAATCTAAATCTAACAAAAAAAAACTTTATGAGATTTATTATTTACTTTGTTAATCTAACATTTAATTTAGTTAATGATTTTAGAGCGTCAAAAAATTTATACTTTTAACAAAATTTGAGTAGAGTTTTTTCTATATAAAAACTATAACAAAATTTTATCCTACTTAAAAAAACTGTAGACTCAATAAATTCTCACCAAACTTAACAAACTCTCACATTTTATAATCACAAGTAACCCTAGGAATGCAAAAATAAGAAAACATGTATATATCATAAAAAATGAATATAAAATACTTCAATAATACAGTATTTAAGTAATTAAAATCTCATTATATATAAACATAATTAATCTATCTACATCTACGTGGTCTACTATATGATTCGGGCTCATTAGTAGCACGAATGGATCCAGCTCTTGCACCTGCTTGAGTGGCCTTGTCCTCTACCATGACATCATCAAGAGTTTAACATCTCTCCAAAGATTTCAAGTCCAATGCGGCAAACATTGAACCACCAGGACACATAAGTGTAACTTTCATTTTCTTCATCAATATTACAAAGCACTGATGCGATCTCTCGATCCTCTCATAACATGAAGTTAACCTAATATTAATAAAACATTAATGTTAAATAAAATATCAATACATAAAACCCAATTTTTAACATATTTACAATATTTTGAATTTATTGAGCATATTGCTCGTACTGCATGTACCAAGTATAAGAACCTACTCAGGATTCAGAGTAATGACTCGACGTGTGATACTCATATACCAAATCAAATACTTCTTATCTGTAATCACAAGTTGCATCTCTGTAAATATACCATTTCTTCGTACATCCCGTTGTGGTACATAAGCTCCATGGTGGCTTAACCAATCGTAATCATCATTTTTACCTCAATGAGTTATGGCGTTCAAAGCATCAGTCGTATCAATGTCAACTAGAATGTGCTATTTGTAGATGAACTAGTGCATTACTTGATCTAGGCAATGTAGTTCAATCATCTCAAAAAATATCAGCGAGACCACTGATGTTCATATGTCCATCTCGCTGATGCAAATAGCCGGAACAATCGGCAATCTTTCTTCCTTGTAAAGCGTCCACATGACCTTTATAATAGAAGTTTTTTAAATACCAAACAGATACAATTTGGTGGAGTCATGTTTTTTATTTAAAAAATGGCTAAAATACCTGGATAGCATGCTGCCTATCTAGCTCCCTTTAATAAAATGTCAATACATGTGTTAGATTATTTTAAAATATTCTACTAGCACACCACCTAGTATTACAAATATGTTAGTTTAATTATATCCTTAAAAGTTACAATTAGACAATATAAATTTGCATCAATATTGCTAAATAACTTTGCAATACATGCATCCTAGTGAAAGCTGTATTGTAACCCTCATAGTTTGGATAACTATAAGCGACAATTTAAGTATTTGGGATTGGCCAACATGAAGCACCAAGGACCATAACTATTATTAAATAAAAACAAGTTGATTATTTATTGTTAACATAAATATTTTAAATGTAAATTGTTATAATCCAATTTTTCGATTCATACATGAAAAAGTAGCAAACATCCCCTAATTTGTTTGCTTCCTTTATGCATACAAGACATAGATGTTTGTACAAGCATACCAAGACAACAGTCCCCAGCTATATGTGGGGATGGTGTTAAGACCATCCAGGAGCTCTATATGAGGTTTATGAATAATACTGTAAACCCCTGGTTATAATTTTTCTGGGTATTTAAAAGATGAGAAATTTAACTAATAGTAAAATGGGTTAAATTAAATTAAAGAAACCTAAATCAAGATAAAAAATAGTGAAATTAATGAAATAAAAAGTGAATATAGTAATAAATTATTGAAAAGAAAACCATTTGTGAGGACAAAATGAATACGTAAGATCAAGAGAGGTCAATATTCAAATAACAGAAGGTTGGGAGTTTATGTACAAATGATAAAAAGGGGTAGGGATAAATGTGCAATTAACAAGATGTTAAAACTATAAATATCATTCTAGTTTCTCTCTTGGGGCGGCTGGCAAGAGTAAGAGAGAGTTTATAGAGAGGCTGGAGAGAAGATATATTGATAGCAGAACATCCGACAGCTATAACTCCACCTTCCACCGTTGGATCAGAATGATATTTGAATATGTTGTTCTCATCCATGTCGTGTACATTTTCACCGGAGGGATTTTCTATATCAGTCTCCATTTGAGAGATATCGAAGGAGGAAAATATCTAGGAAAATACACTTATGAACAGTCTTCTTTGCTGTATGCTTTCTCCTTCTACCACCGTTGGATTAGGCTATAATTTGGATATGTTGTTCTTCTTGATTCTGTCTAAATTTGAACGGTGGAGATCTGAAAAAAACATTCGGTATAGAAGTTGTGTATCTCGTACAGTAGGTCTGCAAGTTTGAGGTCAGTTCGGTTAAACCCATATTTCTAGAAATTTCACCATTTGATGAAGTTAATATTTGGATATGTTATACTCATAATAATGCATTATAACTTGAAAGAATGGATTGTTTGGAATATTATTCGTTTGTTATTTTTGATTGATTGAAATTGTTGTCAAAGATTGTGTTTAGAAGAATATTGTTCGGAAAGTTTGTAAAATCGATAAGAATGTTTTATTTTGACGTTAAGAGGGAAGATTGAAATAAATAAGATAAATTGGCTCTTATAAAGATATCTTTTTGACACTCTTAAACGATATGTGATATGGCCAGGGGTTGAGATAAAAGAGAAAAGTTAAATTGTGGATGTTGTGTGTAAATGAAAAGATTGATGAATCTGGACAGATTCGTCTCCTGACTTTTAGAGAGAATTCGAGTAGGAGGATAAGAGAATTAGGATCCAGTTTCTTCATAGTAATTGTAGTTTTGGATGTTAGCTAACTAAGAAAATTGGTCTTGCTCAATATGGAGCTGTAGAACCCCAGTTATGGGTCATCAACCGAGATTGGATCCTGACAGACCCTATAGGGTAGTGTTTGTTGATGAGCAATTTTTTACTATCTCAGAGGTAGAACTAGGTTCTTCTTCCTTTAGAGAACTTTTAGCCTCGTGTATTAGCTTTCCAACGAACTAATCTAGCTTGAAACAGAGTTCTATAACTCTAGATATAGTTAAAAATCTGATGAGTGTTCAGATAGTAACAGTTGGACAGTAACAGTTTAAATGTCTAGACAGTAACAATTCAAAGTTAGATAGTAACAGTTGGACAGTAATAGTTCAATGTGTAGACAGTAACAGTTCAAGGTTACACAGTAACAATTGGACAATAACAGTTCAATGTGTAGACAGTAACAGTTCAAATGTATAGACAGTAACAGTTCAAAGTTAGACAGTAACAGTTGGACAGTAACAGTTCAATGTGTAGACAGTAATAGTTCAAATGTCTAGACAGTAACAGTTCAAAGTTATACAGTAACGGTTGGACAATAACAGTTCAATGTGTGGACAGTAACAGTTCAAATGTCTAGACAATAACAGTTCAAAGTTATACAGTAACGGTTGGACAATAACAGTTCAATGTGTGGACATTAACAGTTCAAATGTCTAGACAATAACAGTTCAATGTGTAGACATTAACAATTCAAAGTTAGACAGTAATAGTTGGATAGTAATAGTTCAATGTGTAGACAGTAACAGTTGGACAGTAACAGTTCAAATGTCTAGACAGTAACAGTTCAAAGTTAGACAGTAACGGTTGGACAGTAACAGTTCAATGTGTAGACAGTAACAGTTCAAAGTTAGACAGTAACGGTTGGACAGTAACAGTTCAATATGTAGACAGTAACAGTTCAAATGTCTAGACAATAACAGTTCAAAGTTGGACAATAAAAGTTCAATGTGTAAACAGTAACAGTTCACATGTCTAGACAGTAACAGTTCAAAGTTGGACAATAAAAGTTCAATGTGTAGACAGTAACAGTTCAATGTCTAGACAGTAACAGTTGGATAGTAACAATTGAAAATTGGACAGTAACTGTTCAAAGTTAGACAGTAACAGTAGACTTTCACGTGAATACTATATAAAAGAATTGAGTCATACGAACATTTTCACATTGAGATACTAACTCTGAAAATATACATGATATATATATGTATGTTATTATGAGGAAATGAAAATGCTTAGAAAGTAACATACGAGTAATGGATGAATATGGAATCTCTGTAATATCGGTCTGAAGGAATGATAACTATGGTTGGATAAAGGATGACAACATTAATGGGTGTAATGAGAAAAACGTAAGATATAAAGAAAGAAATGATTGAAAGAGAGATTTTTTAGCTATTGATATGATTATTATAAAACATATCCTTGAATGAGGAAAATTTATGAGATGAGTCTGTGACTGCAAGAGGGACCACTGGTGTGGTGCAACAACAGCAACATGGGAGCACGAGTAGAGCTTCTACTGCAGGTAGGTGACTTTCACCTTCCTTTTAAATAATGTTGAATAATGAAAATACTTTATCATGAATGTTACTGTATTATGTTAATTCAGATATCAGACTGTTAAATGCTTAAATGTTAACAAATTATTAGCTTTGGCTATGCATCCGAAGGGATGACTGGGACAAACAATTGATTAGCTTCGGCTAATGGCATCCAAAGGGATGACCGGGACAAATGAATGATTAGTTTTGGTTAATGGCATCTGAAGGGATGGCCGGGACAAACAAATTATTAGCTTTGGCTATGCATCCAAAGGGATGACCGGGACAAACAATTGATTAGCTTCGGCTAATAGCATCCGAATGGATGACCGGGAGAAATGAATGATTAGTTTTGGCTAATGGCATCCGAAGGGATGGCCGGGACAAATGAATGATTAGCTTTGGCTATGCATCCGAAGGGATGACCGGGACAAACAATTGATTAGCTTCGGCTAATGGCATCCAAAGGAATGACCGGGACAAATGAATGATTAGTTTTGGCTAATTGCATCAGAAGGGATGGCTGGGACAAATGAATGATTAGTTTTGGCTAATGGCATCTGAATGGACGACCGGGACAAACGGTTGATTAGCTTTGGCTGATGGCATTCGAAGGGGATGGCCGGGGTTAGTGAACAGTTAACCTCGACAAATGATGTCTTAAAATAATGGCCGGATTTAAGATTATGGTTGATTGTAAGAATTGGTGCATATATATGCACTGCAAGTTGTGTATACCAAGAACATGAAGGAACTACAAATGTCAAGCTTCAAACATGAGATAATGTTAATGCTTCATTAAACTGCCAGACCATTTTCTTATTATTATTATTATTATTATTATTA
>Ga0307517_10005021_pt1 | contig 20118 bp, 14 predicted proteins | sample 23_EM_MG_FD_194515 | JGI IMG/M metagenome (GOLD analysis project Ga0307517, IMG submission 194515) | Populus trichocarpa ectomycorrhiza microbial communities from riparian zone in the Pacific Northwest, United States - 23_EM | ecosystem: Host-associated > Plants > Roots > Unclassified | place... | reverse complement strand
GAAAATTCGTTAATTTTATGAGGTTTCTTATGTGGGTTTTTAGTGATTAATAGATTTAACTTCTTTGATTAGTCGGGTTCAGTGTTGTTAGCTTGAAATCTGGTAATTTGGATCTAAAAAAATTGGTGAAGTTGAGATTTGAATTTCTAATGTGTTCTATTTTCCTGCATTTTCAATGGGTTATCTGTTATTGGAGTTTCTAAGCTTAAATACTCGCTTTAGTTTGCTTAATTTGATTGATTATTAGTTTTGTTTTAGCGAAATTATTGTTCTATAACCGGAGGGGGTGGAATTTCTAGTCCATTTGGGTTTGCTTGTAAAATTCTGAACTTGGGAAATAGCCTAATGCTACCAATTTTAACGGAATGGTAGCTTATTTTAACATTGATTATGTGGGGAATCCAAGTTCTTATTTGTGGGTTCAATGAAAACAATTCCCATGTTCTGTTTATGGAAAACATAAGATTAAAAAAGATTGTGTGGTTGTCTTTCCCTACATTTTATATGCGAAAGAGTTTAATGCTGAGTTATTGTTCAATTTCACAAATAGGGTTACATCATTCATTGAGGTCAAAGGGGGAGCAAAAAAAACTTCGAAGTGCATGAGTGTTTCTTCTTCTTTTTGAGGCCCTTAATATAGAGATGGAGCCACAAGTATCCTTGGACTCTGAGCGACATCTTCATCGAAACAGTTCAATTCAGGTCGGAGATCCTGGTGTAACATCATCTACTCCAGATCGTGTTGAGCCACGGCAGCCAGGTATGTTATGTGCTTTTAATATTTTTTTTATAGTTTTTGTTAATTTAGGTGCTGCTGGAACATACCACGATTTGGGAGTGGTAGTTTTATCTGTAATTGTTAATATTATGCTTAACGCAGAGAAAAGACCAACACGGCAATGGGCTGCTTGGACACATCAAGAAGAGGAAAGTTTCTTCAATGCACTACGACAAGTTGGCAAGGCATGTTATTACTGGAATGTGCTTTGGATTAAAAAAATTTCAGTTCTGTTTTACTCCTTAAGTAACCATCTTGAGCTTTCATTGCAGAACTTTGAGAAAATTACTCGCCATGTTCAAAGTAAAAACAAGGATCAGGTAAATTGCAACAAGATTTAGATCCAGCTGTTTCGTCTAGTTTTGTTGATGTATTCATCATATTCATTACCACCTATTTATTTTTATTTCCAGGTCAGGCATTATTACTATCGTCTTGTGAGGCGTATGAACAAATTGCTGGGCCCAGGATTGTGCCTAGATGCAAAAAACTCAAAAGATACAAACGCTGCAATGCTCCGATGGTAATATTTCTTATATACTGTTTGAATTGTTTTTCTTTTTTTTAATATGTATTATAAATTAGGGAAGTGATATATGAAAAAATAGTCAGAAAAAGGAAGCTTGTGATACCATCAACAAATACGTGTCATTATTTTTCTGGTTCTGCATTGGAGCTGATGTAAAGCATTCTGAATCTCTGATACATTAAGTGAATGGTTTTTCTACTGTCTTAATTTCCCATCTTTGTTCAGTGCATCTGGCTTAAAAATCTTTGGGGAATTTGATATAGTGTATAGACCATAATGCCATCATGGATCAAGGATTTGTATCATATCTTGGTAATGATGAGGATTCAGTGTTATGGTTTGTCAAAATTGATATTTTTCTCTTGGACTGCTTCAACTGACAGAGTCTTGGATTGTTTTGTTTTCCTGGTTCAAATTTCGATTTTTTTATACAGGTGGTCATTATTGGCAAAGTATAGTTGCAAAGCTTCAAAGCTCCATCTAAAACCGCGAAGGTTTAAGATATTTGTAGAAGCACTGGTTAGTGAATTTTGTCTATATTTGCAAAAGTTGCGCTTTCCTGTTCACGAACTTGATTGATCTACTGGATATGCTCAACTGATTGGTATATGTTTTCCTTGAAGGAAAACCAACTCTTGAAAGATCGAAGGAAGAATGTAAGGAAACGGTCTTCACAAGGGGAAAATGGCTCTCCAACAACTCCTAGCATTATCACAAATCAGAATAGAGCATCTGGGCATGATACTCGAACTGTTAAACTTGTTCTTGTTGATAGTCAAAACATACAAAAATTAGGTGGTGGAAAGGGATCATTGAAGCGCAATGTTAATTTGGGGGTTATCCGTAACAACAATAAAGGAGACTCAACTGCAATGAAACCTGCAAGGCAAAGGCGGAAACCAGGTGATTATTTGTTTGAGCTTATCCTCAGTTTTGAAGATGTTGTATTAGGATTTTACATCAATTCTATACTTTACTTTCCCCCATTTACCATACATACTTTTTATGTCATTCATGAATTTGCTTTAATGTTATTCTAGGCATGATCCTTGAGGTATCTGTACAAAAAGTGGACAACTTGTAATTCTCATTTTTTAACTTTAAATGGGTTATGCGTTTGGGGTTTGTTCGAAACAATCAGTGCCCCATAAAAGGCAGTGACTTTCTGCAAAATTGCTGAAGAATAGGACTGCCCCTAAATCCTTGCTTTCAAAACCCTACTCAAGTGGGGTTATGACTCAGTGATGGCCATGCTATTGTAACCATTATTCCTAGCTAAAAGCTATGTTTCTCTGGTTTCTTGATTTTATTATTACCCTGATTTTTCAAATGATGGATGAATATTGTTTCACTTCGTTTGGTTTGAAATCATGAATTTTTGTGCTGGTCACATTGTTAATTGATTCTCATTGGGTCTAGCCTCATCAGCGGCATACAAAAAATGGGAAAAGGCTGCAATTGCTGGGGTTTCTTTGGTTGCTGATGCTGCCGAGCATTTGGAACGGACAGCCCCTGATAAAGAGTTTGAACATGACCAAGGTATGGCTGGTGGGGCTGATCCTCACCAATTCCTAATCCAAAAATTTGAAAGAACCACCATTTGAAGCGCCATAAGTGATTGTTCTTTCATTTCCAGGGCAAAATGGTCTTGATTCTGTTGAAAACGTTCTGCCCCATTTGCCTGCTTCTTTGCTTCATTATGTTGAAAGCAGTGCACACAATAATATGAAGCTTAAGCTCCAGTTGTTCCCAATTGATGATGGTACTCGTAGAGCCTTAGAAATGGTGAGCACAAAGAGAAACAACATTGATGATTTTGATGTAGAAGTTTTAGTTATCGAGCAGTATTCCGAAAATGTGATTGTATTTTCATTTGGGTGCAGGATAAGCATAATCCACACCTGGAACTCACTCTTAGTACTCGGAAAAAGATATCATCAGTACTGGAACATCTAAATCGGAAATGGGGCAATTCTACTGTTGCATCTGGAGAGCTAATGCTTTTCCCTTACGTAGTTAATAGAGAAAACCTGGTGGGTTATCAGAGATGGACACAGGACTCACTTGTCAGTGCAGCCGATGTATACCTTTCAATTGGCAGCCCTCCAGTGTTTCGCTTGAGGTTTCTTCTATTTCTCGTTCAACTTAAATGCAAATCCTTTGTTAGATCGTACTTTAACTGACATCTGCATTTCAACAAAGGTATGGCTGGTTTTCCAACGCCAACTTTGCTTCTATGACATTGCGAGCACCTTCAACGTATAGTTGCCTTACAGATGGAGGAAATGAGAAAGGGAAGGCTATGGATTCTGTATCCACAACTGAGCCATCAACTGGTGATCAGTTTCTTGAGGATCCCAGTAGGGATTGCCCGACTTCCATGAACAGTAATCATGCTTCTACACCTCATTCTGCAGGAGTGAGCAATGAGACAAATGAGTTTATTGCCATAGGACCCATAAATAATCTTGTCAAGTCCTTTGATCCTGCAGCAAACACATCCTGGCATAGAACGGAGACTGATGATAGGACTAGCACGCAACAATTGGAAGATGTGGTAATTGCAACTTCTCGTGATTTTAATCCAATTGAATGCTGTCTCAGTTCATGCTACTTCATACCACTTTTTTATTCTGCTATATATACTTGCTGATGCAGCATTCATGTCTCATTCATAAATTGAGGTTTGGTCATTTAGTTTTTAATACAATCTGTCCGTTGTTTCATATATCTATCACCTATTATTGACTTTTGAAATATTTCAGCCATGACGAATGTCCATACACTATTCCATTTGTGACGTGTACTTTGATTTGTGTATATGTAGGATGGCTTGCGATTGAGCAATGTAAATGTGCTGTCTGCTGGGGAGTGGGCTGATAGCCTTACTGATGTTAGCATTGGAGATCTACTATCAGAGTTGCCTCATGAAGCAGATTTTAACTGCGTTGAACCTCCTATTGTTCAAAGCAATCAATGCCTTCAGCAGATCCCATTCAGCTGTGATTCATTTGATGCGGCAATTGCTGCACATATCTCAAGGCATCAAAGCAAAGTGGGATTTGTTTCCTCAGTGACATCCCATACATCTTCAATCTGGGATGGTGAAGAAACATGTGATGCCTTTGCTTTTCAAAGGAATCATTCTCTCCGCAAGGAAGTTACTACATCTGCTGTTGCTTCTCCACAGGTTGGCAAACAGATGGACAGGACAAGCACAATCGCATCCGGTGCCTTTCTTGAGGTATCCTTAACACTTGTATCATGTTCAAGTGATTCCATTGTCTGGTGGAAGCAAGGGTTGATTAAATATATTATACTTCTATTGCAGGAGCTACCTGATTTTGTGGGTCCTATGGATTATCCTACTGGTGAAGACCGTATGTGTCTGTCTGATTTGCAAGTCGTGAACAACCAAGCAAAGAATTTCAATGGGCTAACAGATATCTATTGGGTATGTTTTTTGTTCTTCATTCTTTCTTTTCCCTGTTGTTTTATGCTCTATATCCCCTTTAAGTTGACCGGGTTAGCATTCTGGCGCCAGAAGAAGATGTGTTGTTTCATAAAGAAATTTGTTAGCCCCTGGGAAAATGTAGTTAGATTTTTATAGCTGACATGATTCATGCTATCCACTCTGCAGCCTGACTCGTTAGGGCTATTAGATCTGGATATACCATCCTCCAAATACCATGCTGAAGATTTGATTTTAAGTGATAGCCTTGGTGGTTTGAACCATCTGATAGCCAGCAGCTTGGATGCATTTCAAAATTGCTCCTTTTTTGGGCTGAACAAGAAAGATTCGACTTCAACAGTTGAAGCTCGAGAAACAACTTCATTTTCAGATTTTAAAATCGGCAGCGGGATTTGAATTTCACCATAGAGGATGTCAAGAGATGCTGCCCTTAGAAAACAGGAACTTTGCTAGATTATAACAATTAATTGTTTATGCTCGGCTGACATTGGGAGGAGTGTGTGCTGAGGACCGGTGCAAGCTAAGAAAATTCTGGTTATTCGCCGATCAGCCATTCTCCTGCATCTGTACAAAAATAGGCATGGAATACTTGATCCTTTTCTCTTTCTTGACTTGTTTTCTTACTATTCCTGTAAAGCGTTTTCCATAACTGTTGTAAGTGAACAACCTCGGTACATCAAATAACCTCTTTTTATCTCATCACTTCACATTGCTCATGTATTCTTTTCTCTTTCGGTTTTCTTGGATGTATATTGTTAAGGTCTGATGTAATTCTTTCTTCGGATTGCCGTATGGTGATTTTTTTTTTCAATAAAAAAATGAATATACTTTCCAACGTGAGTTTTTTTATGTAAAAAATTTTCAATTACAAATTAAAATGTTTATCTATGCATCTAATTAAATAAATCAATATTTAATTAAGAAATAATTAAAATTAAGATATTTGATTATACAACATGGATCATGTTAATAACCTTGTTTTTTAAAATAATTTTTTTGTTCAATCAAAATTTTATGTGCCAATAAAAAAAAGTTGAATGATGAACTATTCTGCCAATTATCAAACTACTTGAATGACGAAACTGAAAAAAAATAATGGAAAAAAAAAATATGAATCAATCTGGGTTAACTCGCTAATCACGCGATCATGGGTACATGATTATAATAGACCCATAGAGAGGAAAGTGAAGGAAAAAAAAAAACACGAAGATCAATTCCAAAAGAAAAATTATGTTGAAGGATGAAATTTTAAAAAAAATATCAATTTTAAAAAAGAACAAAACAAGACCAAAATCAACCTGCGCTAACCTTTGAAACTCGTTACCGTGGTCATGAGACCGGGACTGATTGCATAGAAGACGAACCCAAAAAAATGAAACAATATTTCCAATAAAAAATGTTTAGCAATGAAACTAAAAAAAATTAATTTTTAAATGAACGATGAAAAAAAATTTAAAGCTAACCCGGGATCGAGATAACCCAATATAAAAAAAATGAAGAAAAAAACACGACCAATTAAAAAACCAAATTCGACATAAAAATAAATTAAAATCAAATGCTTAGAGATGAAATTGAAAACAAAATTTTATTGATAAAAGGGTAAAAAAAATCAAAAGAATGTGGATCAAATTTGACATGAAAATCAAATTAAACTAAATGACAGAGATGAAATTGAAAAAAAAAACAATCAAAAAAAGATATAAAAAAAAAAAATAAATTAATCAAAAGAATGAGAATTAAATTGAATATAAAAAATAAATGATAAATGATAAGGTATACTCATACTTTGGTAAGGAGAAGAAAGAGATAAAAAATAAAAAAAATAAAAAAAAAGTCTATTAGGGCCTAACCAGAGCTCCTCCATACAAGCACTGCGTCACCACGCTTCCAAGGCCATCTTTAAAAGTGAAGTCCACTCGCTGGTGAGTGTCACTCATGCTTTATCAACGTTTTTTTATATTAAAATTTTATATTTATTAAAAGATCAAGGTGTCCTTTAGCTCTCCTGAGAATAACAAAATAAATCCAAGATCAAAAGATAAAAAAAACTCATACTATGAAGCTTTATTATATATTTTTTTATCTCGAGGATAGTTAAATAATTTTACTATATATAAAAAATTAAAAATTCAATAAAGCCCCCCGCCACCCTATTATTACAAAAACATTTGTTATGAAGTACCAAAATGCCCTTGACTATTAGTGAATAAGACTCAACTTTTTAGGGGTAATTGTATATGAAATTAAAAAGATGAAATGCCCTTTGACACCGGCTTTAAAAATCTTAGTTTCAATGGTAATAAAGTCATTTTACTGTGCATAACATACATAAAAAGACCGATATATCCCTTATAAATGCAATGATAACAAGTAGATCTTGTAAAATGATAAAAATACCCACGGGTTATTTTGCTAGCGATCGAGGTTATGAGACTGTGATAACCTTATAAAAAACAAATAAAAATAATTATGAAAATCAATTCCCAATCAACCTGATGTTGAAAAAAAATTACAAAAAAAATAACTTAAGCGAATACGGTTAGTCTGCAAAACTCGTGATTTGAAAAAAATCCACCATTATTAAACCTTTTTTGTCAAATGAAACCCATTAACATTAAGAACGATAAGTTCATCATAAAAATAAGTTAAACTAAACATTCTCTCTCCTCAATGTTTTTAGGCGACTCTCTTTCCTTTCTCTAATTTAGTAATTGAAATGTTTAAAAAATAAATTTTAGAATTAAAATTACAAAAACTATAAAGACCTTCAAGAAAGAAAAAGGAAAGTACAAGGATGAAAAAAACCTTTTCTCTGAATTTTTGGTTTGCTGATGAGTTTTTGTTTTGTTTTACACTTTGGTCATTTATTGTTGATTTTTTTTTAATTAATAAATTTTGACAAATTGATCATGAAAGTAGGCATAGAAAACTGAAATTAAAAAAAAAAGAGATTTCATGATGAAAATAAAAAATAATTGGCTATTGTGGGTTGTTATAAAATCAATTTTAATATATTTTATAATGTAATTATAATTATAATTGTAATTTCAACTTTCGGCTGAGTACACAGATAATAGAACATTCTAGATTATCAATACCCTCTCATTCTACGCTTGCACATAACTCCTTATTTATTGGCCCCACTCTTCATATAGCTGCAATTTCTTAATATTTAATGATATGAAGGCTTGGTTTCTAAAAAATGAAGTTTTAAATTTTAAATTAAATTGTCATTGAAAACTTTGTGTAATTAGAAACAAATAGATTATAAAAATAAAAATAAAAATAAAAATAAAAATAAAATACATAAAAATACTATATTTGATGTAATAATGCCACAAAATAATATAATTAAATAGCATAACGCTTGTTCATCATTTTTTAAGGATATTATTGTACATACAGCATTTTCTAAATCTCTAACAAAAATTTAAAATCTCCATTGTTAGAGGAGACACTTCATCCATCACGTGATTGAATTGATTAGAAAATGCTTAAAATTTATTTATTTGAAACTTTTTTTTAAATTTAAAAGAAAAATTTATATTTCTTAATTTAAAAATATAAATTGAAATTAACAAGATATATATGGCATAAGATTTTAACTGGAGCGCTAAATACAATTTATATTTTAGGTATTATTAATAAAATATATATTTTTATCTATATCAATCTCTTAATTTTTTTAGTTATTATTAATGATTTTTTTAAAATTTATTTATATAGATAATTATTAATTTATTTGATTAGATATTTATATAAATTATTTATTTATATTTTAAGTTTTTTTATGTGGAAATAAATATCAAAATAGTCAAGTAGCAGGATAATATTGTTGTGCGTGATTGAACTACCACGTGAGACAAAAGGAGTAGTTGTATCGCCCTTGCAAATACTACAAGTCTCTCTCTCTCTCTCTTCAAACTATAAAAATAAAACTTAAATCTAAAATTAAATATGTATTTCGATTTTCTTTTGTAAGAAAAAACGAAAAAGCCAATTTAAGAAATTAATAAAACATGTTCAATTTTTGTTATACAGTAAGGCAGTGTTATTTTTTCTTTTACCTCAGCTATTTTTTTTCCTGTTTATTTATCATATTTCCTAACAATTTTTATTTTTTTTATTCAATTATAAATTCACAATATTCAAATATCCGTCCAAAGTCCGAATTAAAAAGGAATAAAAGAGATTTCGGTGGAGCGAATCGAAACTTTTCTTTCCAAACAAGAAACGAAGACTCTCTATAAATACCGAAACACCCATCTCTTTAGATCCCAAAATTAATTTTCGAAAAAAGAGGTATCTGAGTTCTGATTAGTCTCTCAACAAAAACTCTGGGCCATGTCTAACCAAGCTGAAGCTGAATCCTCCGACTCGTAAGTACATCATTGCTTGACAGATCTGCTTTCTCTCTCTTTCTCTTCCTGTATCTTTCGATTTCGATTTTAACGTTTAAACTTTTTTAATTTTCGGGGAATTGTTTTGTGTTTGCAGTAAGGGAACAAAGAGGGATTTTAGTACTGCGATTCTGGAGAGAAAGAAGGCTCCGAATCGGCTTGTTGTTGATGAGGCTGTAAACGATGATAACTCTGTCGTTTCGCTTCATCCCGAGACCATGGAGAAGCTCCAGCTCTTTCGGGGTGACACCATCTTAATCAAGGTTTGATTTTCCGATCTAAGATTATTGTTTCAGTTTTTTCGCGTTGGGGTTGGGTACTTTGTTAATTATGTTGGTGATCTATTTGAAATTTGGGGTTATTTGAGATTGAAATTTGTGTTTCATGCTTATATTTGTATACGAGCATGTGATGTTTTATGCTGGGTTTTTAGAATCTGTGAGCTGGGTGTTTCTTTTACTTCGGTTATATCGATGTGTTGTTGGGGTTGTTTTAGATGAAGTCGTGTTTTAGTGTATTGGGTGTATAATATATATTTTTTTTAGCAAATACTTGTGAAAATTCTTTATTCTTGGTCTGTTTTATTACTAAAAATTCAAGAAGTTTGAACGGAGGCTGTATATGCATGTCGAAATTAATTTCTTGTTTTTTGCATGTATAAAGATTTCAAATTTAGTTTATCAGATGTATTAGGAGTACACCTACTACTCTTCACCATGAGCGATGTTTGGAAATATGATTCTTCTTGGGTTTCTCTCTGTGCTTGTGTTTGTTATGCAATAATACTCAATAATGCTATTTTGCTTGGATTGTTTTGACAGATTGTGCTAATGGTGTTCTTTGTTACCTTGTTGCTTGTGGTGTTTAGGGAAAGAAAAGGAAAGATACTATTTGTATTGCCCTCGCTGATGACTCATGCGATGAACCAAAGATCAGGATGAACAAGGTTGTGAGGTCGAACCTGAGGGTTAGGCTTGGAGATGTGGTGTCTGTGCACCAGTGTCCTGATGTCAAGTATGGAAAACGTGTGCACATCCTGCCCATAGATGACACAATTGAAGGGGTCACTGGAAATCTCTTTGATGCCTACTTGAAGCGTGAGCTTATTCTAAACCTATTATTCTAGGCCAATATCAGAAGTTAACCTGTCATACTACTAATACTACAGTTAGTCCTTAGTGATGATTTTTACATAAAGACTTGTAAGCTCTTCATTTTGAATTTGATAGGGAAAGTGTCATGTTTACAAAACAAATTCTCACCCTATTAATTTTGAGTTGGTCCCGGACGTTGCTACCTTTCTTCCTTCTTAGGTTTTAATTGCTATGCAAAATCTGTACACTATACTTAAAAGAAACTATCTCATTGACTTGTCTCTGCTTTACTTTTGGAATTCCCCTATCCCATTGGTGCTAAGAATCCTCTTTTGTGTTCCTGTGTCAACATACCTTTATTGTTTCTATTTTGCATTTGTGAGATGATAGCTATAATTCATGAAAGAAGTTGGTGATTGCCTTGTTCTACCGATTTATTTATGAAAAATGTGCTGCTATCTTAGCAATAGTGTGAAGCAGTACTGCTTAATATATGCGTGCGGACATCTAGTAGTTAATGATTTATGCAGCTGGCTCTTACTGGTCAATTGTGAGGCATGATTGTTAGCGTGGAACTTAGATTTTTTTGAAGCACAGCAATATCGTTGTCTATTTTCTTATGATTACTCTATCCTCGTAACATAATTTTTTATGCAAGAAAAGATAACCCTTGTTGGTTTTTTGGTGGAAACTCTAAACATGGTTCTTGCAATTCCCTGTCTTTTGTTTTATAGTTATGATATCCTACATTTGATTTCTTGTTAATTTCTTTTTGTGTGCACGATGCAGCTTATTTCCTGGAGGCATATCGCCCAGTGAGGAAGGGTGATCTCTTCCTTGTAAGAGGGGGAATGAGAAGTGTGGAGTTCAAAGTTATTGAAACTGATCCACCGGAGTACTGTGTGGTTGCTCCAGACACTGAGATCTTCTGTGAGGGAGAGCCTGTGTTAAGGGAGGATGAGAATAGATTAGATGAAGTTGGTTATGATGATGTTGGTGGTGTTAGAAAACAAATGGCTCAGATTCGGGAGTTAGTGGAGCTTCCATTGAGACACCCACAACTATTCAAATCAATTGGTGTGAAACCACCAAAAGGTATTCTGCTGTATGGACCTCCTGGTTCTGGGAAGACTCTTATTGCCCGAGCAGTTGCTAATGAAACTGGTGCTTTCTTCTTCTGTATTAATGGACCTGAAATCATGTCAAAATTGGCTGGAGAGAGTGAGAGCAATCTCAGAAAAGCGTTTGAGGAAGCAGAGAAGAATGCACCTTCGATTATATTTATCGATGAAATTGATTCGATTGCTCCAAAGCGAGAGAAGACAAACGGAGAGGTTGAGAGGAGGATTGTATCCCAGCTCTTGACACTCATGGATGGACTAAAATCCCGGGCACATGTTATTGTCATGGGGGCTACAAATCGACCCAATAGCATTGACCCTGCTCTGAGGAGGTTTGGGAGATTCGATAGGGAAATCGATATCGGTGTTCCAGATGAAGTTGGGCGCCTTGAGGTTCTTCGTATTCATACTAAGAACATGAGGCTTGCTGAAGATGTAAGTAACAAACACAGTAACTGAATTTCACACATTCCTTTTCTGTTTTGCTGCTCCTTTTATTTAATTTAAATTCTGTGTTTGTATGCAGGTTGATTTGGAAAGAATTGCCAAGGATACCCATGGTTATGTTGGTGCTGATTTAGCAGCACTTTGCACTGAGGCTGCACTTCAATGCATCAGAGAAAAGATGGATGTGATTGATTTGGAAGATGAGACAATAGATGCTGAGATACTCAACTCCATGGCAGTGACTGACGAACACTTCAAGACTGCTCTTGGAACAAGCAACCCATCTGCTTTGCGTGAAACAGTAAGTCTTGACCCTTAGTTGTTTGTTGTGGGCATCTTTTGTTTTTATGACTCTGACTAACAATTTATGATCAGGTTGTCGAAGTTCCTAATGTTAGTTGGGAAGATATTGGTGGTCTCGAGACTGTTAAGAGAGAGCTGCAGGAGGTAATTGCTGTTTTTCTAAAGTGATGTATTTGTATTTGTAAATGTTTTTTGTTTTCTATTTGAATCTTAATGCAACCATTGCACTGTCTTATTTAGACTGTTCAATATCCAGTGGAGCACCCAGAGAAATTTGAGAAGTTTGGAATGTCACCATCAAAGGGAGTTCTGTTCTACGGTCCTCCTGGATGTGGGAAAACTCTTCTGGCTAAAGCTATTGCCAATGAATGCCAGGCAAACTTCATCAGTATCAAGGGTCCTGAATTGCTTACAATGTGGTTTGGTGAGAGTGAGGCCAATGTACGAGAAATTTTTGACAAAGCTCGCCAATCTGCTCCTTGTGTCTTGTTCTTTGATGAACTTGACTCAATTGCAACTCAGGTTCATTCACTTCTCTAGAGTGTTTATGAATTTTACCCTTTTCTAGATCAAGGTGATCATATGGCGTGTGACAACTATTCAGTGATTGTAGTCGTTGGAGATGTCAATCATTATGGATGTGTCGTTTCATTAAGGATGTGTGTATGATTCAAGGTTAATCCAACAAGTCAGATGTATTTTTTTTGCTTCTTGCTTACGCTGTGCCATGTCACACTTGCAGAGAGGAAGCAGTGTGGGAGATGCGGGGGGTGCTGCTGATAGAGTTTTGAACCAGCTTCTGACAGAGATGGATGGCATGTCTGCAAAGAAAACTGTTTTCATAATTGGGGCAACTAACAGACCTGACATCATAGACCCTGCCTTATTGCGTCCAGGGCGTCTTGATCAGTTAATCTATATCCCTCTTCCTGACGAGGAGTCTCGCTTTCAAATTTTCAAATCTTGCTTGAGGAAATCACCAGTCTCTAAAGATGTTGACCTCACAGCACTTGCCAAGTATACACAGGGTTTCAGTGGTGCTGATATTACAGAAATATGCCAGCGTGCCTGCAAATATGCCATAAGAGAGAACATTGAGAAAGTATGCTTCAGATTTGTTTACTACTACTACTACTATTATTCTCTTATCATGTTTTAGCTACCTGTCCTGTTACACTGAGATTTATTTGGGATCTGTATCTTGTAGGATATCGAGAGGGAGAGGAGGCGAAGCGAGAACCCTGAGGCTATGGAGGAAGATGTTGAGGATGAGGTGTCTGAGATCAAGGCATCACATTTTGAGGAATCCATGAAATATGCCCGTCGGAGTGTTAGTGATGCTGACATCCGCAAGTATCAGGCGTTTGCTCAAACACTGCAACAGTCAAGAGGGTTTGGATCTGAATTCAGGTTTGCTGAAGCTAGCGCCGGGGCAACTGGATCCGATCCGTTTGCAGCTTCTGCTGGCGGGGCTGATGAAGATGACCTTTATAGCTAAGTTATCTTAAAATTGCATGTCTTGTAGATTTGGGCCCTAATATGTGTATTAGGTTAAATCGATGTATGTTTACTTAAAGTTCCTTCGGATTTTTTTATTGGGTCCAAGTTGGCCTTGTGCCTCGGTCAATTGAAGATTTCTTTTCGGCCCTTTCAAGTCAAATGAACTTTTTATCTTGTTTTGTAAGATTATAATTGGCAACCATCTGAAATTAAAGTTACATCTCAATGGCAAATTGATTTTCCAATTTATCTTAAAGATTATCGTGCTATTTGCAGCTCGGAAGTTTATGAACATTGAACCATGTTATCTACTCATAAGCTCCTGAGTTATGCGATTTGTCTTTGGAAGTAATGTCTATGTGGACTTTTAACTTCAAATTTTCAATTTTCTGATCAAAAGATTTCTCTACTTTTTAAATACTAAATTATGTAAAATAATGTTTAGGGCAGATCCTCACCAATTCGCAATCCAATAATTTGAAAGAGTAACCATTTGAAATTGTTTGTTGGGTTTATCTGGTACAAATAAATTAAGAAAATATCCATGTATTTAGTTTATATAAAAGTTTGAAGTTGTTACATCCTTTGTTCTTTACACTTTAATTACTAGAGAGGAGAGAAAAAATGAGTTTTAGGTTGCTATAAGATTTTATATCAGTGTGACACTTTGTAATATATTATTTTCTCATAATGAATTTTTCTTATTGTCTCGCTTGTGAAGTAGGCTTAAGTTGCCGAACCATATAAATTTCGTGTGTGCTCTTGTGTGATTGATTGTGTTTGTTTTTTTATATTTCTCTACTTGCTAATTGGTTTGAGATTTAGGGTTGTTTTGCTACCGTGTTACATTGCTAATTATATACGATATTCCTATTATATTTTTATGGTCTGCTTAGTTGTAGATGACAAATATTTATAGACATCACATTACATCAAATACTATCAAATTATCTCTTGCTTGTAAAAAATAAATCAAGATAATGTTTGTCAATAATTACCTTGATGTCTCGATTAAGCCAACTCATATTGTAAGGTTTAAAATGTTTTTCTATCATGAGCTGCAACTTCTCTATTGCCTTAGTCGACACCACATTCTTACAATTATCTCTGTTGATGATTAAATTACATACCTTATCCTTGATGGTACAAATTGAATGGAAAATACTAGTGTATATCCATTCGAATCACTTGTAAGAGCAAGCAAAGTCTTTTGGATTACTAAGATAACACCGCCATTACCTTGCAAAACCTCTTTACTACCACCTGAATGATCATAAGCTGGACTAGTTACCTCCTCATCAGTTTTTTCTACTATTACATTTTTACTTGGATGACTTTAGCTTATGACACTTAAAAATTTTGTGCGTCAATTCACCATATCCGAAACATCAAAATTTAAAAACAGATCCATAACTAGAATCTTGACTTGTGGTTTGTTCAGTTGTTGATTCAAGTTGAACGAATGATTTTTGTTAGGTAAGTGTGCGCCCTTTTATTATTCTAGTTAAATCAAAAACCACTTTTGTTAGTTACCTTATAAACCTCCTGTTTGTCCATAATTAAAGCCCTATGATAGGCTTCTAAAACTATTCACAAAGATTGTAAGCATTGCATGTCTTGGATAGATTGCTATAATTCACTCAGATACTTGGAAATTCACTGCTCTTCCATTCCTGATAGATCATTTCTAGCCATTAGTTTGTAGAAATTATTAGTGTACTCATCAGCAATCCTCCCACCTTATCTCAATGTATAGAGTTGCTGGTACAAAGTCTAAGTATACTTCAAAGGAAAAAAAAAATTCTTCTTCATCTTCTTTCCAACTTTTTTTAATCACTTTATCTGTTTTGTCTTTCCCGAGACCCCTTCAATTGCTTCCGCCAAGTAAAAGCTCGCCCCTTCAATTGCTTCCGCCAACCAGAAGCTCGCCCCTTCAATGTGATGATGATTAGCTTCACCCTCATTTGCTCTAGATATTCATGTACTTGAAAACCCTTTCTACTTCATTTAACTAATCGATAAACTCCTTTTCTTACAAGGTTTCTACAAACTTAATGAGCTTTATCCAAAACCCTAAATCTTTATGATACTTATCCCGATTAAAAGGATATTCCTTCTACTCTTACATTTGAAACATGTTTTTAAAGATGACCATAGATCCATGATCACTCTTATCATGATCCTTAAGGTTCCTCATTGCCGCAATCTGAAGGGTTAATTATGTAATGTTTCTTTATATACCTTTTATCACTAGTTTTAAACATCTATTTTCTAAGGGATAAGCTCTTCCTCTCCTCCTACATGAACATCTTCTGTTCTGCAACCTTTTCTAGCCATGATTATTTAACAACATACAACAATTAAACATCAGGACTCGTTGAGTTTTGATATCAATTGAAATATATAGAAACCACATAAGAAAGACAACAAGTACAAGTAACACATAATTCTACCAAATAAAGCCACCACACAAAAACTCTAATTCAAAATTTTATTACTGAATATTTTATCTTCAAGTACTATTTCTTTCTAAGAGTTTTGCAACTCTTTAAATAAACCTAAACAAACTATAAAATCTAGAAATAAAGAGAAAACAATAAAAGTCCTAAACAAACTAGGAAATAAAAAAATAAAGAGGAAAAATAACAAAATTAACCTAAACAACACCTTCTATGCCTTACTTGAAGGTCTTTTAAACCTCAATTGGTTATGACCAATAAACCTTTTATAAAACTACACCCGTGAAATCTCATAGTAATATGTGACACGATTTAACACTCAAATCAAAAGTTATAGGCATTTTTGTTATACATATCACTTTGTGTAACCTAAGTCTCTTATTGGGATTTTAGTCCATAAATATTCCTACAAGGCTATCCATATAGCTTAATTATGGCAAATCTTTATCTAAATGATTAGAAGCACCTACATCAACCTCTATGTTATAGGAACACTATTATTGCCTGAGTTACTGCTAATGAAATTGATGTTTTCTTCTTCTATATTAATGGACTTGAAATCATGTTAAAATGGGTTAAAAAGAGTGAAAGCAATATCAGAAAAGCATTTGAGAGAACACAGAAGAGTGCATCTTCAATTATATTTATCGAGAAATTTGATTCGATTGCTCCCAAATAAGAGAAGATGAATGAAGAGGTTGAGAGGAGGATTGTATCCTAACTCCTCCTCTTAACACTCATGAATAACCTAAAATTATGGGCATATGTTATTGTAATTAGCTCTAAAAATCTGCCCAATAACATTTACCTTACTCTAAGAAGGTTTTGGAGATTTGATAGGTAAATGGATATCGATGATCTAAATGAAGTTAGGTGTCTTAAGGTTCTTCACAGTCATACTAAGAACATGAAGCTTGCTGAAGATGTAATTAACAAATAACATCACCTTTCATTTATTTCTTTTCAGGTTATTCCTTCAAGGATGACAAGAATTGTGACTCCTTTTCTTCTTCAAAAATAGATTATAGCTAGAGTAACTGATTCACCATTAATAATATTAGCCAATAGATCCAGAACACTAGGTATGTGTGAGTTGAGAATGGAATCTCTTTTCAACTTCTTTTCGTTATTGACTTGAACAATTCCCATCTCAAGCTACCTCTCATCTATATTTTGCCTTCTTGTTATTAGTGAGAATTAAACAAAAGGCAACTAATAATAACTTAATTGTTTATGTACCTTATACACAATCTCTTGATAATTATTTGTACAAACTCCAAAATTAATAAAAATTTTAAACTTTTCCATACTGGAATGTAGGCTTATCAATATGTACTCAATCAACTAGAACATCATGCCACCAATTTTCAACATCACATGTAAGTTTGTGTATGACAAATACTACTTTTTGATAACACAGAGTCTTGTTCAAATAAAATTAAGTTTGAAAGTCTAACAACCATCCAATAAATCTCTTATTTGAAGATTCATATTAAAGAAAGAAAGGAATTTCATCAAAATTAAAAATATGTATATGCAAAGTTTGATTATGAACAAGGGCTGTTCACGGTCCGGTTCGGTTTGTCCTAAAAAAACCAACTGAACTAAGATATACTGATTTTAGAAAACATAAATCGGACCAAATAAAAAACCAGTTCAAACCGAACCAGTTTGGTTTGGTCAATGCTGATTTTTTTGGTATAAAACCGGGAAACCTAATCCCAACATTCCTGAATAATTCATCTAGAAATATCCGAGCATGACAACATATGGAGATAATTACTGTTGCTACTCTTGGTGTAATAGAGTATAACATTGTATAGGTTTCATTGAAGCTTGTTAAGACTGCTTTAGTAGTTCATAAATCATAAGTATTTGTGCTAAAAGGAGCTAAAAACATGATATTAATTACGCTTAACAGTAAAATTATTTTTCTAACACTATCAATTTTTATAATTCATTACACAAACCATGAAATGTCTCAAAGGTCAACAAAACATATATATAATATCCTATAGAGTTTCAAAGAATCAACTGACTCAATAATTCCTAGTTTGTATACTGCCGCCACCAATTAGAAGATAAAATTGAAGATTAACTTTGAGAGAAGTCTTCAAACAAGAGGAGAGAACAAGAGAAAGGAAGTTAGAGGGAGATAAAGAGGTGAGTTTGGTCCAACTTGATAATGCGGGTGGCTTTCGAGATAAAGAGATATGGCAGATAAAGATGAAATGAGAGGGGGGACTATGAGATATGGCAAAGCAGATGTAAAAGGAAAAGGAAAAAACAAGAGATGATCAAGGGGGGATTATGAGACATGGCAGAGTAGATGCATAGAGATGATTTTGCTGGGCGACAACTGTTTTGTGAAGGGTTGGCTATTTTAGGGTTAGGTTAATTGGTGGTAAGTATTGAATATTTATACCCTTTTATTTTAGAGTTATTAGGTTCTTTTGACAAGGTCTGGTTCAATTTAATGGTTTCAGTTTTTGAAACCAAAATCGATACAGACTGAATAGATTTTATGGTTTTAAAAATTCATTTAATTGGTTTTTCCTCTTGGTTTGATTTTTTTGGTTATCTCGGTTGATCAGTTTTTTTTTAACACCCCTATTATGAACTAAGTTTTTATTGTATCTCCTGTCATATATATCACTGTCTAAATAGATATGATGCCTATAAGAACTTTCAGGAATAAATCTAGGATTTGATCATCCCAAGACAAGTCTCTAATTACATCCATTTTCTTATTATAAGTCATATTAATGCCTCCCCCCTTGTATTTAATCCATTTGCTCAATTAAGTTTACTGTGGAATGCTCTCGTTAATCAAATATTTATGGTAGGGTTCTTCATATAACCTCTCGAGCCTTCACAATACCCTAAATAGCCTACACTCCTACATTGTGAGGTGAGAAGTTGTTACCAATACCTTCATCCATCAAATAGGCCAACTTACTCTAATAGAAATCGAACCTATTGGACGCTAAATAACTTCTCCTTATCCCGAATGAAAGTTTATTAGATCAGTAAGATTATAAATCAATTAAGTTTCTTTTCAATTGCCAATGACTTGCAAATTAGTTACCAATTAAGTTTCCAATTTTATTTAAAGACAACTTGGATGTCTATAGAAATATAAATCCATCTTGTTTACTCATTAATGCTTAAGTTGTGCAATTCCTCCAAGCTTTTTTTTTTGTTTATTTTAAGATCATTTGATGGAGAAATTAGTAGTATTGTCTATTGTGTTCACATTTTAGTTTGCTGAACAAAATATAACCATACTTTATGAAAACCAAATCATAGGTAAGTAATTTCTTGGTTGAAAAATGAGATATCAATAAAAGAAAATATATAGAAAGGCACCTGGTGGAATGAAATAATTCATGTGCTGCTTTAGTCACCACTAGAAAATTGAATTACACCGATGGAATATTCCATATGTGTCAAAGCTGTGTTTTTGTTAGTAAAAATATTTTCGACAGATTCTTTGATGGAATTGTGTTGTCAGCTAGTATCGCATCAATGATTTCATATCCGTCGGTAATTTCATTGTTGATTTAATCACTGATGGTTAGGTCAATAAAATATTCTTCTCGATGATAAAAATATACGATGACCAATTTGTGTTGGTGTATTAGTCGGTAAATATTACCGATGGATCTCAAACATATAAATCATCAGTAATATATTGCATCTTTTTTACAAATACTCGATAGAATCACTGACAACCATGTTCTGTTGGTGATGTCATTGGTCTACATCAAAACATTTAGCTGCTCTCTATAATTCTTCGATGAAGATTGACATCTTGTACAGACAGAATAACCAATGGGGTTTTTATATTTATCGGTGATTCTTTTGGTGGTGTACTAATTTGTTTTTTTAATGCTAGCAAAACAATTTGAATCGGAGAAGCATTAAACAACATTAAATAAAAAAAAATATAACCTGAAGAATACATTTAATATTATTAATTTAACTATAAAAATCAAATACAAATAAATATAAA
>Ga0307517_10005020_pt1 | contig 20119 bp, 16 predicted proteins | sample 23_EM_MG_FD_194515 | JGI IMG/M metagenome (GOLD analysis project Ga0307517, IMG submission 194515) | Populus trichocarpa ectomycorrhiza microbial communities from riparian zone in the Pacific Northwest, United States - 23_EM | ecosystem: Host-associated > Plants > Roots > Unclassified | place... | reverse complement strand
ACCAGCAAGCACTGCACGCAGAATTGCGAGGAAAAAAAAAAACTAAAACTAGTTCTATATATGTAAACAGAACACAATATTGTACGTTGATGGCATGATTATTTTGCAACACTCCTGGAAAAAAAATAAAAACAAAACAAAGAAAAACCGGAGATGGATGCTTGTTATCACTACGTAATCATATCATATAAACAATTTTGTCGACAGATACCATGTAAAACAGCCGAGAGGACCAATCGTATTTCTTCACAGTGAATTGATATGGGAAGAAGCAGATCCGAGAGATTGCATGATTTTTTTATTTTTATGACAGAATACACCACGTTTATTTGAAGAAACAAATCCGAAGTATCCCCGTCGAGGATACAAACACGAACACTCTTTTTTTTTTTTACCCTCTCTTGCTGGAAAGGATTTATTTTACCCGCTAATAAACTGCCCACCATTGCTTGTACAGAGACAGTAAAGCCATAAGCATTTCAAACTTGGTCAACAAAGCACTAATCCCATCCGAGACGATCCAATCAGAACCATCCAAAATATAATGAAGTGGTTTTCATCAAACTTTAGTTTGATTTCCCACCAAGAACATGCGTTTAGTGGGATCCTTTTCCCTCCCCAAGTCTAGGATATCATGATGCACAATCACTATTCTCCCTCGTTCCGCACTCCTTCCTCTCTTTTTTCCTGTCCTATTATCCAAAAATCCAAGGCTATCATCAAGTACTTCCCTGCCCATTAACAAACCTAAGAATCTATGATCTTTTGATCATTTCCCCTACAGAACCCAACAAAATAAGAAAGCAACAAGGACCAAGCACTTTGCTTTCCTCCTCATCAAAGCCCTCAGATTGGTGGGGGCCAAGGCCATGAATTGAAGGTAGAGCATGATGCCCGCTGGATCATCAGACCATCAATACAAAAAGCCAGTGGGAGCCACATATATAGATAAGGAGTAAGGAAAAAAAAAAAAATGAAAGAAAGGAAGGTGGACCCGGTGTTCTAAAGTCCCCTTGAATCGACCGTTGAAGGCTTCAGCAAGGCTGTGATAATGGATGGGGGTGTTGTTTGTTTAGTGGGCACATAGGGACTAGAGAATATTCGAAGCAGTATAGAGAAATTAAGAATTAGGAATAAAAAAAAAAACAGAGAGGGGGGGGAGAGAAAAAGAGTGAACATTACATAACATATGTAGAAATCTGCAGGAGTGAGGACTGTGAGTTCGAATTATTCTTCTTCTGTGGATGATTGCTTTTATATTTACTCAGTGACTCTCTTTGGACCATACAGATAACAACAACAATAGTAATAATTTTAGTATTCTCTAATATTAAACCCCATCCCTCCCCTCCCTCTAGTCTTGTCTACCGCATTGCCCTTTTCTTAAGCGTGTCACTTACATATTTGCTTCCTTATTTTTATATTTTCTTTTCAAATTGCTCCTATATTTTTAAGCAAAGGTACGTCCCCGAGGCTGCGCAATTCAGTCATCAAGAACTGAAACCGAAGACAGGGAGAGAGAGGGGCTAAAAGCAGGGTAGTCGTAATATATATAAAGCAGCAGCAGAGAGAGAGAGAGAGGCATGGCAGAGGGCCTCACTCACAAAGCCTTTTACACGTGATAAAGAAAACACCAAAAGCACACTTGCATGCGTGTATAAAGATTCATCATCATCATCGTCTCTCTAGAATTCTCTCACTCTTACTCTCTTTTATTTCTAAGGCCAGAAGAACTGAAACCCTCCATAAAAAGCCTTCACTTTCCTTTCTCCTTAAACCCATCATTTCACGTTCTTTGTCTCCCTCTTCTCTCAAACATTTCTCTTCTTGCAACCTCAACTCTTGTATCTTGGTTGTTACCGACTGAGTGAGTGAGCAGGTGAGTGTTGTGTATGAGTAATTCTCTCCCTCTCCCTCTCTCTTGTTGTCGGAGTCGTTGTTGGTATTTATTGCTGTGACATTTTTATCAAAGCAATAAATTTGCTTGGGTATGATAGTGATTTCACTGCCCTTTTCAAAGTTTATTCCTTCGCTTTGTATACACCAACCTTACTCCTCCTTGTTCTTGTATTTTTTTTTTGTTTTCTTCTATGTGTACTCATATGGGTTTCAAATCTCTCTTTAAATAAAATAGAATTTTCTGTAATGCTCTTGCTGTGTTTTTTTCTGCTTGGTTTTTACCTGATCTTTTATTTATGAACTTCCAGTTTTGTCCAAGGAACAGACAGGCTTAATGTTTTGGTTCTGTCTGCTGGGCACATAACTAATGTATTTCTTGGGCTTCTTCCTTCTACTAATATATTTGATTTTTTCTTTTGTACTACTGCTTTGTTTGCTTGTTCTTGTCCTTTCGATTCATTGTCATTGGGCTTGCTAAATAGAACCATCTATAAGAAGATTTTGGATTGGCGATGGTCAGTTTTTTCTTTGAATCTGGCATCATTTTTCGAGTCGGGGACCTGATTTTTAGCTGTTGGTCTTATTTGGGGTTTCTTGTTTTAATTTCCCCCCTTCTTTTTCTTGGTTCCTTTCCTGAGATTTTAAGGTAATTTTTAAAGAAAAAAAAATCTGTTTAAAGCTTCAACAAACAATCTATACCATATATATGTGCCTGTGCTATTAATGTATTGTGCACTCATGTTTTGCATTCTCCACTTCAATGGTTTACCGGTCAGAGAGAAACTGTAACTCTTGCTTTTGGGTTTTCATTTTTTTTGTACTTTATATATATGTTTATGGGGTTTATATGCTGAATCAGAGGTGAAAGGCTTGATTTCAAAATTTGCAAAGGACTAGTGCTGCTTGTGAAGTGCAAATAAGTCCCGGCCTTTTATCCATACCCTTTTACTTGCGTATAAAACTACTTTGAATTGCACCGTCATCATTATCATTCCTATTTCTTTACAGTGTCTAGTTTTTTGTTCACTAGGCTGCCATGCATTTTCTCTTATTGATTTTGAACCTTTTTTGGTTGCAGAGGAGAAGTGGTCTTAAGTCCAAGCCTGTGAGGCCAACAAGCAAAAGACTAGAAGATAAATAAAGTATATTTTTGCCATTCGGTGAATCTTTACTTTTTTGAAGACAAAGTATCTTGCTGCTTTCACATAAAGTTTCAGTGAGTGAAGGGAATAAAGTGAAAGAAAAAACTAGCTATGCCTATAAGGCAAATGAAAGAGAGCTCAGAGCAGCACTTAGTGATAAAAACTCACATGCAGAACTCCATAAACCAACCTCAAAAACACCACAAAACTGCTCAAAATGGCAAAGGACCACCACAACCACTCCAAGAAAGTTCCAACACTAAACCCCAAAACCAGACCTCACCTCCTGCAAAGAATAGAGGGAGAAGGAGAGGCAGAGGTGGTAGAAAGTCTGATCAAGGAGATGTATGTATGAGGCCTTGTTCAAGGCCTTGTACCGTAGTACATAAACCTGTTGTGAATCCAATTGGTGATCTCCTGTCAACTACTTCAACCGGGCCTATTGAGATTGGTAAAAATGTTTGTGAAATGGAGATGGGTCCGGGGTTCCCAACCTCAAGCAAGTCTTTGAGTTTCGCGCGTAGGCCTGGTTATGGTCAAGTTGGTAGCAAGTGTATTGTTAAGGCCAACCATTTCTTTGCAGAGTTACCAGACAAGGACTTGAACCAGTATGATGTAAGCTTCTTTCTTTTATTGTAATGAAGGAAAAGATGATGTCTTTTGTTTCTTTCCTTCCCTTCCTCTTCCTTTTCTTCCCAAGTTTTGTCTGATGGATTTTTCTGTATTCACCATCTGGGCCCTTAGCCCGACACTGAGCATTTAAATGTTCTTATTGTTCTCTGTTTCTTGGATGGATTCTTACAGTATTGAACATGACTGTTGATATACGCTGCTGTAGAATATTTAAGTTTTTAATTTCTTTTCTGGAGAGAATTTATGGCATTGCTGATTCGTGGCGCCCTAAATCTGACAGCTGACGCGTTTATACTGTTGTTTCTTCTTATCTTTTGCTGTTGCATTGTAGATGAAATTAAATGGGTTCTGTTTTTTCTTCTATACTTCTGGTAACATTTACGAGTGTGTTAAATCTGGCCGTTAATATGTTCTTTTTGCTTGTTACCATTTTTCACCATCTGTTCCTTCTGATACTTGCAGGTTACTATAACTCCTGAAGTGGCATCAAGAACTATGAACAGAGCTATTATGGCAGAGCTCGTGAGGCTTTACAAAGAATCTGATTTAGGAATGCGACTGCCTGCTTATGATGGCAGAAAGAGCTTGTACACAGCTGGTAAGCTTCCGTTTGCTTGGAAGGAGTTCGCTATTAAGCTTGTTGATGCACAGGATGGTATCAGTGGTCCCAAGTTAGTATTTATTATCTCTGTCTTGGTTCCTTCATTTATATTTTACTTTGTTTTTCTCTGCTGACTCAATATAGATTGTTATTAATAAGGAATTAGAAAATTGAGGGTAAGAAATATAAATTTAAGTTCGAGAAAAAAAAAGGAAGAAGATAAGTTTCCTGTTTATCACATTAATAATGCATGCTAGATTTTTCTTCTGTTTTATTCGCGGTTATGAAGTAATTATTTGGCCCTTGTAACAATTATTCAGGAGAGAGAGAGAATACAAAGTGGTGATCAAGTTTGTTGCAAGGGCAAACATGTATCATTTGAGTCAATTCTTAGCTGGAAAACATGCTGATGCTCCGCAGGAAGCTCTACAGATTCTTGACATTGTACTGAGAGAGCTCTCTACAAAGAGGTACAATTTCTTATTGAGTCTACTGGTCATTTCAAATTTTATCACAATAATTTTGTAATTCTTGGATTGAGCCTTATTATTTCATGATGTCTTTTCTCTGTCAAGGTATTGCCCTGTTGGAAGATCCTTTTTTTCACCCGATATAAGAGCACCACAGCGACTAGGTGATGGCTTGGAATCCTGGTGCGGATTTTACCAGAGTATAAGACCGACTCAAATGGGACTGTCCTTAAACATTGGTAATTTAATTACAAGAAATTGAAGCGTGTTGATAGATTTTTTTTTGTAGTTTGCATGATGTTTTCTCAGTCTCATCTTATGTTCTTTTTTCTTTATGTATTGTGGCGTAGATATGGCCTCGGCAGCATTCATTGAGCCTCTTCCTGTGATAGAGTTTGTCGCTCAGCTTCTAGGCAAAGATGTATTGTCAAGGCCATTGTCTGATTCTGATCGAGTGAAGGTACTTTAAACCGTGGAGATGACGAAGGCTATTTTTGTTTTTAATCTTTTGGAATTTACTTTAACTCGAGCTGCTATTTAAAAACATCATGACAGATTAAAAAAGGTCTAAGAGGAGTGAAAGTTGAAGTAACTCACAGAGGGAGTGTACGAAGAAAGTATCGTGTCTCGGGCTTGACATCTCAGCCTACAAGAGAACTTGTGTAAGTTTTAGTTCTCTCATGCTTATGTGCTCTTTAAATTATCTAATTACTCAGGCCATTGAGATTTTCTTTTATGTGAAAAAGGTACGGCAATTGATTAGTTATTTGAGGTTATTCAGCATACAATTAGATCAAGGAAATGGAAGATTCTCTCTAATTTTGTTTTATTCAAAGAGCTTCTGAATATTTGTGATTCTTTATGCGTGTTCTTATAGTCAAAGCTCTTCTTTTGTAGGTTTCCTGTTGATGATAACTCGACAATGAAGTCAGTCGTTGAATACTTCCAAGAGATGTATGGCTTCACCATTCAACATGCACATCTACCTTGCCTTCAGGTTGGAAACCAGAAGAAAGCAAATTATCTACCCATGGAGGTAAGCCGAGGTCCTTTTTCCTGCTCAATGCCTTGCTTTCAGTTGTCTTTCTTTTACTCTTGTTAAGTTTTTGTGGATTCCAAATTCGCTTGCTAGGCTTGCAAAATTGTGGAGGGGCAACGGTATACAAAACGGTTGAATGAGAGGCAAATTACTGCCCTTCTAAAAGTTACATGTCAAAGACCCCGGGATCGGGAAAATGACATTTTGCAGGTATTTGTGGTGTTTTGACTTCCCTTCTCTTCAAGCGAATATTGTTTGTGTAGACCAAACAAGTTGGATTTGTGAATTTGAGCAACACGCATCTATCACTGGAAAAATAGAAACTGTGCAATCTTATTGCTTAAAAAATAATATCGCATGTTATGCCATGACTGAAGTGCCACACCATGCTTTACAAGCTTTGTGTTAGATGCGAAGTCTCTGACAGAATCTTGAGTTCTCTCATTTTAGTTGGACCAGCACTGACATTGATGGAATAACTGCTGTCATTTCCATGTTCAAATAATTGCACAAACTGTAAATTTTACTCCTGCTCACAAAGAAGCATGCAATTTTGCTAGAAATTAGCTTGTGGTCTAGTGTCTTTTGGTTTTGCATTAATTTTTTGCTTTTTTTTGTCCTATTTTAATCTTTTAACATTCTGTACTCTGCACTTTCCAACACAAGCAGACTGTTCAGAATAATGCTTATGATCAAGACCCCTACGCGAAGGAGTTTGGGATCAAAATCAGTGAAAAGCTTGCTTCTGTTGAGGCTCGAATTCTCCCTGCCCCTTGGGTAAATATAAAGTCTTCCCTTTAAAGTTTGTATTGATTTAGAGGAAGATGTTATTGTTACTTGTTCATCATCTAATGACACATGAACCTCCAGCTGAAATATCATGAAACTGGAAAAGAAAAGGATTGCTTGCCTCAAGTGGGGCAATGGAATATGATGAACAAGGTATTGCACTGGTACCTTAATCACGGACTCTTTTTTTTTATATAAATATAAATTTTGGGTAATATGATGTTATACTCTAAGCTGCAAATGAACTCTGAATATTGGAATGTTTAAGACTATCATTTTCATTTGAGTTGACTCCTATTCATTGATGCCTTCTAACAATGATCTTATGTCTACTGATTCACATATGCATAGAAAATGATTAATGGAATGACTGTAAGCCGGTGGGCATGTATTAACTTCTCAAGGAGTGTGCAAGAGAGTGTTGCTCGTGGCTTTTGCAATGAACTTGCCCAAATGTGTCAAGTTTCTGGAATGGTAGTTTTTCTATAATCCAGACCGCCTTTTAACACTCGTCCTTCCTTTTCCTTACCAATTATTAAGTAGATAATTTGTTTCTGTTTTTAGGAGTTCAATTCAGAGCCTGTGATCCCTATCTACAATGCCAGGCCTGAGCATGTAGAGAAAGCTTTGAAGCACGTCTATCATGCATCCACAAACAGAACCAAAGGAAAAGAGCTAGAGCTTCTCTTAGCTATTCTACCTGACAACAATGGGTCCCTATATGGTATGCCATTTGTGCTGAGGATTTAATTGCTGTGATCTATTAAGTTGTCTTATGCTTATTCTTTTTCTCTTTTCTTGAATGGACAAAAAAAATGAAGATATGATTCAGTACTTGAATTTTGTAACATATGCCTCTTTTTTAGGTGATCTGAAGCGAATATGCGAAACTGATCTTGGTTTACTAACTCAATGCTGTCTCTCGAAACATGTGTTCAAGATCAGTAAGCAGTACTTGGCAAATGTGTCCCTCAAGATCAATGTAAAGGTTAGATCAACTCTCTGATTTATGAAAATAGCAATGCTGTACAAATGTCTGAAGCACCTCTAGAGTTATGAAGTGACTCTTGTAATGTTTTATATTTATAAAACTACCAGAGTACTCAGTGACGTTCTAGAATTACAATGGAACGCATGCATCTAATTGATTTTTCTCATGTGTGTGTGCGCGCACGCGCGTATTGGTGGGTATAAGTTACTTTGCTCTTTAATTTCCTGATCAGTGTCTGAAGTTTTCCTGAATGTTTAACTACTTAATCATTCATGCTCCCAGCACTTATTTTTCTCCATGTCCATGGTGCAGATGGGTGGTAGAAATACTGTCCTTTTAGATGCTATCAGCTGCAGAATACCATTAGTTAGCGACATACCAACCATTATTTTTGGAGCAGATGTGACTCACCCAGAGAATGGAGAGGACTCAAGCCCCTCAATAGCTGCTGTAGAATTTCTTTACCAAATTCTATTTGCTGAACCTGCTCTTCAAATTTATTAAGATCTGGTTGCTGATAGATGTTGACCTGCCTGCAGGTGGTGGCTTCTCAGGACTGGCCTGAAGTAACAAAATATGCTGGACTAGTTTGTGCTCAAGCTCACAGACAGGAACTCATACAGGACTTGTACAAAACATGGCAAGATCCTGTTCGTGGTACTGTTAGCGGTGGCATGATCAGGTAAAGAAATTTCACTTCACTCGGCTTATTTTTTGCCTAAATTCCTAATATTGTTTATATAATTGTTCGGAATGTTGCAATGTGAATATCATATTCTCCCGTGCAGAGATCTTCTGATTTCTTTCAGGAAAGCAACTGGACAAAAGCCGCTAAGGATCATATTTTACAGGCGAGTATTGTCATCTCATGCAAAAAATTTCTGATAACATGTATGCATCATTTCAGGGCAGACACTGCATGTTCAATCAGAACATGGCTACATGCGCATATGCATTTATGTTCAGCTTTTTTGGTGCGAGCACCCAACTACTATGATAATCAGTCATTGTTAAATTAATGGTAGCTGAGATGATTGCACATGGATACATGCGCACCTGCACCATTTTCAACTTTTCTGTTTTACAAATGCCTGGAAATGCTTGTGCATTTGCCTGCAAATCTGCCTACGGGATCTGCTATATGAACATATGAAAGATGCATGCATTAATTAAGACCTTTTATACTTTATTTCTTAAAGTGATGGGATGTAACTTGTGCAGGGATGGTGTTAGTGAAGGACAATTTTATCAAGTTCTGCTTTATGAGTTGGATGCGATTCGGAAGGTTAGAAATTGAATGCCACGTTCATGTTTCTGATTCAAATAAAGTGGAAATATTTTTGGTTCTATAAAATAATTTCTTCACAGGCCTGTGCGTCTTTGGAGCCAAATTATCAGCCACCAGTAACTTTCATAGTTGTACAAAAACGTCACCACACTAGATTGTTTGCTAACAACCATAGGGACAGGACTAGCACAGACAAGAGTGGAAACATACTGCCTGGTAAAGTTTAGAATATTTTTTTGGCTGTATATGGCACAAAGATGCACTGGTCAATTTTTTCCCTCTTTTTAATAGCTTATATTATTCAAATTCGTTTTTCTTGATGTTTTTGTTATCCAGGCACTGTGGTTGATTCTAAAATCTGTCATCCAACAGAGTTTGACTTCTATCTCTGTAGCCATGCTGGTATTCAGGTAGAATTTATCTTTCTTCAATGTAAATTTTCATAAGCAACTAGAAATGTTTTGGTTCATTAATCATAACATAAGTATATGTTTAGCATGTACCTCCTTGCTGTTTTATGATGATCGTTTAGATGGTGGTGGTGGTGGTGGTGGTGGTGGTGGTGGTGGAGTGTTTGTAATGGATGAACTTTTTCAAAGAGAGAGGAAAAGGAATAAGGTGCCAGTTGCATTAAAATTTAAGTTAGACAGACTGTCATAGGCGGATGGTTCTTATTCCAATGAATATCATACCTCTTCTGTTGAAGATGTGCTCTACGCAAATGGGATAATTTACTCAACTATCATGGACAAACTCAATTTGATTGGAAATCTGAATCATGTTATTTGGGTTGGGACTTGGGAGAGGCTAGGTTCATTGCTACTTTCCAACAGGTAAACGGTGTGCTAATGGTTTACAGACTGGATCTCTGAGTGTTGATCTTTCTCGTACCAGCAGGCTCATTTGAAAGGAGTTACGACATTTTTTTAACGTGTTGAGCTAGGAAACGCAGGAAGCTTAACTTGATGCTACTTGATGGGAATGACTGGAATATTAGGTTGGATTAAACTGAAATCAGACTGATGGACAGATCAGAGACTTGTGTCAGATATAATTTCCAAGCATGGTGGATGCTGCCAGATAATGTTTGCTAAATTTGAGATTTCAAGTAGTGATTTGTTGATTGCTTTTAACTTGTTCTGCAAATGCTCAATGTTGTTATGTGTTGTTGCTGAGGATGTCTTGCAAATGCTGACAGTTTGAATTAAGGATGACTTATTTCTTCCAAATTTTGAATATCAGTATATTTATTTACTACTGTCTGTCTTGCGTTCTCTGAGATAGAGATGAACTTGCTTCTATCTGATGTGACAGGGGACAAGTAGGCCAGCGCACTATCATGTTTTGTGGGATGAGAACAACTTCACAGCTGATGGAATCCAGTCTTTGACGAACAATCTCTGCTACACATATGCTAGGTGCACTCGCTCCGTTTCAGTAGGTAAATCATGTGGACAATATATACTGGTCCTTTGTCCATTGATGTTAACCTCCTAAAAGTCTTTTTGCAAGAACTAAGAAAATTAAGCTATTTTAAAAAAAGTACGGCAGAAGTTTGATTAATTGGATGCTTTTATGAGCTTCTCTTTTGGAGAAAACAAAAAGAACTATGAAATTGGCTGCTTGTTAATGAGGTTTCCTGGCTTGAGGGAGAAGAACATAGGAACAATCAGGGAACTTTGTTTCATGATTTTTCATATGCTCCCGCTACGCACAAACCCATAGATGCACAATACATGCAATTTTAGGCGTTTAGCTAGTCTGGTGCATTTAATGTGAACAAATAAAATATGGACATATGATGAATTCCTCATCTCAAGTTTTTCCTGTTCTCTGCTGGGTGTTCGAGCAGATTGTTTTACAACTTGCAACTCAAGTGGCTAGTGGTTTTTGTGCAGTTCCTCCGGCATACTATGCACATTTAGCTGCATTTCGTGCTCGATTTTACACGGAGCCAGTAATGCACGAGACTGGCTCAGCAGGCAGTGGTGCTGGCCATGGTGCTAAGGGAACACGAACAGGAGAATCTGGTGTCCGGCCACTGCCGGCCTTGAAAGAGAATGTAAAGAGAGTAATGTTTTATTGTTAGGGGGGAATGGAAGTTGGGATTCAGGTAGTGGTTAGCTGGAGATGCTAGTATTGATAATTCTCATGTACATGTAACAACACAAGCATGATAGCAAAATGTTTCATTCTACCTCAGTGATTAGAAGCCCAAAAAGCCTTTGGTCGGTTGTTCTCTTGAAACATCTCAAAACATGGGAAACGCCCCTAAACACAGGTGATGGCACTCGTCTTCCGACCATCCATAGATGACGGGAAGAACAAAGTAGGCCTTGTAAAGAAATGTTCATTAATGAATCGATCGCTATGTAGGAAATTTTGCCCCATTTAGGAGTGCATGATCTAGTAACTTGTGAAGTTTCAACCCCGATTTTGTGTTCTCTTTGGCTCTTGGTCAAGTTTTAGAGTTGTGTGTGTATAACTAGTATGGTCGCTTGTGCTATAATCAAGTCTGTTACCATTCATTTCTACAGACTGCAATGCCGAACGGAAGCGACAAATGGATTTGCATAGGGTCAAAAGATTTAAAGTTGGCTGGTAAAAAATGAAGCCAAGAAGACTAGGTTTTTTTGTGGGAGCTTGGGCACAGTGCGAACTCTTCGTGCTGGAATGAGAACCAGGCAACAGCCCTCTTACCCAACGCCTCTTCTTGTAAAAATTTCAGGATTTTAGAACAAGTGATCTAAGAAAGAATTTGCAGCAAAAACTGACTTGTGGCAAAGTCTGGTGACTGACCATAGCCTTGGTCTGATTCCAACGGTTCGGTGGGGGTCTGAGCAAGGATTCAAAGGTGTGGGGGTAAATAGAGTTTGAAGAGGTACGTAGGTAATTGTCTTAAAAGAAAGAGGACAATTTGGAACTATTAAAACTATAAGGGCTAGAATGAATCTTTTCAAATATGATTTATTGGTATGTTTATCTCTCGCCAAATGAGAGTTTTATGTCTCTAGTTTATTTGAAAGATTAGGTCATTTAAATAAATGTTTTGGGATTTTATTTTGTTATTCGAAAGAGAATGATATCCATTGACAGTGTTGGATGGATAAAATCTAGCTGGGAAAGTTCAAAGAACTCTATTTTTTATCCATGAAAACAACACATGTTGCCTTAATTCACCAATATATACAAGGATTTTGTCCGATCTATATATTTTCTCTTTAAAAAATAATACTAAAAGATTATAATTAGTTACTTTGCTGTTCAGAGGGTGATGCAATTACATATATAGATTTCAGTCATCTCCTTGGTTGCTTTAGCTGAGAGTTTTTCAAAACTTGAAGACAATGGAGACAAAATAGTTTCACTTAATTAGTTCCTCAATCACGAACATGGATGGGCCGAAGGAGGATTGGAAAATTGGTGACACTTGGAGGACGTGAATGAGATAAATCAAAGTCTTGGGCCTACAATGAGACCCTCCACAATCCTCTGTCAAGAGGGGAAATCAAGATTTACCAAAGTAAAATCTAAGTGTTAACAACAGCAGAAAGCCAGGAAGCATACAAATTCGGAACAATATTTATTCATACGACTTTCATGTTTAAGGCTACATTAAAGTCCCAGCCCAGCCCTAAATTTAGTTTCTTCAAAGGCTCGAGCTAGGCGAGCGGGTTGGCATTGAATTGTCTTCGGTCTAAACCTTACCGAAATATGGTAGACTTGCGAGGATCGACTGGGCCATCTAATCATGACCTCTTTCTTGCCCATTAAAAGCTTCTGGCATTCCGAGAAAGCGACCCGGTAGAAAAAATGGATTTGCCGCAGAGCCAAGCCTACTTGACTCTTCCTCGGCTTTGCCCGAGGCATGTCCTGCTATTCCCTCTATGCTAGTCTAGAGTAGAATAGTGAGTGCTCGTCTATAATTTAACCGACTGATACTACTGACGCAAGTAAATCTTGGATATCACTAGCTAGATCGTTGACCATATTGAAGTTGATCTTGGGGAAGTTAGCTGGCCTTATGTATCATCATTTATAACTAGGTTACCTTTAGAAGATTGTTGATTATCCAAAAAAAAACAAAAACCTTTAGAAGATTGTTTTCAATTTCTACACTCTTTTTTTCTTGGAAACATTGGGACAGGAAACAAATATATATTGAACCGGAAAAGAAACAAAGAAACAAACATGTTCTTAAGGAACATAAAAATGAATTATTTATCAAGAGGGTATTTGAGAAAAATCAATATAATTAAGTTGAACTATCTTGGAGGGGAAAAAAAAGGGTTTTAGTGAACTTAATTATTGTTCAAGAAAAAAACATACTCTTCAATTTACTTTTATAAAAACAATGAAGATACTGGTGCTTTCCTCTAACATAGATTTATGGTTTTTTTAAGAAATTAAAATAAATTACTTTAAAAAGTTAATACTTGCATTGATAAAATAAAATATTTCAAAATAATATAAGTAAAAAAATAAAATTCAAGTCAACCCATGCATATTATTGAAATGTTTTCGTCTTGCTATTGGAAATGTACCTTCAAATTCAATTGCAAAAGAACTGATCATTCTAGAAAACTTAAAAGTGCCACTGTGTATTCTTTTTTTTTTAATAAAATAAATAAATATTTTTTTTTAAATCAAATTAAAGAGATCAATTCTCATGTTTTTGTTAAAGTGAAATTCAATAAACTTCGAGCAGAATCACTTTTTAAAAGTAAGAATTAGAAAAGTAACGAAAAAAAAAGTAAAATACAGAAATAATCAATAAGAATAATTTAAAAATCACGAAATCATTGCGTTTAAAAATTCATAGTAAAAGAATATATATTTACATATTTTTTGTTTTTTTTGAAGATCTGTAAAGGTCCCAGTCTACTCCTCCTGTGAGGTACCATCCATTTTCACCGTTCACTTGCAATTCCACTGGCATTCGCCGAACCATATGCTTGAGAATCTAATGAAACTCAGGACCTTCAATTTTAACCAAGTTTTCATTTGCTTTTTGTTGCGCTAAAGCACAGTTACATTTCTGAGAGAAAATGTCATTCCGCCATTACAACAGAAACAGTACTCAAGAGTATAAAATAAAGACTTAAAAATGGAGATGATCAAATTACATTAAGCAAACGTTCGAAAGCTAAGCATATCCTAAAATTCAAGTGATGCTAGCTAGGAAGACTGTAACAACTAAACAAAATGCAAGGCACATCATGTTAAGGAAGTAAGAAGCACTAACTCACATTGAGTATATGCATTAATTCCCCTATTAAAGATATCAAAGATACTATCTCCGCATGTGAATTGTGCAGTACCAGGATACATACAAGCTTTATCCATTTAAACACACTACCTCATCACAGGCACATACGCTGCTAACCTTTTCAACTGATCTCTCTCTTTCACCAATTAAACGCGAACCATTCCCGGGTCCCTTTAAGAAAACAAAGTCAGTTGTATTGTCGTTGTCTAGACAGCATCATGGTCTCCCAAGAGCATCCTTAAAATGGCATGTAACAAGGCCTTATCATCAGTGGATCCTCCACCCAATGTCCTCGATGAAAATGACAATTGCAAGCTCTGGTAATGGTTGGGGAAATCAAATTAATGACGTTTTTACTTCTTTGGGCACTCTGGAGTCCTCTGGAAAAAGGAAAGCAATATCGAATCTTGTCCATATAGATCTTCCTACCAAAAGAGAGTGGCCAAACTTGAACAATCAAGAGAGGAGCTATAGACTTCAAGTATCTAAGCATAAACATCTCCAGTGTGTGTGTTTGTTGTGTACTTGAAAAAAAAATGCCAGCAAGCAAGCACATATGTCTAGATAAAAGAGAGGTGCATTTAATAGGGAAGATAGAGATAGCTAGATGGGAACCATCAACCTTCATATATATATGTATTTATGTACATCTATAATGTTTAATTTGTACTCTTGTGTGCACATGGAATATAAGGACTGGAATGAGTTTAAGGGGTTCACATGCAAGCCAACGTTTAGATATTTTTGATAACACGACGAGAGAATACATTTTATTGAGACAAAAATGAAACACAAGCACGGATCACATACCAAAATTATGCCAATGGAGCGTAGAAATGTGAGTTCTCAAAATTCAAAATGTTACATTTCTACATCTGGGCTCCTTTGACAGATTTCTCTATCAAGATTCAAATGTTCTTGCAATATTCTGCATGCGAGCTGACAAAGGAAAAAAATAGGATGTAAAATCTTATAGCAGTGTTTGGGGTTGCGGTTCTCTCAATCGCAACATAAATTGTCCCGTGGTTCACTCCCCATTAATGCTCAATTTAGCCAGTCCACACGATCTGTATTGTTGTGGTCCGCAAATATAGAGTCTAAGTCTCAGAGCTGGGGCTGGTGCTAACCAGACCATTGTCCTAATAATGCTGTAGCTCGCAGCCTTCTCCAAAACGCATCCAAATTAATATCAATTAAACAATCAAAAAGGAATTTAGAGGCCACAAGGTTACAGCAACTCAAATGTTCTGCTATTTGCTTTTCATATGTAATTAAGAAACTAGGGAAATACTTGGTGAATTTCTTAAGGTTATTTATTTCGTTTCATGTTGATAATTTACAACTGGATCCCCAAACCCTCTGTTAGTACCTAAGACAAGATATCTCCTAGCTATTCAAACTAAAGACTAAGAGGTTGTCATCTTTAATAATCCCTCTCACTGTCATCGTCACCATTGTTTTCTTCTTCTTCTTCATCATCAAACTTGGAAGAGATATACACGGAAGTGATCAGAACAGATAAGGAACTTCAAAGAATATGTATGAAAAGAAACCCATGCTTTCATCATTGTGAATCTTTAAGCTACAAGAGATAAGAGATCCACGAGATGATCTATAAAATGTTAAAGAAATAACTTTTTCAAATAGGACAAGCTTACTATTCTATTTCTGTACCAGATATATTCTCCAAATTTCAAGCAGTCTCTCAATCTTACTGTTTAATTTCATGAAATCTTACACGACTCAAAATTGCAAAATCACACGCACATAAAAAATACCGAGTGCTCTCTTCTTGACCAATCTCAAATGATGACATCTTAAGATCTCAATTGCTTCCCAGAAAAACTCTGGGTGGTTTGTGGGTGTGTAACTTGTATTTGTGCAGTAAAATGACCAAGATCCAACTCACCAAGTGAGAAGACTGGATAAATTAACCAACATCATGAGAACCTGAAACAGGAAACAACGAAGGAATACAAGAGCAAGTTTTTCAAAACATAACAAGAAAAAAACTTGCTTTCTATATCATGAATCTGTAACTCGATTAATTGAGAGAAAAAACAGTGTTTGTCTCAACAACGCACAAAATTTAAAGAAATCATTGACTTCTCTCCTTTTCTCTGATCTCACACACACATACACACTTTGATTTGCGAGTTGTTAAATTAGAAAGGAATGCACTTCACAGAAACCCTAGCCAGACTAGTAAGGTGAGCTTATATTCCAAATCAACTTAAAATAAAGGTAATGATGGGAAGGTGCATATAAGATGTTTTTGAAACCCTAAAATGAGCGCTGCTATTTTGAAATTTGTTGCCGCTAATCTAAGCCGGAATCAATTCATATAACCGTGTTATAAACCCCAAACAAAGAAAAATAAGATATAGTACATATATAATCTACAGGAAATAGAAGGGGCTTACCAAATTAATTAACAAGATCCGTACGGCAGGCTACTTATAGGAACCTCAGGGCTCAATCACCAAAGCATCAGGACGGATCTTGAAATCGTCGAACTGTACCGAGACGCAAAAATCCTGTTACCCAAAACCCTAACAAACCTTAGCACTGAAAATTTTCCTCATAAGTTTCACATAATAAAAGAGCAGAAACACAACAATCAATACACTAAACACACAGGCAAAAAAAAGAGGCAAAATTTTAATGCAAACACGACAGTAAGAAGCAAAACCCAAGAAACCCAGATGAGACTAAATGATATACTCTATAAAGAAGATCACTTACCTTTCTAGGGATTGGACAAGGAGAACCCTAATATTAGCTAGCTAGCCATGTAAGAAAGGAAATTGATTAGGTTTTATTTGGAATTAGGGTTTCTCGTGATACCAACAACAGGTGAAACTGCCACATGATCTGTTTCTTTCCTCAACAAAGGAGGAAGGCTAAGATCATGCTGGCAGCTTCAACTGATAGAGGTGCACGATAAGAAGATGCACAGTCAGAAGAGCTAGCTAGCATATGTTATAGCTAGTACTTTAAGAACAGCAGGAGATGAGAGGGTATGAAGAGGGTGAGAGGATGAAGGAGGTATAAATAGAAGGATGAGGAGGGGATTGAAGGGGAGTTATGAATTATCAGGATTATTTTATCATTAATTTGATTTTTATTTTTTGTTGTTGATGGAATATAGGAGGACTGTGAAGATTGAGAAAGCGGGCTACAGGGAAAAAATAAATATATAAAAATAAATAAAAACAAAATTTATATATGGAAAATGTAAGGAGTGGTCCCTGATGATGCAAATTGAATATTGTCACGCCAAGAAGAGAACCATGCAGTTTTGCAGACAAGTTAGTGAGTGTTTCCATATATATTGTAGGAGCATTAAATACTTTCTTAGGCTGGGCCCTGGGAGAGTGGGGGACTATCTCTCTGACTGTGAGGAGTAAAGCATCAAACCCATGAGCCAAAAGGGGTGGGTGTACGAGTGCTAGGAGAGCATATGAGGGGACCATATCTACTTAAATCTTGCATGGTTTGCATAAGGTTCACACATAAACTAGGAAGAAAGGAAATTTAATTTGTGAATCTCTCATTGCTGCTTGTTTCTCTCTCTCTCTCTCTCTCTCTGACGATAATGTGATGTGTATTTATCCCAATTCCATATAAGCATCTTTTCTTTGTTCGCTGATGATAACCCTTTTCTTTGCAAACTTGCCATATCTTGGATACTTGCCGATCCTACACCTGGTTGGTGCCAGCTGCTGCGTGTAGTTGTTAATTAATTATAAACATATATCTGATCTAGAAAATCAGGAAAACGACTTGTTTGTTTAGGTTTTTCTTTTGTTTTAGAAGCCCTTTTGCACCTGGTGTGATGATGGAACCAAGTGCATAAGCTAGCTAGCAACGCCATGAGCCATTCTCGAGAAAAAAGTTTCATGGATGTTGCGATTCAATTATAACCTAACATATGGCTGATCGATCTGTGTTCCCAGACCCTGATTAGATTTGCCTTGGCCTTTTGAGATATCATTTACCGATTTCAAGATTCCAAATGAATCCCTTTTTCTGATTTCAACATATCTATTTTATATATCCAATAGATGATCATTGCTTTCAAAATCCCCTCTCTTTCTTGGAATAGATTCCCTTTGGCTGTTATATTCTTCCTGCGATATGGATGCATTCTATCATAAGCAAGTTAACTGTACCTACGCTGATGTGGGCCAATTATAAACACTCAACACTTCAATATTAAACCCCATACTATAGGTTATCTCCCTTCATCTAGGGTTTTATAGCTAATATATATATATATATTCTGCGCATATCTACATATCTTAGATACTCGGTGCCCAACGATTTTATTAGTTAACTATACAAATTAATATTGTATTGATGAATTACTTCATTAATTTATCAAGCTTGGAATAATAACTTGATTGAATCTCATTCTTCATGCCTCTGCACCCAAAAAAAAGCTCATGCCTGACGACAAAACCCTTAACTAATTAACCAGAAACTAACAATTCAAATAACTTAATTAAGCTTGTGTGATCATTACACACACGCACACACACACACACATATATATATATATGACATTGCAGTTAAGTAGTAGTAGTATACGATGTTATATATGCGCAACACTCTGGTTTAGATTGCTTACATATGAAATTTGTACAATCGGCTACGATCGAGACAATGCGAGGCAAATAATTAAAATACAGTTAATTTTTTTTATTTGGTAATCTGTAGATTGCTTTTGTTTCTTGTATATAAAGCATCTTTTTCTTTTTTAATCTCCTCCGACTCCCTCTCTCTCTCTGTGTGTATATATATATATAGCGTTGCAAATTTTAAACAAATGTCTCTCTCTCTTAGAATAAGAAAGCAATCTAAGTGCGGTTTTACTGAAAGGTTTGCAGGAGAGAGATGGGCATTTCTTTCGGTATCTATGCAGGATCATATCTGATATCTACATATGGTTGTACGTAAATGTTCCAGATAATATACTGACATGCTTGTAACCATCTCTTGATTTGGCTTTTATGCAGCCCCTCTCTCCATTTTAGCATACCTGACATTGCCTTGTGCCAATAATTGATCTGCCTGGTTGCTGAATACTTTCTAAAATCAATGAATTGTCAGTAGCCTACGAATTAAAATATATATTTCGTCCTAAAATACTGTGTAAACTAATTACACGTTTGATAATTAGATATAATTAAGGGACTATAAAATACGATCATGACTTCTTATATTCTTATGTTTGATGATGTGATTTTTAAAATTATAATGTAATAGATCATTACAATTACATATAATGACTTATTACATCTCAAGCATTATATAAAAAATCATGTAATAAACTATTATATGACGAAGAGTAATGTTACAAGGACATGATTGTTAAAAAAACTATTATAAAGGACTACAATAACTATTTTCAAAACCTGCAAGAATTGAAATAAAACTTTGTACGCGCACTCGTTACATTGGAACCAAACAAATGAATATAATAAACCATCCCATTTCGTTATATTATATTCTTTTTCATTACAATATTACACATTCAATTATATTATATCACGTTGCATTCAATCAAACATATAGTAATTTATTATTTAATAGAAACTGGATTAGAGAATAAGATATATAGTTTTAAAATCCAGTATAGCATCTATTCCAAAATAAATGGTTGCCACGCTAAACCACAACATATGAAGCACGGATTCAAGGAGTTTCATGCAAGAATCATGATTTGATGCAGTGGCCATGCACATGCCCCTCACAAAATCTCAAAGATTCCCATTTGAGATTTAAATTACCTTAGTATCGGTTAATAAAGGTCTGCCACATATCTTCACCCAACTTCTCGATGATCAAGACTGCCAAGGATCGATGAATTACATAATAAGCCTATATTTGTTGAACTAGTTGTTGCCATATATATATTTTAGACCCTAGCTAGTTTTAGCTCGAATCATATGTAAGTGTGTGTGTGTGTGTGTGTGTGTGTATCTCGACTTCA
>Ga0307517_10005019_pt1 | contig 20120 bp, 19 predicted proteins | sample 23_EM_MG_FD_194515 | JGI IMG/M metagenome (GOLD analysis project Ga0307517, IMG submission 194515) | Populus trichocarpa ectomycorrhiza microbial communities from riparian zone in the Pacific Northwest, United States - 23_EM | ecosystem: Host-associated > Plants > Roots > Unclassified | place... | reverse complement strand
GGACTACAGATGCGACAATACGGATACTGTGCGTCGGGTCGCCGGTGTTCAGATGCTGACCCCAGTCAACTCCGGGCGTCTATCGGATCAACATGGCCTTGTTACAGTGCAGATGAGGGAGGACGCATGAGGGTTTACAATAGTAGATATAGGGACAATCCTCGGTCTGGCGCATCTGATCCCGGAGGAGGACCGGCGGTGGCTTGTGAATAGCCGGATTGATTTGAGAACATTTAACGAGGTTTATTAATGAATCCGGATGAGAGAATCAGGACTCGGCTATACGTGAGAATCCTACACCTTGATACTGTATATAGAAGATATAGAATCGAGTTTCTTGAAACCCAGTTCATTAGATCGCCAGACCGGTGAGGCGTAAGGCCTGAGGCCTGAGACGTGAGACGTGAGACTCGGATGTGACCAAAAATAAAGAGCTGTTGCCCCAGGCGCCAGTCGATATCTGAGGAATCAGCCGATTAATTGTGATTCCGGGGATGAGGGATGTGTTAGGACGTAGAGAAGAGAAAGAAGTGACGAGAACAAGAGTCTAGGGTAGTCTAGACGCCGGGAGGAGACGACATTGTGTCAGGACGGATGGAACATTGCGGGGCAATTCAGGAGGCGTGGAATGTGGCGGGGCGTTGCAACGCAAGTCAGGACGCACAGGGCGCATGGGACGCAGAAAATACGTCGCTTGCGTCAGGACGCAACGCCGACGGATCAGACGCAGGGTCCGTTTTTGCTGATGAGCTCCAGGCGGCAGAAGGGGAGGAGACCCCGATGATGACGAGGAAAGATGTGGAAGGAAGCCAGATGAGAATAGGAGAGGAAGGCGGGACGAGAGACCCACACCCCAGGTAGAAGAAGACGACTATGACGCCGAAAACGATAAACAGTTTAACCTGTTCTCATGGTTCAAGGCCAATGCTTTGGGACAACGAACGAGAGTCCCAGCCGAACCCCCTGCCATGTTTCGAAACGAAAAACACCAAGATATAAGTATGTGGCTATTAACATGTACAGATTATTTTGGTTGAAACAGTTGGCAATGGGAAAATGCTGCACAACGAATCCGATACGCCATAAGCCGAATAGATGGGAAAGAAGTCGCACCGTTTGCGTTAACCTACCAACGACAAATGACTGGAGAAATAGGTTATACAAGACAAGATGGACACGAGTTCTGGCACGTCTTTGCAGAACAAGCCCTGGGAGGCTTTGAACCCACCCATGAAGCGGAAAAATCCCTACGAGGAATGGGATCAGTCAAATATCGCGGTGATGTCGCCAAATTCTTGATGGGGCTGGAAAATTTAAATATCCATGGAAGAGTCACTGGGATAGCCTGGAGGAAAATGATCGAAGACGAACTCCCTGTCGAAGCATTGCAACGACTCTCACACAGAGAATATGTCGACGATGGGGAATGGTTAGAAGCAGTCAGGACCGTAACCCCAGCAGAAGAAGATTTCAAAGAACGAAAAGATGTTCGAGGGGGCGGTCCCTCCGGCGGGAAACGAGGCGAGAAAAGAAAGTTCGAGGATTCGAAGCCAACAGTCCCCGCAAAGCATGTAAAAAAGCAATACACAGGTAAGGAAAAGGCGGATTACCAGAAGAAAAAGGCTGGGGAAAGAAAGGTGAGGAACGAAGGGTCGGTGGCACCGGCGGGGGAGGTTAGACACAAGGTGTGGGCAGAAGCTCACCAGGGCGTCGATCAAAAGGTTGTCAATAAACGGAAATCTGACACGGAATGCACGCGATGCCGAATGAAAAACCTCGCTAGGAAATACTGTCGAAAACCAATACAAGTATCGGCTATATATCGAGGGCAATCAAAGCCCAAACGACAGTGCGCATTTGCGCCAAAACGAGGCCCCCAGGTAGCCACTGTGGCCGTTGATGGCCAGGGAGAAAGCTCGAAGGGAGCAGTGCAAAGGCTCCCGGCTTGGGCCTTTGAGGATGACGACCTGTTTATTAAAGGTCCTCCAGGTACCGACAACAACGGTGTTCGGGTACTGTGGTTGCCGCCTGGAATCGAAAGACCCGCGGGGTAGTCGGTGACGATATCCCACCGGATGGCTAAAAGATCAAAGGATAGCGGTAGCCATTTTATGTCCAAAAATGGGTAGTCCATGCTTACCACGGGAGCCATAAAAAATTACAAGTGAAGAAAGCGGTTGATGAGACCAAAAGGGAAAAAGACTATCATTCATCAGAACAGGACTTGAGTTGCACGACCAAGGAAGGGGAGTCGAAATCCAGGGTAACCTGACTTTCTCTCCGGGTAAAATAGCTGGGCAAATAGAAGCTGGGGGCGCCTCTATTGTGCACAAGGTTAATGCCTGACGAATGATGTCAGAGGGGGTCTCGGGAGTGAGACCAAACTCGAAGGCGAAGGTACGGTGGACTCGTCGGACGGGACAGTCTCATATGAGGAATAAGTCGAGGATAAACGACCTCCCATCCTAGTCGCAAACTCGAGAGGTACTCTAGTGAACCACCACTCCTGTGATATGGGAACTCCTCGGCAGGAGGTAAAGACCGCTAGTAGTGGGCTGCCCAATATCACAAAATTAGACACTTAGTATAAGAAGTTTGTTTGAGGAGGCTTTAAGAGCCGAGACTGCGCTGGCGCGGTAACAAACCCCCAGGCTATTGGAAACCGCGACGATGAAGAGATTTCATCAAGACCAGAGCGAAAGCTCAGGACCCGTTAAAAAACCTAAGCATTACGCCTGCCTAGAAGGGAAGGCATTTATTGAAATAAAAGGACGAAAACAAGTGATAAGCGTACTCTTACATTCTGGTTGAAATATCTTTCTCATGAACCCTAACACCGCACGACGGCTAGAAATCCCGACCGAAGCTAGGGATTTACCGTTAAAAATCACAACCTTCGATGGTGAAACAGCGCCCCCTGCAGGAATATTCTATACCCATCCTATTCCCCTAGAAATCGGTGCCAATGGCCACCGAAGCATGATATCCTGCGAAATTGAGAATGCAGGAAGATATGATTTAATCATACCCTTTGGGTGGTGGCATAACGAACACCCCCTCAAAAATATAGCAGACCCAAGTAAATGGGCCGTTGAAGAAACAAGGTGCCACGCTCATATAGAAGATGAACCGGTGGCGGATATGTTTAAATGGGATGAAACTGTGGCTCACGATGAGGAAGCATAGTATGTGGGACGGATAGAACATGAGGAAGAAGGGGGAGTATATTTGGAGATGCTGCCAAAACTGTATTGGCAGTATAAGGAGCTTTTTGAAGACAAAAAAGCAAAAATGTTGGCGCCTCGAAGGACTTTTGATCATGCCATCAACCTTAAAGAAGGGGCCGAGCCCCCATGGGGTCCAATTTGTCCAATGTCGGCACACCAGTTGAACGAGCTGGATAAGTACCTCCAGAAAATGATGGCTGAGGGGAAAATAGCTGACAGCGAATCACCTGAAGGCTCTCCAATCCTCGTCATTCCGAAACCAGATGGAAGTCTCCGACTATGCGCAGACTATAGGAACCTCAACAAGTTGACGATCCAGAATAAATACCCCCTACCACTCATGGACGAACTCCGAGACCGCGTTGCTGGAGCAAAAGCATTCACAAAACTTGACATAAAAGACGGATATCATCTTATTTGAATGAGGAAAGGCGATAAGCATAAAACAGCCTTTCGTACACGATACGGTCAGTACGAATACAAAGTCATGCCTTTCGGGCTGGTGAACGCCAGCACAACGTTTCAGACAATGATGAACAAAATGCTAAGCGAATTCTTGGACGACGGAGTAGTCGTCTATTTAGACGATATCCTGATATACTCAGAAAATAGGGAAGACCATATTAAGTTAGTCCAAAAAGTCCTTGACCGGCTTGAACAGCACGACTTAGCTGTCTCATTAAAGAAGTCGGTATTCCACCAAGATGAGGTCGAATTCCTAGGATACATTGTCAAGACAAGCGGAGTCACCATGAGTGATAGAAAAGTGAAAAGTGTTCAAAACTGGGCACTCCCCAGATCGGTTAAAGAAGTACAAATTTTCCTTGGATTCGCAAACTTTTACCGACGATTCATCAAAGATTTCTCAAAAGTATGCAAGCCAATAACCGCGACGTTGAAGGGAAACCTAAAGGATTTTCACTGGGGAAGAGAACAGGAAGAGGCGTTTGAGGAGTTGAAAAAGAGGTTTGCAACGGCAGGAACTTTATCGCATTTTTATCTAGGAAGGACAACAGTGGTTGAAACAGACGCAAGCGACTTGGCGCTTGGATGCGTACTATGTCAATACCAGGGGAGACTGCTTCACCCAGTAGCTTTCCATTCTCGAAAACTAAACAGCGCTGAAAGAAATTACGAGATACATGACAAAGAATTATTCGCAATCATGGAAGCGTTTAAAGAATGCAAAAGATACCTCTGGGGAGAAGAAGAGCCCGTGACGGTATATACCGACCACCAAAACCTACAGTCCTTTTTGTCCAAAAAAGTCTGGAACCAACGGCACATTCGATGCCCAAAGGAGGTGACCAACTATAACTTCAAAATAGTCTACCGTCCAGGAAGCCCGGGCGGGAAGCCCCAAGCGTTAAGTAGACGGCAGGAGTACTGTTCTGAGGACGGAGCTTGTCACCGTGAACAGTCAATTTTGAAATCTGAACAGTTTCAAATTTCGGTAATTGATCAAAAACGAAGCGCGGAGACACCTCTCATCCCAGAAACAGGCGAATCTCGAAATCTCAGGATTATGAAGCTTTCAGACAAGGCTACAACCCCGACAAAAGGATCACGGTTTGCGGCCGGTCATGACATCTACGCCCTGACAGACGGCCTGGTACCAGCAAAAGGACTGACAATGGTGGAAACAGGTATTGCGATAGGATTTCCGGAGGGTACCTATGGAAGGCTAGGGGCGAGAAGTGGTATGGCTAGCAAGATGGGAATAGCAGTGGGCGGTGGTGTAATAGATGCGGATTACACCGGAGAAGTGAAGGTGATACTGCGAAATCATGGCGAAGCGGCCTGCATGTTTACGGCAGGAGATCGGATAGCGCAACTCATAATAGAGAAAATTGCCAATGCCGACGCCATGGAAGTAGACAATCTAGGAGTAACAGAGAGAGGACAAATAGGTTTTGGGTCAAGCGATCTAAACCCTAAGCGATTTATCACGGCTAAAGAAGAAGAAGTCAAAATTTGTTTCCTTCACGCAGACACAAGCGAAAACGAATTCTTTAGTGCAGCTGATATCGGCTAGCACCCTCGGTTAATGAAAGAAAGAGAAATGTTATCAAGCACTCACGTCAATGCAGCCCTGACGCGAACAATGAACGATGCATTTCAAGACAAGATTAGGATGGCTGGAAAGGAGGACGAGAAGTGGCAGAACCGAGGCCGTGAACTGGTTAAGGTAAGAGAAGGCGGAAAGAAGATCCCGGACGAATGGATAGAAAAGGACGGGTTACTATATTTCAAAAATTGTTTGTACATTCCTGAGAACGAAGCCCTGCAAACCACGATATCCCAAGGCTGTCACGACTCATTAGTAGTGGGGCACTTCGGACAGGAAAAAAGGATTGAGATAGTAACAAGAGACTTTTACTGGAAAGGACTCGCAGATTGGATCAGAGATTATGTATGATCCTGCGACGAATGTCAACACAGCAAGTCCCCATGGCATGCTAAGTACGGGTTACTTCAACCTTTCGAAGTACCCTATGCCGCCTGGACTTCCATATCGACGGACTTCATCACACAACTACCGGAATCGCAGGGCCAGACCCAGATCATAGTAGTAGTAGACCGGTTCACCAAGATGGCTCATTTTATCAGCCTCCACGAAAATGCGACCGCAAAGGATGTTGCCGATACCTTCCTTCGGGGAGTCTGGAAACTTCACGGATTACCAACCGAAATCATATCGGACATGGACGCGAACCTTTCCGGCAAATTCTGGGAATCATTGTGCAAAATGCTAGGAGTTAAAAGGTGCATGTCAACGGCGTATCACCCTCAGACTGACGGACAAACTGAAAGAACCAACCAAGTGCTGGAAGGTTACTTACGGACATCTGTCAACTACGATCAGGACGACTGGTACCAACTATTGCCGTTAGCCAAACCCGCCTACAACAACTCAGCAACCAATGCATATCCAATGACCCCATTCTTCGCCAACTACGGTTTTCACCCACAAAGGAAGTGGATGAAAGAAAGAGAAGCTCATAACCCTGGGGCAACAATGTATGCTCACTGGATGCAAGACATACATCAACGGGCAAAACAAACCTTAGAGAATACACGGGAATCAATGAAGAAATAGTATCACCGAAAAGCGACGGAACAGCCCAGCATCGAGGTCGGCGACTTGGTGATGTTGTATGCGAGGAATAATCATACCAAACGACCATCGAAGCAGCTGAGTCCTAAGCTGTATGGCCCGTTCAAAGTCTTAGAGAAGAAAGGACGTCAGGCATAAGAGCTGGAAATATCGCCGAGGTGGAAAATTCATCCCGTGTTTCATGTTTCGCTGTTAGAACCCTACCGAGCCTCGAAGCGACCAAATGGCGAACAACCCCCCCTGGACCCCGAAGAGAGCGAGGGGGATTTACTGTGGGAGGTACAAATGATTGTGAAGAGTGAGATCATTTCCTACACACGAAAGGTTCTGGGAAGGAATAAATAGATCAAAGAGCTTCGGTATTTTGTAAAATGGAAAGGCTGCGAGGAGGACGAAAATACTTGGGAGCCATCCGAAGGTATGCAGAACGGGCAGGAAGAGGTGGAACGGTGTCATAGAGAAAGCCCGGAGATGCCGGGGCCGAGAGAGGTTGAGTAACATAAGAAAGGTTTTCCATCAGTGGACAAGTAAACGCTGGTGGTTTTTACCCCTACTATCTGGAGCTCGAGATGGAACATAGATTGTATAATAGACATAGAGTATTCAGGACGAACACTTCTGAGAGGGGAACTCATGTTAGGCGCACGGACTCCCCGCAAGGATTTACAGGGTAAAGTTACCCTACCTTGACGCACACAAACTTCGAAGGAAAAAGATAAACACCCCCCTCCAGCCCCGGCGTTGGGACGCCACGTCATCACTGGCCGCCTGGGTAGTTGCGTCCCAACACCCAAGACCACTATCAATGGATCACATCTTATAACACCGTTTACGTCACGGCCGTCCGTCCGACGGGGCCCTGTTCGCAGGATATATGTGGGGAGACCTTCGGACACCTTAAGCAAGTGGAGGCAGGTGATTCGGAAGACGGCACATAAGGTTACAGACACTTGAAGACAGGCAGTCGGAAGAGTGGGTCGGATGTAACGGGCTGTTTTGCACGAAAGTTAGTCCCCTCGTACTTACAAAGTTGTGTAGAGTATGAAGGAGGTAACTATGCCCAGTAAGTGGATCGGGTGCATCCACAGAGGACAGGTTGGTAAAAGATCGTGTCAGAGGGAAGAAGCCCATATGTACGATCCCGAGGACCAGACGTCTAATGCCGGAAGACCAGAATACGACATGCAGTCGCATGTCGAATTCTCGACGGAACCAACTAACGGAGAATGGCCATCTTCGGTCCAGCGAGTTACACTACCCTCGATGAGCACGGGGGAAAGATAACCCGTAACCATAGTTGTCAATGGATAAAACCGATGAGCTGACACCTGACATGGTCTCCACACCCTCAGGAATAACAGAAGCGCCGACCGATAAGTTGGCCATGGGAGCAAAAGGTGTACTAGAGAGTTTTCAGGGTCTACGAGTGTTCGCACTCAGCTGAAGTTCGCAGAGTTGCGGGCAAGGTACTTAGTTAGTATAGAGTTAGCATGTATACCGCGATTGCTCAGACGCGGAAAATAAATATCGAAGCATCTTCGCTGCTATTAGACACAACAAGCACGGACAAGAGATCTTATCAATATAATAAGTTTTTATCTTATCATTATCAATACCTCGACGATCTATCCCGAAGTATACCATTATATCTAGCCTACATTACTCGCGTCTTCTTAGCGAGTTCTCCGATATAAATCGATTCAGGTCCTAGATGTCAGAATACCTCATCCTGAAGCTCCCACCCAACAGTGGGTCAAAGGCGTAGTTGGCAATGAATAGTGTGATTTTGTGTGCGTTGGTTGCCGAGTTATTGTAGGCATGTTCGGCTAAGGGCAACAGCTGATACCAATCGTTCTCATCGTAGTTGACAAATGTCAGTAAGTAACGCACTAAGCAATTGTTTGGTTCGCTCCGATTGTCCATCGGTCGCATTGTGGTACTCTGTCCACATGCGTCGTTTAACGCCCAGCATATTGCACAATGATTCCCAAAACTTGCCAGAAAACTCATCCATGTCCGATATGATTACGGTCGGCAATCCATGAAGTTTCCAAAGTTCCATCAGGAAGGTGTCCGCAACATCCTTTGCGAATGCGTTTTCCTGGAGGCCGATCAACTGGGCCATCTTTGTAAACCGGGCTACCACTACCATGATCTAGGTCTTCCCCTGAGCCTCTGGTGGTTGTGTGATGAACTCTGTCGAAATGGAGCTTCAGGTGCCATAAGGGACTTTCAAAGGTTGGAGTAGTCTATATTTCGCATGCCGCCGCGATTTCCTCTGTTGACACTGGTTGTAGGATCGTACATAGTCTTTGATCCACCCGGCAAGTCCTTTCCAGTAAAAATCCCTGGTTACTATTGCGATTGTTTTTTCTTGTCGGAAGTGTCCCGCTACCCAGGACTCGGGACAGCCTTGGGCTATGTCTGTCTGTAGAGATTCGTCTTCGGGAATCTATAATCGATTTTTGTAGTATAGTAATCCGTCTTTTTCTATCCATTCATTCCGCCTTTCCTTTCCGCTCTCTCTTAACCTGACCAGTTCAAGGCCTCGCGCCTGCCACCTCTCATCTTCCTTCCCAGCCACTGTAATTTTATCTAGAAATGATTCATTCATTGTTTGTATCACGGGTGCATTGACGCGAGCACTTGATAACAGTTTTCTTTGTCTCATTATCCGAGTATAATGGCTGATATCAGGTGCACAAAAGAATTTGTTGTTGTTTGTCTCTGCCTGAAGGGAACAAATTGTGATTCCTTCTTCTTTAGCTGTGATGGAGGGCTGGTGGTTTAGATCACTTGATCCGACACCTATTTGTCCCCTCTCGGTTATCCCTAGGTCATCTACATCCATAGTGTCGGCATCAGCAATTTTCTGAACTATGAGTTGTGCTATCTGATCCCCTGCTGAAAACGAGTACTCTGCCTGTCCGTGATCTCTAAGTATGACCTTCTCTTCTCCGGTGTAATCCGCATCTATTACACCACTGCCCACTGCTATTCCCATCTTGATAGCCATACCGGTTCTTGCAGCTAGCCTGCGATAGGTTTCTTCCGGCAATCCTATCGCAATACCTGTTTCCAGCATTGCCTGTTCTTTAGCACGTACCACCCTGTTAGTCACGGCAATAGAGGTCATGACCGGCCACCAATTGTGATTCTTTTGTAGGAATTATGGTTTTGTCTGACAGTGTCATTATCCTCAGGCTTGTAGGTTCCAGTTTTTCTGGGACCAGGGTCATTTCTGCGCTTGGTTTTTGATGAATAAGTGAAATTTGAAAGTGTTCTGTTTTCAAGATCGACTGTTCACTGTGACAAGCTCCCTCCTCAGGACGGTACACCGGCCTTCTGCTCAGTGCATCTGGCTTTCCGCCCCTACTTCCCTGTCGGTAGATTATTTTGAAGTACTAGTTGGTCAACTTGTGCCCATGCAATTTGAGGCTGGTTGCATATTTCTTTGGTTAAAAAGGACCGTAAACTTTGGTGGTCGGTTGATACTGTCACTAGCTCTTCTTCGCCGCTGAGGTATCGCCTCCATTCTTCAAACTCTTCCATTATTGCGAGTAACTCCTTATCGTGTATCTCGTAATTTCTTTTGCCGCTAATGAATTTCCGAGAATGGAACGCCACCGGATGAAGCTGTCTTCCTTGGTATTGAGACGATACGCATCCGAGCCCAACATCACTAGCGTCTGTCTCCTCTAGTGTTTTTCTTCCTCGGTAAACATTTGATAAAATTCGTGCCCTTATAAACCACCTTTTCAACTCCTCAAATGCCTCCTCCGGCTCTCTTCCCCTGTAAAAATCCTTTGTGTTCCCTTTTAATGTTTCGGTGATTGGCTTGCAAACTTTGGAGAAATCTTTGATGAATCGTCGATTGAGGTTTGCGAATCCAGTGCAGCTTTGGACTTCTTTAACCCATCTTGGGTGACCCAAATTTTGAACGCTTTTGACTTTCCTATCACTCATGGTAACTCGGCTTGTTTTGACAATGTAGCCCAGGAATTGGACTTCTTCCTGGTGGAACACCGGCCTTTTTAACGGGACTGCTAGGTCGTGTTGTTCGAGCAGGTCAAGGACCTGTTAGACCAGTTTGATATGGTCTTCCATATTTTCGGAGTATCTCAAGATATCATCTAGGTAGTCGAGTACTCCATGCTCCAAGAATTCCCTTAGGATTTGGTTCATCCTTGTCTGAAACGTTGCGGGAGCGTTTACGAGTCCGAACGGCATGATCTTGTATTCGTACTGTCTGTATCTCATATGAAAGGGTGTCTTATGTCTTATCGCCTTTCCTCATTTGAACAAGTTCGTATCCATCTTTTAGGTTGAGCTTCGCAAGTACTTTGGCTCCAACGACAGGGTCTCATACTTCATCCGTGACCGGTAGCTGGTATTTATTCAGCATCGTTAGTTTGGTGAGGTTCTGATGGTCTACGCATTGTCGTAGACTTCCATCAGGCTTCTGAATGTTCAGAATTGGGGCTCCATACCGGGACTCGCTATCCACTATTTGGCCTTGTGCCAGCACTTGCTTAATGTATTTATCCAGTTTGTTCAACTGGCGTGCCGATATCAGATAAATCGGGCCCCATCGGGGTTCCGCCTCTTCTTTAAGATTGATGGCGTGATCAAACATCCTTCGAGGTTCCAACATCTCTGCTTTTTTCTCTTCAACTAGATCCTTGTACTGCCAGTATAGTTTTGGTAGGGCCTCTAACTGTACTCCTCCTTCCTCCTCTCTTCCAATGATTCCTACATACTCTACTTCTTCGTCGAAAGCCCCAGTTTCATCCCACTCAAATAAATCTGCCACTGCTTCATCTTCTATATGAGCATGGCATTTCGCTTCTTCAAAGCCTCATTTGCTTGGGTCTGCGATATTTCGCTAGGCGTGTTCGTTGTGCCACCACCTGAACGGGATGATTATATCATATTTTGCTGCGTTCGAATTGTCGCCTGATATCATGCTTCGCTGACTCTTGGCACCCATTTCCAATAAAATAGCATGGGGATAGAATGTCCCTCAGGTGGGCGCGCTTTCCCCATCGAATATGGTGATTTTTAGAGGTATATCACTTGCTTTAGTTGGGATATCTAACAGTTGTACGGTTTCTTGGTTTATGAGAAACATGTTCGCACCGGAATCCAGAAGGACGTTTATTGTCTGTTTTCGCCCTCTGGTTTAAATAAATGCCTTCCATTCAGGACAGGCGTAATGCTTTGACCTTTCGCTCAGTTCTGGATGAAATCTTTTCATCATGATGGCTTTATGTAACGTGGGGGTTTGTTACCGCGCGTGCGCAGTTTCTGCTCTTGAAGCCTTCTCAGACAATCTTTTTATACTAAGTGTCTCAATTTTGAATATCTGGCACCCAACTACAAGTGGTCTTTATCTCCTGCCAGGGAGTTCCCATATTACAGGAGTGGTAGTTCACTAGAGTACCCCTCGAGTTTGCGACTAGGATGCGCTGTCCATTATTGTCAACCTATCCATCCGGTTAGGCTGTCCCCTACGAGGAATCGATTGTACCTTGGCCTTCAGTTTTGGCTCTACTCTGCAGGAGTGACCTGCTCCGACCCTATTTGTCAAGACATGTATCTTGTGCACGATCGATTCGCCCCTGGCTTCTATTTGCTCGGCTGTTGTACCTGGAGAGAAAGTCAGGTTTCCCCGTATTTCTACCCCCCTTCGCGTGTCCTGCAACCAAAGCCCTGTCCTGACATATGGTTGTCGTCTCTTTCGACATAGTCCAGTCGACAGATTTCTTCTCTTGTCCCTTTTTAAGGTTCCCGTGGTAAGCACGGACTACGCATTTTTTTGGTAAACTGGAAACCGGTATCCTTTTTGGGTTTCTTAGCCTTCCAGTGGGATGCCATCACAGACTACGTCACAGGTCTTTCGACTCGGGGCGGCAACCTCACTCCCCAATCACCCTCCTTGGAGGTACTTAGATCACTTTTTACAAAGTTTGGTCATCCTCAAACACCCATGCTGCAGGCCTTTGAGCCTCTCGTCTTGAGCTTGCTCCCTGGCCATCTACGGCCACAGTGGCTACGTGGGGGAGTCGCTTCCGTCCGAATGAGGCCTGTCATTTGGGCTTTGCTTGCCCTCAATATACAGTCGATACTTGCACCGCTTTGCGACACAACTTCCAAGTGTGATTGTTCATTCAGCACCGTGTCCATTCGGTGTCTTGCTTTAGTTTGTCGACAACATTTGGATTGACACCCTGGTCGGCTTCTGCCCACAACCTATGTTTCACCTCCCCCTTCCATGCCACCGACCCTTCCTTTTTCACCTTCCTTTCCCTAGCCTTCTTGGCTTCATAGTCCGCCTTTTCCTTAGCCGAATATTGCTTTTTTACTCGCTTTGCGGCCCTGGATGGCATCGAATCCTCGAACTTCCTTTTTCGCTCCTTCCGATGCCAGAGGGACTGTCCACTTGATGTGGACTTTGTCATTCCTTGAAATCTCCTCCCGCTCAGGTAACACTCCTGACTGCTTCCAACCCTTTCCCATCATCGACATACTCTGTTAATGAGAGTCGTCATAATGCATCTTTGGGGATCTAGTCTTCCATCATTTGGCCCCAGGCTATCCCAGTGACTATTGTATCGATGTCGAGATTTTCCATTTCCGGCAAGAACCTAGCGATATCACCATGGAATTTGACAAAGCCGATTTCTCGAAGGGATATTTCGGCCTCATCCGTTAGGCCCAAGCGTGGCAACGCTTCTCCTGCAAAGATGTGCCAGAAGTTGTATCCCGCTTGCTTAGTATAACCTAAGTCTCTGGTCATTTGTCTACAGTAGATTAGCGCAAACCGTGCGACTTCCTTCCCCTCCATCCCGGTCAGGGCCTATCGGATTCGTTGCGCCCCCTGTTCCAACTGCCAACTATTTCAGCCCAAGCAATCTGTGCATGTCAACAACCACATGCGTATGTCTTGATGTTTGTCGTTTCTAAACAGGGCATGGGGTTCTGGTGTGACTGTCATTCGTCGTCCCACGGTGTCAGCCATAATTTGTAACCAGGTGGCGAACTGTGCCTGATCTTCCTCATCATTATCCGCCTCTGGCTGAGGGGCAGGTCTCTCATCCCCCCTTAGGTCCCTGCTCTCATCTGGTTTCCTCCCAGATCCTTCTCATTCATCTTCCGAATCCCCTCCTCACCTGGGTGCCCCTGCTGCTCCTCTTCCTGGAGGTAGGGGTGGGTTCCCGCCCCTGCCCCTGAAGCCTCTGGCGTCAAATCTGACGCATTCCCTTTTCCCTTCACCTGCCCCATCAATTGTTCTACCAGAGCCTTAAGCACCGAGATGTCAGCACCTTGGGCTTCTTGTGACTCTTGGTGTTGCTGAAGCGCCCGTCTCATAAGGTTAATGCTTGTCTTATGATGTTTGAGTTCCAGTTTATGTTGCTCGTTGATCCATCCGATCTCTTTGTCCAAGAGTATGTCCCGATGCATGGACTGTTCTTCCATCCCCTGCACTGCTTCGTGGAGCTGGGATGTGACAGCCTCATTTCTGGCCTGTCTCTCATCGGTCTCCCCCAGTCATTCCGCAACATCCGTAGCAAAACTTTCTTGGACCTTCTGTGACTCTAAATCCAGAATCCGTACTGGATGGTCTGTTCGGACGAGCTCTCGACCGCCAACCCTGCCCACGACCTCTACTGTGTTTTGAATTTCAACAGTCCCTGGGCCATTAATCAGACGTCACTTGGTAGGGAATTGCAGGCAAGATGTTGCCTATCTTGACTTGTGGTGAGGTTTTGATTGAATCAGCCTAAAATCGAGTCTAGGCTCTCAATCCGAACGTGCATGAGGTGTTTGGCGGTGGGTTCAGGCGTTCGGCGACTATCTCCGCTTGGCTTTCCATATTGTGCTAAAAAGGCGATTGCGGAGGCCGGGGAGCACCGTACCTAGTCGGCTGAATGCGACCTGGTGAGTTGCGTGGCTGTTGTTTCCACACTGGGGGCCGAGGTTCAGGACAGCTCATCACCATCCTCCACCTGTTGCTATTCCATGGCCTCAGATTCTTTGGGTTAGAAGTCATTTCTTATGGCTTCCAAGCGGAAAACCTATCTTTTGTTTCTTCCCCACACTTCTAGTATCTCAAAATCTGGGCTTGAGCGTCTTCCGCCCTATAGTATCCAGCGTACCAGACTTGACCTATTTCCGCCTAGGGTTCGTAGTATTGGAAGTGTTCTCTCTCCCATGGCCAATACAAGGCTGCCAGGCCTTCGGTAGTAATAATATTTTCTGAGTTTGTCAGGACGTGTAGGCTTCGTGGTAGGGCTTTTTAGTCCCTAATGTTTTTATGAAGGTTGGGGTATAGACCTGTGCGATTGAGGTCGTCCTCAAGGGTCTTGGTTCAATAAGGGTCTCGGGTTTGGGCCTATAAGTGTATCTGCCAAACATTCGTTTCGGTATCTATAAGAAGTATCAATGTACTGTTAGGTGGTAGCTACGGCATGAGGAATTCGGACTGCTAGGACCTGTAGCATTTTATATCGGAGAACTCGTTAAGAAGACACAAGTAATGTAAGCTAGATAGCATGGGCAACTTCTATAGATTGTCGAAGTGGTTGTAACGATAAAGTAGAAAAACGTATTATATGGAGAAAATCTCTTCTCCACACTTGTTGGGTCTAATAGCAGTGAAGATGCTTCAATATTTACAGTCACTCGACAGAAGTGTTCGTGATCTGAGAGATGTTTAATTGCGGTTGTGCAATTCAATAAGTGGGGTAGTAGGGCTTCCGGTCACTGTTGCAACTTGCCCGTACAATGAGCATTTGTCCACGATCAACGATCATCCGTTTACAATCAACCCTCAACCTTTAACAATTAAAGAACAATGATCAACAAGTGTAGATAATAACAGAATTGAAAGAAATAAAAATAATTTGATAATAAGAAAGGTTAAAACAAACAGCTAATATTTGGTATACCCTCCCCTTGCTTCTTAAACTGCAGCCACCTTATTAGGCATTGACTTCCAAAGCTTTTCAAAAAACTCCTCAGGAATTGTCTCCCATACCAGAGGAAGCACCTGTACTAGCCTCTTCTTAACAGCCTGTTTTCTTCCTACAGGATCTCCAATTCTTGGGTACTGTTGATGCAACCTCTTCTCAAGCTCTACCCATACATGCTCAATTGGATTCAAATCAGGGGAATAAGGGGGGTGCTCCAATACATCAATATTATTGGCCTCTAGCCAATCCATGACACTATAGGCTTTGTTAACAGGTGCATTGTCTTGCCGAAAATGAAAATCATGAATACCACAAGCTAACATTTGGTGGATAACACGAATCAAGTGTCTTCTCAAAAGTCTAGTACGCCTGGTTTTGGTAGTATTGCCTTGAGTAATAAGAAGCAAAGGTCCTTTTTTCTTACCCCAAAAGCACCCCCAAATCATTAAGGATATTCCCTTATTTTTTTCCTTTGGATGCACACATTCATTCAACCATTTTTCTCCCGGCTCTCTAAACACCCATTGCTGCCTTAGATCCTTGGATTTTTCCACACTGCACTCATCACTTCAAATGACAGCTTCAAAATCCTGACAAGTCCAATCTCTATGAGCAAGTGCCCAATTGAGTCTTTTAGTGACATGCTGAGGCTTGAGCTGGGGTCTGGATTTTGCTATCCATTTCTTCATATTGGGCTTTCTGAGAACACTGTCCACTATAACAAATATTAGCATAAAGTATGACCTATCACTTTGGTGTGGGTACAGGTAGCACATGAAACCCCCAGTGCATATCAATCCCGGAAATCAGCTCTGGTCAATGGGCGATTTGATTTGGCAGCTAAGATGATTGTAGAACGCTGTTGCCGGCTTAGGACTGGAGTGCGGCCGGGGCGAGAAAGATTATCCACTGGCATGCTCGAACAAGCTCGCACGAGGAAGCTCTTAGTTGTTGACCAGGGCTGGCCAACCAGAAATGCTACTTGAGCAATGCTGCCCAAAGAGTGGAAAAATGGGAGGATCATGCTCTTTTCCGAATTCGTCATTTCGCGCGGTGCAGTTTTAGGGTGGTTTTTTTATGTGCATATTTAGCACATCCTGATCGATTGACCATAGTAGCAATTAAAAGAGCAAGCGGAACTTGAAGATTTGGTTATGGAATACTCGGGTATCACGCAAAAGAACACGGTTGTAGTGGACAATCGTTGTCTGGTTACTCCCGTTGAGACGTTGAGAGCTCACTACGCGAGTACTCAAGTGTGTTTTGGCGAGGCATGACTAATATAAGACAACTACAAACACCTCTGTCGAGTGACTGTAAATTCCGCGTCTGAGCAATCGCGGCATACATCGTATCTCAATACCGACCAAATATCACGCTAATCTTTCTGTGAACACTCTCCAAGTGACAACACATGTAGACCCTGAAAACTCTCTCCCACACCGTTCTTGCTCCTATGGTCAACTTATCAGTCTGGGCTCTAGTTATTCCTGACAGTGCGGCGATTATGTCAGGTGTGAGCTCATCCGTTTATCCATTGACAGAAATGATTACGAATTATCTTGCCCCCATGCTTTATGAAGGTAGTCTAACTCGACAGACAGAAGATGGGCATTCTTTGTTGGTTGGCTTGGTAGAGAATTCGACGTGTGACCGCATGTCCTATTCTTGTCTTCCAGCATTCCATGTCTTATCCTCGGGATCGCACCTATGGGATTTTTCCCTCAGACTCCATCCTTTGCCAACTCTTCAATTCTGGAGTCACCTGCTCCAGTTACTAGGCATAGTTACCTCCTTCGTACCCTACGCGTCTTTGTAGGCAAGAGGGGTGTAACATAGATGCAAAGCGTCCCGTTACTTCCGACCCACTCTTCTGACAGCTTGTCTTCGAGTGTCGGTAAGATTATGCGCCATGGTCCGATTCACCTCCCTCCACTGGCATCTGGTGCCCGGAGGTCTCCACTCATATATCCTGCGAGCAAGATCTAGTCGGATGGCCTCCATGTATACGGTGCTATAAGATTTGTTCCAATGATCATGGTTATTCCTGTTGGGACGCAACTATCAAAGCGGCCAATGATGACGCGCCGTCCCAACCCCGGGGCTGGAGGTGGGTGTTATCTTTTGTCTTCGAAGTTCATGCGCGTCAGGGTAGGGTGACTCTTTCTTAGGAATCCTTACCGGGAGTCGGTGCGCCTAATACACAGGAGGTATGGTAGGTGAAGTCTTCTCCATGCTTGTATCGGTATAGTCTGGCGATATCTTCAATCGTAATGGTGTTTTCAGGATTTATGCACCAGACATAGCACTCATGGTAGGGCTCTTCTGTCCCTAGTTCCGGTATCTCAGTAGAGCTATGTACTTGGTCTATTGAGGTAATCCTCAATAGTCTTAGTTGGAGAAGGGTCCCAGGTTTGGGAGTATAGGTGTCTCTGCCAAACATTCGTCTCGGTAACAATAAGAAGTATGAATATAATATGATGTGGTAGCTTCCCTGTGAGGTATTCCGACAAGTAGGACCAGCATCGTTTTCTATCGGAAAACTCATTAAGAAGATATGAGTAATGTAGGCTACCAACAATTGGGAACTTTGGTATATATCGTCAACCTATTGGTAACGATCAAGTAGAAACCTATTATATTGATAAGATCTCTTCTCCATCCTTGTTGTGTTTAATAGCCGCAAAGATGCTTTGATATTTATATTCCACATCTCAGCAATCGCGGTATACATGATACCTCTATAGTAAATAAGTATCTTGCTAATCTTTCTGCGAACACTTTCCCAGTGCGAACACTCGTAGACCATGAAAACTTCGTACCATACCCTCTTTCTCCGATGATCAACTTATGGGTCTGTGCTCCTGTTATTCAAGATGTTTTGGAGACCAAGTTAGATGTCATCTCATCCGTTTATCCGTTGAAAGCAATTATTACGAATCATCTTGCCCTCATGCTTTCTGAACATAGTCTAACTCACCAGACAGAAGATGGACATTCTTCTTTTGTTGGCTCCTTAGAGAATTTGTCCTGCAACTCCCTGTCGTAATCCTCTCTTCCGGCATTACATGACTTGTCCTAGGGATCGCCCTGATGGCTTTTTTCCCTTGGACTCCCTCCTTTGCCAATCCGTCCTTTCTGGATTCATCCGATCCAGTTACTGGGCATAGTTACCTCCTTGAGACCCTACTCGTCGTTTGTAGGTAAGAGGGGTTTAACTTGAACCAAAAATGTCCCGCCCCCTTCAACCCACCCTTCCGATGGTCTCGCTTCAAGTGTCTGTAACCTTATACCCCGTCGCCTGATTTACCTACTTGCACTTGCCTATGGTGCCCAGATGCCACCCCTCATATATACAGTAAAGAGGATCTGGTCGGACGGAGGGTTGCGACGTATTCTGTGGTATATGATCTTTTCCAAAGATAATGGTCTTTGGTGGTGGGACGCCACTAGCTGCGTTGTCAGTGAGGACTGGCCATTCCAACCCCGGCGCTGGACAGGGGTCTTATCCTGAGTGTTCGAAGATTGTGCACGTCAAGGTAAGGTAACTCTGTCTGAGAAATCCTTGCCGGGAGTCCATTCCTCTAACTGTTACGGGGTAGCTAACATTGTAGGATTCCGCGCTGACTAGGCCGAGGATATTCGCGACAACAGATTATAAGTCAGGAAGGCTCAAGAAGAATTGTTTGATAAAGTAATAGAAGAATATCATAATAAGTTATAATATAGTTAAGGTCTCTTCTCCGTTGCTTGATGTTGTTCTCAACCATCTGGAAAAGCCCTACTACTTATACTAATGTTCAAGCTACTTTGACTTCTCTAGTAAGGAAGTATCTTTCTAGAAATTCAGATTGTCAGAACAAAAGTGCGAACATTGTTTGACCCTCAATCTTGCTCAGCTTGACTCTGAGAATCTCCTGACTGCTATTCCTTCTGAGGGTGTCTCCACTCCACCAGTAGTCAATCTTCGATCTCTTCGTCCTGGTAGACTATAATTGAATATGCAGTCTAAATGCCTACATACCAATAGTATCATGAATATGGAGTGATCAAGTCCGATATTCATCAATCAATGCATAATACGTATGCATTAGTAAGAGTAGAGAACTGATTCTCTAATCATGGTTCCAATTAGTTAGCCATATCTTGAAACGTGAACTCTTTGTGGTTCCTGAGTAGTCTCCCAGATGCCTCCGTGAAGTCCCTACTCAGGAAGCTTGGGTTCGGATATATGTTCTCCCCCATAGTGGCATATACCCGCGCATAATTATGCAAGCTATTACTCTATGTCTTCTAGACAATATATGTCCCGTTTCAAGCTCCACTTACTAGGTGTAAGAACCGCTGGTGTTTACTTGTCCACGCATGGAAAGACCTTTCTATGTTACTCAAGGTCTCCCAGGCCCGGCATCTCCCGGCTTTCTCTCCGCAACCTTTCCACCGCTTGCTGCAGTTTCTTCATACCTTCACGTCATTCCCAACTACTCTCATCCTCCGCGCTGCCTTTTCACTTGACAATATAGCGAAGCTCTGTCATCTGTTTATTCATTCCTAGCCCCTTTCGAATGTACAAAATGACCTCTCCCCCGACGATCCTTTCCATCTCCCACTCCATGTCTCTCTCGATGTCTTTATGCTCTCCTGGGGGTTGATCGCGATTTGTTGTGCTCAAGGTGTAACGGGGGCACTCTGTAGGAAGACGGATCCTAAGATTGCGACCGTACCGAAGACTCAAAGTAGAAGTAAGGATCAAAATAAAGATAAAGATAATTCAAAGTAGAATCAAGCGGTAAAACTTAA
>Ga0307517_10005018_pt1 | contig 20122 bp, 15 predicted proteins | sample 23_EM_MG_FD_194515 | JGI IMG/M metagenome (GOLD analysis project Ga0307517, IMG submission 194515) | Populus trichocarpa ectomycorrhiza microbial communities from riparian zone in the Pacific Northwest, United States - 23_EM | ecosystem: Host-associated > Plants > Roots > Unclassified | place... | reverse complement strand
AACGAAGCGTGCGAAAGGTTCAGATGGATACTGGGTTTCAGATTTCTTTATTTCTTCTTAGGGTTTTTTCATTCTCTCTTTATATCATCATCTTCATGTATTCACTTGGCTTTGCAAAAATTGGCCCCACTTTCTCTCACAACGCCATTTTCCATTATCGATCACTCGTGCGAGTTGAGCGGAGAATCCATGTCCCAACGACAGCAACACAACACGCATCATCTACCGTATCTCCAAACTGACCCCCTCAGACCGAGCTTGGGACAGAAAAAGAAAAAAAAAAGAGCCAGACCTGACTAGCAAGGGCAACTCCAACGTAGGTTCAATTTTTCTAGTAAATACGGCAGCCAAATAACTATTGTCCCCCCCCCCCCCTTCGGAAAAACACTCAATTTTTTTAAAAAAAATCCGAAGAATCGAAAAACACAAAGACCAGTGCTAGACAACAGAGAAAACTGCCAATTGAACAGTGGTGGGCACGATCATGCTCGATCATAAATTTTTGGTGTGCTCGAGCACGATTTATGCTCGAGCATTGGCTAAACTCCCCGCTCGAGCATGATCGTGCCCATCACTACAATTGAACCAAAGCTCCACCGATCTTCCAACTTTCCAACTCTCCACGCTCTCCCACAACCTCTGATCTCAGGAACTCAATCCAGCACCTCCGAGCTCTCCTCCCCATCTCCGGATACGACTAACGACTCCCAATCACCAGCTGCTGATAACCATCTCAGGCCTAACAGTGTACTTGCAGCCCAAAAGTTGACATGTCTCCGTGTGATAGTATCGGGTATCGACAACGGCCTCCGATGGTGGCTCGCTGAGGGTGCGAGCAGTGATTGAGAAGCTCCGGCAACCAGGATACGGCAGCGTTGGGTCTTCGACGGCTTGAGAACAGATTTGCTTTATCCTCCAGAGTTTGTGGTTGCAGAGAGTGTAGTTATGTGCGGAGAGTTTGTACATCTTCCGAAATAATAAAGCTTTGGCGGCAGTGGGAGTGGCTGAGATGGTGGTAGTGGTGGCGGCGGGGGTGGCGGAGGTTGTGGTTGTGGTTGTGGTGGCAGCCGCGGCAGCACCCCCGATAGTGCTAGCAACAGTAGTGATTAGAATAGCAGCAGCAGTAGCAGCAGTAGCAGCAGTAGCAGCAGTAGCAGCAGTAGCAGCAGTAGCAGCAGTAGCAGCAGTAGCAGCAGCTTGGGCTATTCCTTTTTGATGTGTTTTTGAGGCTTTCGTAGTTGGTTCTACCGGTGGAAAGGAAGGAGCCCTTCGAACCTGCCCAGCCCTTATATAGTTAATACTATGTATACTTTCCAAGTAGAGAGTTGTGTGGAGCGCTGTGGATTCATGAGGAGGAGGATCCCGTCTTTGGATAAATGATCGATCGATTCCGACTACCACAGAACCTCGTCTTCGCAAATAAAAACTTGAAATGACACGTGAAGGTGCAGCCGGCGACCGTTCAACTGTGAACCCGACAGCGAAAATACTGCCCCCTGATCCATGAAAAAACGAAGACAAATTGAAAGACCAATGGCAAAACCGCAAATAGATCTATTGTGATAAGATCGGGGACTGGAGAGCGCCCCCTTCCTAACTAAGATGCAGGACATTACGTTGGAGTTCTAAACGTAAAATTGCTGCATCATGCGGGATTGCCTGCATCTACCTCAGCTGTTTGGCATTAGGCTATGTGACTCGTGCAGGTAAATTACCTCTCTAAGCGCGCCATTGGTTAATCTAACAGAGGAAGGAGAGTGGAACTATCATACCCCTCTAGAAGAGCCGCGACAGCTATCCACCGCCCCTAACCCTTAGGGCGAGTCCCACAACCAAAACGTGAATCTGGCAAGCTCATTGAGAAGCTGGAAACCCTAAGACTCCAAATCTAGAAATCTACAGACAAAGTTCTCTGGCCTCTACGCGCGCGTCACCGAAAAACTAACACTAGTGACTGAGATAATATTCAAGACTAAAAATGTTGTAGGGCATCCGGCTGAAATAATATTCAGGACCAGAAACACTGTGGGACATCCAGTGCTCCAAGAAGCTCATCGGGGAAGAGGGAATCCCCAAATTGATTCAAGCAAAGGATACTGACAAGTAGAGAAAGCACTGATAGCAGTTTTACTCATAGGGAAACACCCGCACAGGCAAACCAATAAGCGTCTCCTGGCTACTCGCTAATCCGAGAAGAGCACAGAGTAACCACACATAGCTTTGACAAGCAACAGAGCTAGTTTCCCATCATGGCTTCCCGGTTTCCCTTCATTGGAAACACTGTTTTTGTGCGGAACTTGCACGCTAAATAGTAATAAGCGAAGACTTCTATTAATCCGAAAGGTCACTCCGATTTACTCAATCACTTCCCAAACAAACAAATCAAGCACTGATAATGGTAGAAACAACTGCTGATAAGCCAATTTGGGAAAATCTCTAGACGAATAAGAACAAGCAGATAAGGATAAACCACCCCTAAGCTCCACCCTCCCCCGCACAACCCTACACCGCTACACCCTTCCCCCAATTCTCTGTGCCCTAAGGGCATACTTGTCTACATGCCTCCCTCGCAAGAATCACCGTCTCCACAACTGCCTCTGTCAGGGGTTCAATGAATGACCTGGAGGTGGCCGGGAAGAGATCGCGGAATGGGTACTTGTATGTTACATCTTCAAACGCATGGGACCAGGCTTCCTTCCTAACCCAGATCCTGCTATCTCAGGCGACGAATTGCTTGAGTGTTAATCTGCATATCTCGACTTGTGCGATTTTTGATTTTTTTTTGATTCCCGATTAGTTTTGCGAGGAAGTTATTTTCGTGGCCCGGGTCGGCTCGTGGGTCTGGTGTCACTACGACAGGAGAACAAATGCCCGCCTCCGAGTAGTTGATAATTTGGTGACTCCTTTATCTAGATAGCGAGGAAGCAACAGGCGAAGATCGGAATGGAAGGAATTTCAGAAGCCTATTTATTTAATTTTTTGGGGGGGGGAAGCCCTTATTGCGTCTTGGATCGAGTGACCTGTGAGAGCGATCTTGAAGGACCTTATTTGCGCAGCAAGAGAACCAAGCTTTCAGGCTGTTTGTCTGCCGCATCGTGCGCGGCGTTTGAAACAAGGTCGACACGGGGTGGCGTCACTAGGTGTCACTCGGCGACCACCAAGGGCTTGAGTGAAGCGAGTGAGAAATTGTGACCAATGGCAGTTGGGTTCAGCTGAAGACAAGTCATTTGGGAGTATTAGGGCAAGAGCACCTGCAGACAGAGTACATCGAACGGGTGATCTACCTAGAAGGCATTCCGTCAGGATTCCTCCCTCCATTACACAGCAGAGACCCAGCTAGTTCAGAAACCCAACACTTTCACAACACAATTTACCGCTTAAAAAAAGTTCAATTCGCGATGTCATTACAGAGAGTAATCAATCATTGTAAATAGAACACAGTGAAACCGCTTGAATAATATGCAACTGTTCCGCCCCCTCCTCAGGCTCTACTTGCAGCCCCTTCTTCCACCCACCTAGCGACTCTTTCCAACTTGTCCTTCACCGCAGCGAGCCTCTCCCTTCTCCTCCTCGCCAGCTTCTGGGCATCCCTCTTCTTCTCCATTGCAACCCTCACGTTCTCCTCAGCTTTAGCCTTAACCATAACGAGGCTCGAGCTAATCTTGCCGATAGTGCGTTTTAAAACTTGGATCTCTACTCCGTATTTCTCATCGAGTTAGAGAAACGAATTGAGGTAGTTGACTATTTCCACGGCCAAGGATAGTTCGTAGTTGACGTTCTTGAGGACACCAAGGCTCTTAAACCAACATAGGACGTCCTCGACTGTCTTCTAGATGTTGAGGAATTCCAAGCGATGAAACCTAGGGAGAAAGGTCATTCTCTTAGCGGCCTCGGCGCGAGCAGGCTCAGTGGAGTTGGGGGAGTTGGAGGTGTGTCCTTTCTTATCGGAGAGGATACGGGATTCCTGGTTGTTCATTGTGTGAGTTTGACGATAGTAGCTAGATGTGACTGTAGTGGTTGCGGTAATGTTGTGGAATTGGAAGATTGAGGCTGTAGCGCCCAACCTCCTAGTCCGGTAGGCAGTCAATCGTTGACAGTAGCCCTATTTCTCCACCAACAGCCCATGGCAGTAAAACCGCCTAACCAACAACCCTCTACTCCTAAACCTCAACAAGGCGTGCGCTTGAGCAGTCGCCGCGTGAGAACCACACAGAATTGAGTCATGGTATTTTTGACTGAGCCGAGGTGTAATACTTTGCTACTATCATAGTACTGCCTCGCTTCACCAAGAAAAAAAGCTATCTATACAAGGCAATAAATAAGGAGGGGCAACAGCTGCCTTCTTAAGGTAAAAGAAGTAATTATTATTATTATTATTTTCTATTCTTACTTTTATATACTTTTTAAATATTTTTTTCTTTCATATTTCTTTCTTTACCAACCCCCCTCCCATTCGCTTCTGCTACCCGCCGATCGCCAACCCTTCAAGGTCTAGAGTCGGATTCTACCTCCTCGTAGCAGGATTGTTAAACCCCATAGCCCTATTGATGAGGGCTAAGTTCTTCAATCTCCCAGTCCCCGTAGGGCAGGAGTTTTATTCTCCTGCCCTACATGACGGATCATTCAATAATAACTGATTGTCAGCATGGATTGAACTCCTGGGCTCCCGCTAAGTGCACAGGAGTGTTAACCACTGCGCCAGCTAGGTATTTCATGTAAGGTAAACTTGGGAACTAATATTTATCCTACTGGAGGCCCAATTTTGGGATTTAATGGGTGGGAAGTGTGTCTCTTCCCGAGTTGCTGGTCGATTTCAACGGAGGTGTTTCTTACTCCTTAGGTGTTTAATGAGAGATTCTCAGTGGTTTAAAACAGACTCAGTACTTTGTGCGCTTGTTATTCTCGTACGATACTGCTAGCAAAGCCCCATTCGAGACCTCGAGCCTCCCTACTTGCTCCCATGTGTATTATCTCAATATAGCCTTCTGCTCGCTCTAGTGTTTTGTGAAAGCTTTTTTCTTTTCTGTTCTTTTTCTCTGCCACTTTCCTTCCTTTCTCTCTCACTTGCATCTTTCTAGGGATGCCTCATTTTTGCCGGGCGGGGGGGCGTCCGCTCCAAGCAAGCAAGTAAGCATCGTGATGGGTAGTTCAGATTGATATAGTACCTTCTCAATACTTGAGATCACTTACATGAAAATGTGACAGCAAAGATGTCATCCGGGGAAGAAGGGGAAGAAAAAAGAAAATCCAGGAAGAAAAGTAATGAATGCAGGCGGTGTGGGCAATTCAAACAGATATCAAAGGAGGAAAAAGGAAGTATGGTTCCGGCCGTCAATACAGCCACATTCACAAAATTACTATACCTTTCCGAGTACCACTAGCCATTAGAAACGCTTTTCTAACACTCTCCTTCACTTATTTAGTAGAACAAATTGTGATAAAATGTTACAAATTCCCCTAGAGGCATATTCGAAGGAGTTATTAAAAAGACTCTAGCTGGCCCGTTGTTGTGAATAGGAATTGCTCTCGAGGGACAAGGAAGGGTATGAGAACTTTACGAGCGCGGGCGCATCATCCACAGCTGTTCGATCGATGCAGTGGGACGCCCTAGCATAAAATCTTATCAATAAAAACCCGTCTCTATTCAAATTAAGATTATTGTAGAGTTCTTGTTTTTTATTGTAATAATATCACTTATTTGAGTGAAAAGCCCCAAGCGAAAAGAAGGAAGAGAAAAAGGACTTAATCAAAGGTAGAATAATTAAAAATAAATATACTATGAGCGGGAATTGGGCTCAGTTGAATCCTTTTTACCCAAACCCCACGCCAAAGCGTCCCCGTTGCATCGATCGAACTGGTGTGTATTAATGACCAGAACTATAGTACGATAGCTGATGTAACCCCAGTCATCAAAAAGGCAGTAAGTTAAGGGGGGGACCGGCGGTTTTGATCACCCGTTGGCATCCAGCGGCACTCCTAGACCCGTGTTTGACGATGACACTCCAACTCTATCCTACTGGTTGCCTGAGATAATGCTCTACATTATCGGCAATAGCTGAAGACTCCTTCTTTGAAATCTAGGGAATTGTTTCACAAATGGGTGAAGATTGAGTCCAATTTGCTTCTCTAGCTAGGAGTTTGTGGATATTGCTATTCTAGGTGGAAACCCCTTACACTGCTCATCATTTTTGTCGCCAGCCTCATACTCTACTCGCAATATCATGACGTTTGTAAAACGGACTGTTGTTGCATGCAGCCAAAAATTGGCCAAGCCTTAGAATTTCGGCAGTGTACAATAGCAGTCCGTTTCAAAGACGCCACGATATTGCGAGTACCGTCCCAGCGGTTTTCTGAAGTCTCCAGGACATGAGCTACCTATCTTGAGCCTAGATTACAGTAGTTCCCACAAAGTCGAGCGCGAATAGTGCCATCGGTTATTCATTAACTAAATCAGTTACAGTACTCGGGTGCTTGCGTCCCCTTCCGGAGACCTTAAAAAAAGCCTCCAGCACCCGGGGCGAAACTATGTGGATGGCCAACATGGACCAACCCAGTAACTCTCGCAACCCCAACCTTGACATTCTACCCCCTCGCCCGCCAAATACCCCTGTCCGTCTCCCGCCCAGTTTTGTTGCGGGAATGTTAACACAGTAGTACTGGTACGAGTGCGGTGGTCATTACGAGTACCGGTGCCAGGAAAACGAGGTGGGGACTATACACGTACTCGGGTTCTCGGGGGCGGAGGTTAGTGATGGGTCAGACAGGAACCCGAGGCCCTCGCGCCCACGACGGTCAAAGGCAAAAATAATGATTTAATTTGGTAGATCTCCAGGTATTGTTAGAGAGGGTAGAAGGCTCTTTGAAACCTCGAACCCCCTGTCAATCCCATCACTAACCTTCCTACCAAAGTATGATACCATAAGCTGAGTCGTAATGGAAAAGCGCAACGTCAAAACATGCACAGTTGCACCTGGCTATGATGGACACCAGGAATCAGGACTCCGGGCTGCGTTCACTAATTTTTACTATAGGGTGTTCAATAGCAAGTTATTTTACGGTGTACTCGAGTAAATTGACTTTGGTGCTCGCAGGAACTGGTCTGAGACACTAATTCTTGGCGCCATTGTAGCCAGGTGCAACTGCACTCCATGGCGCCGGAGGGGGAAAAATGCCTTTCTTCGGGGTATGGGGGCGGGCCGCCCTAAGCCCCGCCCAGACCCCTCTCTTCTCCTTTTCCCTCTCAGGCACCGACGCCAAGAGAATCACTGATATCGGTATGATATGATATGTATGATACCTTTTCCCGCAGGCCCTTCCGAAGGGTTTTGTACAGTAAGAAAGGTGGGGTACAGTAGAGTAAGGATAGTAGTAACGAATTTATGTAAGTTGCAAATAATTAAACGACAACAAAATTTAATACTGTAATCAAACCGTTGGCCTAACACGGCAAGGTTTGAGGATTCCTTTAGCGTAGCAGGCCATTCTCGCATAGTCTTTTACTTTTTTATTGCCTACCATACAGGCACATTTCTGCGCATGACGTGGTCAGGGAAAGCAGGGATGAATGGTATCGTGGTTGTGAGAGCTTTTTGTCAACCCTTAGCAAACTTCATGGGAGGTAGGCACCCCGAACCTTCACTCGCATAACCTAGCTACATCTCGTCGTTTACATGTAGGTGCGCGGTGCGATCCGGGCCCACCAAGTCGTAGTTCAGATCTACCGAGCCAGGTTATCGGTAGTCTACAGCATTAATTGGTTAAACTGACAATGGCGCTAGAGCAGCCAAACGAATCGTAAGCCCCCTGCAGGAATTTCTTTCCCTCGAAAAAGTAAAAACTGGTGGAAACAGCACCTGTGGCAAATGATCTTCGGAACCTAACTCTATTCGAGTACTCGAGTACCGGTAGTGAGCAACTTTTCTTTTTTTGCAAATCCTCCTCACATATTATGGTGAACCTTGCCTAACTAACCGCTCTAGCGCCATTTCCAGTTTAACCAATGAATAGGGGTACCGCATTGTACTGGTACTACTCGAGTATGCAGACCTAACGCTCCAACATGATGCTAATGTAAATATAGGTTACACGACGAATCTGAGTAGCCGGCGACGGCCAGCCCACACGAGGGAAGGCTGGTGGAACCCCCGAGAAACAATCACCAGCACTTCATACTTTCCATGCACAATCAGCCATGTTCGTTTTGATAATGTGCTATCTACCGCGCAAATGGATGATTAACCCCACTTCTCCCTCACATTTTTCATTTTCACTCGTGCGGGTTGAGCAGAGAATCCATGTCCCAAAGAGACACGCATCATATAGTCGAACAACCATTGCCCCCCCCTTCGGAAAAACACAATTTTTTCAAAAAAATCGAAAAATCGAAAAAACATAAAGGCCAGTGCTAGAAAACAGAGAAAACTGCAAATTGAACCAAAGCTCCACCGATCTTCCAACTTTCCAACTCTCCACGCTCTCCCACAACCTCTGATCCCAGGAACTCAACCCAGAAACCACCGAACTCTCCTCCCCATCTCCGGATACGATTAACAATTCCCAGTCACCATCTGCTGATAACCATCTCAGGCCTAACTGTGTACTTGCAGCCCAAAAGTTGACACGTCTCCGTGTGATAGTATCGGGTATCGACAACGGCATCCAACGGTGGCTCACTCAGGGTGCGAGCAGTGATTGAGAAGCTCCGGCAACAAGGATACGGTAGGGTTAGGTCTTCGATGGCTTGAGAACAGCTTTGCTTTATTCTCCAGAGTTTGTGGTTACAGAGAGTGTAGTTATGCGACGGAGAGTTTGCACATCTTCCGAAATAACAAAAGCTTTGGTAGCAGCGAGAGTCGCCGGGGTAGCGGAGATGGTGGTAGCTGTAGCAGCGGGGGTGATGAGAGTAGCAGCAGCTTGTGCTATGCCTTTTTGATGTGCTTTTGAGGCTTTCGTAGTTGGTTCCACCGGTGGAAAGGAAGGAGCCTTTCGAACCTGTCCAGCCCTTATATAGTTAATACTATGTGTACTTTTAGGGTGGAGAGTTGTGTGGAACGCTACGGGAGTAATTCGTGAAGTGGATCCCGCTTGTGGATAAATAATCGAGCGATTCCGACTACCACAGAACCTCGTCTTCCCCAATAAAAACTTGAAATAACACATGGGGGTGCATCCGGCAAATGTTCAACCGTGAACCCAACAGCACAGAACACTGACGCCCGATCCTTGAAAAAACGAAGACAAAAATTGGGAGGCCAATGGCAAACCAGCAAATAGATATATTGTAATAAGATCGGGGATTGGAGAGCGCCCCGTTCATAATTCAGATGCAGGAAATTACGTTGGAGTTCTAAAAAGTAGAATGGCTGCATCATGGAAGATTACCTGTATCTACCGCAGCTGTTTGGCATTAGGCTATGTGACTTGCGCAAGTAAATTACCTTTCCAAGCGCGCCATTGGTTAATCGAACAGAGGAAGGAAATGTATGACTCCTTATAGACTCCTCCTACCCTTCCGGTGGAGAGATGTAAAGGCTACTCCTCTAGCAGAGTCGCGACAGCTCTCCACCGCCCCTAACCCTTAGGGCGAGTCCCACAACCAAAATGGGAATCTGGCAAGCTCATTGAGAAGGCGGAAACCCTAAGATTCCAAATCCCGAAAGCTACAGACAAAGTTCTCGGGCCTCTACGCGCGGGCACTGAGATAATATTCAGGACTAAAAACGTTGTAGGGCGTCCGGCTAAAATAATATTCAGGACCAGAAACGCTGCGGGGCATCCGGTGCTCCAAGAAGCTCATCGGGGAAGAGGGAATCCCCAAATTAGTTCGAGCGAAGGATGCTGACAAGTAGAGAAAGCACTGATAGCAGTTTTACTCATAGGGAAACACCTTCACAGGCATACCAATAGGCGTCTCCTGGCTACTCGCTAATCCGAGAAGAGCGCAGAGTAACCACAGATAGCTTTGGCAAGCAACAGGGCTAGTTTCCCATCATAGTTTCCGGTTTCCCTTCATGGGAAACAGTCCTGTGCTCAGCTTGAACGCTAAATAGTAACAAGCGAAGACTTCTATTAATTCGAAAGATCACTCCGATTTACTCAATCACTTCCCAAACAACAAACAAACAAACCACCGATAATGGTAGAAACAACTGCTGCTAAGCCAATTTGGAAAAATGTCTAAACGAATAAGAACAAGCCAATAACAAACCATCCATAAGCTCCACTCTCTCCCGCGCAACCCTACACCGCTACACTCTTCCCCCAATTCTCTGTGGCCTAAGGGCATACTCACCACCTTCTTGCCTACATGTCTCCCTCGCAAGAATCACCGTCTCCACAACTGCCTCTGTCAAGGGTTCAACGAATGACCTGGACGTGACCGGGGAGCTATAGCAGGATGGGTACTTGTATGTTACATCTGCTAAAGCATGGGAACAGGCCTCCTCCCTGACCCAGATCTTGTGACCGCAGGCGGTGAAGTGCTTGAGTGTTAATCTGCATATCTCTATTTGTGTGATTTTTGATTTGTTTTTGATTTCCAATTAGTTTTGCGAGGAGGTTATCTTCGTAGGTGGGATCGGCTCTGGTGTCACTGCGACAGGAGAGCAAATTCCCGCCTCCAAATGGTCGATAATCCCGTGACTTCCTTCTCCAGATAACTCTGAGGCAGCAGGCGAGGATCGGAATGGAAGGAATTTCCGCAGCTTATTTATTTAAAAATTTTGGGGGAAGGGAGCCCTTATTTGTGAAGCAAGAGATCCAAGCTTTCAGGCTGTTCGTCTGCAGCATCGTGCGCGGCGTTTGAAACAAGACTGACACAGTATCGCGTCACTGGGTGTCACTCGGCTACCACCATGGGCTAGCGTGAAGCGAGTGAGAAATTGTGACCGATGGCAATTGAGTTCAGCTGAAGACAAGTCATTTAAGAGTATTAGGGCAAGAGCACCTGCAGACAAAATATATCAAACGGGTGATCTGCCCAGAAGGCATTCCGTCAGGATCCCTCTCCTCCACTAAACAGCAGAGACCCAGCTAGTGCGGAAACCCAACACTTTCGCCCGACATAATTTACCACTTAAAAGTTGAATTAGCGATGTCACTACATAGAGAGCAATCAATCATTATAAATCGAACATAATGAGACCGCTTGAATAATATGCAACTATTCCGCCCCCTCAGGCTCTACTTGCAGCAACTCAAGCTGATATCAAAGATAGAAAAATGAAATAGTGAGAGAGCTGCAAGCCTCGCAATGGGCCGGCCCGACCCAAACCCGGCCCGACCCAATAAACCCCTGATCACCCGAAACGCCCAGACCATTCAAGAGCAAGGATTAATCCAATTCTATTAAGTTTTAAAGAAGTCAATTATTTTAACTTTAGTACTTGAGAGACGGATTTCTACCCATAACCCAAGTGGCTCCTCCGGTTCGCTCCATACCGAAGAGCGTGGTATCAACTATTTTCGCTTTTGCAGTGGGAGCGGAGCAGTAATCGGAGAAGGACTTCGTAATGATAAAAAACGGTTCACTTCATCATCTTCTTCATCTAGATTATCATGAGAAATGTCACATTGGTCATCAAGTAGAGTTTGAGAGGAAGTTCCGGGAGAGCTAGGATAGGGAGAAAGAGAGGAGAGCTCGCTAATATTGTCTTCAAGGCCTAGCATGATTGAACAAGGAAGGGCGGTAGAGTGTGGAGGATTGCGATATTCCCAAATCTTGCCGAAGGATATTCCCAGACCGAGATGACCGGTGAAGAATCAAAGTCGGGATCCGCGAATTGGATGAAAAGGGGTAATTAAAAGTGGGAGGCTGAAAATTTCTCGGCAGAATACTAGCTTAGGGATGACGCAAGTTCTGGGGCTCACAGCACCACTACTCAAAATCAAAAAATATATGAGTGATATCGTGTGATCAGAAAAACATAAGTCATAATTCCTTGGGTTTTGTTTCACGCTTTTTCGGGCTACCTGGGTTTGCTACTTGGGCGACCCAGCCCAACCCGACCTGATCTCAGGCCAGGCCCAATTGCGAGGCTTGGATAACCGAAACCCCAGTCATCAAAAAGGCGATATCGTATCATAAGTTAAGAGCGGGTTTGTTTCCCCGCCGGCATCTAGTGGCAGCCTCCAGTCCCGCGCCTAACGATAACACTCCGACTCCATCCTGCTTGCTGCCTGGGATGATGCGCTACATTACTAACTACGGCTGAAGACTCCCTCTTGGAAATCTATCCCAACATGATATAATTTTGTGCACTGCGCCTCATTTACTGTCATCACAGTATTTAGTTCCACCAAATGGATGCTGAAACTAGGTTATATGGCTGGCTAGCAACCTCCAGATAGCTGCACGATATAACGCCAGTAAAGAACAAGAACTGTAACCCTGGCCCAGTTTGTTCTACCCGGACTTCTAATAATTCCACCTCCACGATAGTGCCGTAAACCCAAGAATCAAGGGTTAAAATTAAGAGAGAGAGAGAGAGAGAGAGAGAGAACCAAGGCCTTATTTAGCACGCAAAAACGGTGCTTCTCTCAAAATTGCAACCCCCGAGGGATCCACTCTATCAGGCAGAAAAATATGTGAGTTGTGCGAAAGGTTATCACTGGGGGGCAAAACAAGGTAGTTAGAATCGTCTCAGTGCCTCCCGTCATGATCCCCATCAAGGCATCCAGAAAAAGAGACCTAAATTACCAACAGATTGCAGGGCCTATCGGATATCCAGGGATTGAGATCCAGGTTGCCGAACAGCAAAAGGGACCAGAACCTCAGAGATTTCTTTTTCAGTGACACTTACAGAGGTAAACCGATATCCTTGGGGAGAAAACCCATTCTACACCAGCGAATCCCGGGCCCCCCTATGATACCAAGAATGTTTTTTATCCCAGCAAAAAAGATAATGTCTCTCTCACAGCCAAGAAAAATAATACTTCAACTTCTAAGCAAGAAGGCACAATCACAAAAAATCATAAAAAATAGAAATATTTTCTTTGAAAATTCTCCAGAAATACTGCTGGATTTTAAATATTTCTCTGATGCCAAAGGGCGCCGATGCAGATGGCCCGTGTTGCTTAAAAATCACCTTTTCAGGAGAATCCCGTGGTAGGCATACCACCAAGCTGTGTTGAGACCATACTTATTACTTTCTTTGGCACTGTGGGGGGTTAGTGGATGAAACATTGAACGTTTTCTAGGATGAAAAAAACGTTTCTAGTATTATAGGGAGGGCCTGGGATTGACTGGTATTGAAAAGGGTTTCCCGCCCATTTTTGATGGTATCCCTCCGCCAAGGATGGTATCGGAAAGGTATGCACGAGAATGCACAGTACAAGTACCAGGGGGGATGTTTTCGTACGGTCCAACAAATACAGGGGTGGCCTAAGACATAGATTTGCTTGAATAGAAAAACACCAGAAAACAAGCAGCAAACAAAATGAATGGTAAGAATACTAAGAAAAAAAATAAAAAATACGAGAGAGAGAGAAACATATAAGGATAAGTTATGAATATATATAAATGTAAAAAAAAAAGTCAACTCCTGTCCAGCCTTTAATACCCATATCCATTGTTTTATCTCTAATGTTTTACCGTTCGCTATTTTGTCTTCTCTCGCTCTCATTCAGTTAATTGCTTGGCGTTGGCTGTACGACAACATCCCCCCCGCGCCCTGTACTGGAGAGGCTTTCTCCTCCAGTGTTGAGGAATACAGGGATGTGACAGGGATTAACCCCCACAAGAAAAGCAACCATCAAAGAGAGCCCGGCTTTTTGGGCGCTAAAAACGTTTATTCCATGGTGGAATTTTCCTGAGCAATCCAGAAAGTAGGATTGCCGGTTACAGATTCACCACCCCACTGAGGTGCGACAGAAAAGATAGAAGGCCCGATACCGGCACTTGTAGCATTTCACAGGTATGTCCTGAAAGTTTCTGGTATCCAAAAGGGTATTCCCCATACCGGTACAGTCTCCGTGGTATGTACTCTACAAGTGCTGTACAGTGCCGGTGGTTTTCTAAAGTCTCCGGAAAGAAGAGGAGGTTAGGCACACCAGGCAGGGAGCTCCTTTACCCATTGCGAGTGGAGCAGAGGTTTGGGGATGATATCTTTTTAGTTTGTTGTCGTGTAGGATTGGGCAGAGGCTTCAGTTTGGCAGTGAAAGCCCGAATTGGAAAAAGTTTATAAATAAAAATAAAGACAAAATAAAGTAAGTCTCATGGCCTGACTGTCCTGAGCCTAGACCACGGGAGTTGCCACAAAATCGGGAGTAAATAACGCCATCGGTAATTCCGCGACTGAACCGCTTGTTTTGTGTCTCATTCTGGAGACTTTGGAAAACCACCGATAGCAACCTACGACGAAAGCTAGGCGGATGACCAACATGGGTTAATTCCCCGTAATTCTTACAATCCCACCAAATACCCCTCTCCGCCAGTTTTGTTGCGGGAATTTTAAGACCACTGCAGTGGCCATTGCTCAAGTAAAGGTACGGTACCGAGGTGGGGTTGTGGGTAAGTCTGTCGGACTTCCCCTCACTGGCGACAGGCGTTCTAAGCCACTCAGAGCAGAGAACGGGGTTTGCTCGGGCCTAGCGCCGAGAGTCCAACAGAAAACCACCAATTATGTGTTCTCGGTAACTTCCATACGCATAGAAACTCGGCAAGGCTCGAAAACAGACTTTTTCCCACACCCCAGTACTCGAGTAATCCGTATCTACTCGCTGGATCCACTATCTGGGATCGGGTACTTGGCAGGTGTATCGTGGGGGCAGGCTCAAGTCGTATCACCAAACCATGCCGCAATCTGAGCATGTTGACAGGATTGCGGGTAGCAGTTAATCCATCATCACTCCCCAGAGTAAGCCCAGTCACATGATAATTTAAAAGCACAATGTCAAAACATGTTGTCCTTGAACATGGCTCTTAGGGGTGTGGGGGCGGGCGACCCTGAGCCTTGCTCAGATGCTCCAACCCTCCTTCCTCCCAGGTCATCGGTGCCAGAAGAAACACTAGTATTGGTATGATACCTTTTCCCACAGGCTCTACCGAAGTTTCGGACAGTGAGAAAGTTAGGTACCGTAGTAGAGTGAAGATGGTAGTAATGAACTCATTCAAGCCGGAAGGAATTAAAAGGCAACAAATAATCAAACCGTTAACCTAACATGGGAAAGTTTGAGAACTCTTTTAGCGCAGCGAACCATTCTCGCTCACTCTTTTACCTTTTTATTGCTACCGGTACATTACCTCCCATGAAGTTGGCTAAGGGTTTCGTTCGCTTGACAAAAAGTTTCCTTCCGATTCATCTCTACTTTCTCTGACCACGTCAAGTGCAGGAAGGGCACCGCGATGGAGCCGGGCTGATATTCCAGTGAATAAGCAGTCAGAATGTGGATATCACCGACGATTAGCCCCTCAAGAGCGCCATCAACCTTCCCTCATCTAGCCTTGCCGCATCAAGTCGTTTAGATCCGCCGCGTAGCCTCTTTATTACAGTGAATTAGGAGTATGAAGTGTTAGTATGAGTAGTGATTGGCCCCTCGCGAACGCATCAACCATGCGATCATGTACGAGAACCTCGCTGCATCAAGTTGTTCAGATCCGCCGTGTAACCTGGTTGCATTAACTTAAGTCACCGTTCGGGTCTGCAGCCAGGGAACCGGCATGGTCTCGTAAGTTATCCACAGACCTGAACGTCGACTTGATGTAACTGGTTACACGGCGAATCTGCATAGCCCTCACCACGGCCAGGTTACACTAGGGATGTTGATGGGATTCTGGAGGGTCTCTCGTAGTTCATTCTTCATACTTCCCATGCACTATCTGTTAGATATTAGGGTAGCAGTAGGTACGGGTAGCTATCCTCATATGTGTTGGGGTTGAGCAGCTGGGTTAGTAGAACCGGTTGTTGGCTCTTGGCGGTCATGTATCTCTATATATACCTTCGGTCATAGATAGGAAATACACTAAGTCATTCTTCCACCACGACCACGTTCCTACAGGTTATGAGCCTCTGCGATTCCAATCGACAGCACAATTGAAAAAGCGCATCTGGTAGAGGGTTGTCAACACCGCTCAGATTTTCCAGATCCTTTTTTCACCTCCACGTCTGTTTGTTATTTTTCCATTTTAATCGCTTTCCATCCGTGGAAACTTAAAGGTTTTTCTTTACGCTGCCTTATCGTCGTCATCATCATCGTCATCATCGTCGTCATGTCACAGATACTCGATACGTAGCAGCATGTACGTCTGGTTTTTCCGCTACTAGGGGACAACAATTTTGGCCCATGGCGTCAACGGATGTCAGATCAGTTAAAGGAAACAGACCTGTGGTGGATCGTCTCTGGGTGTGAGAAAGCCCCGCAGAGCGATGGTGAGGAGCCTAGTGATGTTCAGGCTTATGATAAATGGCTTCGCAAATGCTTTCGGATAACGGCAAAAATTCGAAATGCGATGGAACCTCATATATGCGCGCAGTACGCATCGGAGGCTTACGACAAGGATCCGAAAGCCCTTTGGGATAAACTCGCGGAAGGCTATCCGGAAGCTCTGGGTTTGGAGCTGTATTACTTCCGCCGCTCTCTGTTTGACTGTACGTTGGAGGCACACGGGACGGTGGCCAAGTATCTTCACGAAATCGATCGGATAATCGAGTGCCTGCGGGAAGCGGAAGAGATTATCAAAGCACGTGAGAAGACGTTTTACCTGCTCAATGGGCTGCCTGCTACATGGCGCGAGTGGCGCGATCTCCAGGCGACAATCATCAAACCTGACCAACCCGACAACCTTGTTGCGGCGATCAAGGCCCATGAGGCGAGCCTCAACCGCGATCAGGGAATAGCCGGTAATACTGTACTCAGTGTTGAAGGCAAGAGGTATGCCGGCCGTGCAGGTGGGAAGAGCAATAGAAGACCTGAGCAGGCCCGACCTGAGAGGCGAAATAGGAGCAGTACGGACGAGACATTAACCTGCTATTACTGTCAGAAGAAAGGGCATGGATGTAGCGAGTGCAGAAAACTGAAATCGGATCGTGAGAAGGGCATACACGTAGATCGTTCGAATTCACCAATGCCGGCTGTGGCGTCTGCGACAGACACGTTAAGCCGTTCGATTTTTACAGCCTTTTCATCAGCGTCGGCATCTACGGGTCAGGGGCAATGGCTTCTTGATAGCGGATGCAGCACCCACGTCACTGGAATGAAAGAACACTTTTCCTCATACGTTGCAGTCGCGACAGGCGAGCGGAAAATATGTGTCGCAAACAACGTCGAGATAGATGCGCTTGGGGAAGGCGAAGTGACACTAGCCGTGTGGGATGAAAAGGGAAGGAGAGAAAGAAACCTTGTGATTCCTGGGGTGTTACATGTCCCGGAGTGTGGGAGGAACAATTTACTCTCGGTTTCCCAGCTATGTAACTCGGGCTACTACGTTGACTTTCATTGGACTGGGGGAGCGTCGTTTGGGCGCGATGATGGGCTGAGTGTTACACTAAGAGAAGTCAATGGGCTCTACATCTTACAGACACGGTCAGTACAAGGAAGTGTGCGAGCACTGGCAGCGCATAGTGGCGATGAAGATGAAGAAAAAGCAGCGAGCAAGGGAGCAGCTTTATGGCATTTTCGTCTGGCGCATTTGGGAGCGGATGCAGTACGCAGACTATCTATGGAAGATAACGCAATACCAAGGCTACCAGTTGTGCCGCGTTGCGTTTGCACGGGATGCATATATGGAAAGATGGTACACAAGCCTTTTCCGTCCCTGATGCTCAGTTCAAAGGCTACCCAACCATTGGAAATAATCCATAGCCACATTACCGGACCAGTTACTCCTAAGTCGCTAGGGGGAGCACTTTATTTGTTGATGTTTACGGATGATTTCACACGATTCAAGATCGGATACTTGATCAATCGCAAATCGGAAGCCCTTACATGTTTTATGGACTACAAGGCACTTGCAGAGAAACATCATCAGCAAAAAAAAAGAGCATACACCTGGACGCACCCCGTGCTCCCTGTGCGTCCGGCGGTCCAGGCGCATAGAACGTAATCTCGCGTTCTGGGTGTGCGGTCTTTTATTGGGTGCTTGTAGAGAGGGGTCCATGCCGCCCAGACGCACCAGACCCAACCAAGGACTCAGAAGGTACCCGACGCAGAAAGGTTCTCCGGACGCAACCCAATAGGATAGAACATTAGTGGAAGTACTCAGGTGTAACTAGCTATCATCAGATACCTTCTAAGTCAACAACTCTACCTTCGAGGACTTTGAATAAGTTAGTGAAAACTGTGGAGAATATCCAAATTGTCTGGAAAGATCCATGCAGTATTACCCATGTTTACTTATTTGAGTCATTTAGATAGTAAAATAGGCATATATTTATTAAAGCTAGTCTAGAAAACAGTAGCACTCGGTAGCTAACAATTTGAAAGTACTTGCCCGGGGAGCTCAAGTACAAAGGTTGCGATAGCATTTGAACCTGCGGTGGGACAGCGTCGGGACAGGGTGCGTTGGAATCCGCCGGTCGAGGGGAATCGAATGGTATAGGTTTCGAAGCCTCCGAAGGGCTATAGAGGTCAGCAGGATGAAAAAGGCAGATATCTCAGGGGGCAGATGTCCGCCAGAGTCGGGAAGGGTCTCATTGGAGTCCGCTCGTGGAGGGGAATCGAATGGTATAGGTGTCGAAGCGTCCGCATGGCTATAGAGGTCAGCAGGAAGAAAAAGGCAGATACCTCACCGGGCATTGGCCGATGTCCGCTAGAGTCTGCCAGGGCCTTATTGTAATCCGCTAGAGTCTGCCCGGGCCCCAGTGCAATCCGGTAGAGTCCGGAAGGGCCTCATTGGAATCCGCTACAGTCAGGAACAGGCTTATTGGAATCCGCTCGCTTAGGAGTAATAAATAGTGTCAACCTGGATAGATGAGCATGCCCCTCTCCGAAGGTTGACAATATTCAATAGGTCAACTCATTCGATCATGAAGCCTAATACAAGGTGGGAAGAACTTAGAAACCTTTTGCAAGAGTTGTTAGCAGTGATCAAATAAGGGGTATGTTTTGGGTCGTTACCGGGACAATAGATGGTTAGTCATCCCATGTTTAGATCCTTTTTCGCCTGAACAGCCTTTACCCGGTGATAAAGTAGTCTGTTGTAAGTAGAGGCCATCAGGGGCAGGGAGAGTTCCACAATGCAGACCCCTATGGGTCACTTACCCTGGGTTTCTTCGGGAGATTAGGGAGTGAAATGGACCATCCAGGTGCACTGGGCGGACAGGATGCGGGTTGTATTGCACCCAACGGACTAGGATGCAACCATTGTGCTGGGGCCATCTGAGGGCGGGCTGGGCGGACAGGATGCTCCAGACGGATTTCCTGCGTCCGGATGCAATGCCTATCCGTCTGGAGCAAACGCTTTTTTTGCTGATGATCATGGAAAGCCAGTACGCAAGCTACGTACTGATGGGGGAGGCGAGTATACCTCCAATGAGTTCAGCCATCTCCTCAAGCAAGAAGGCATGGAAGCTCAACGAACAATGCCGTATACGCCACTGTCAAATGGAACGAGTGAACGAGCGAACAGAACGATAATCGGAATGACACGGACTCTCTTGCATGCTGTTAACGCACCTAAGGAATATTGGGGTGAAGCTGCAATGACGGCCATTTACGTTCGCAATCGGTTACCTACTAAGGCTATAGCGGGTGGAGAAACACCGTATGAACGGTGGTTTGGGAGGAAACCGTCATATAGGAACTTACGTGTTTGGGGATGCCTGGCATACGTTCAGATCCCAAAGGAGACACGCAAAAAGTTGGATAAGACGGCCCGGAAATGCATGTTCGTTGGCTACACGAGCACTGCAGGGCGGTACAGGCTCTACGATCCGGTTGAACGCAGATTTCTTCTATCACGAGATGTCGTCTTCGAGGAATCCACATCATATTATCCGTTAAAAGGCTTCGATAATAGTCCGGCACAACCTTACTATGCACTAGCAACCCAGCCGTGGGAATGTCACAAATCGTGACTAAGCAAGGCAGATTTCACATGACTCATACTTATGAGTCATAAGGTATGTTGAATTTCACACTATGACGTTACTTAACTCATAGTTCTCACATGACTATGCACTTGCGA
>Ga0307517_10005017_pt1 | contig 20125 bp, 14 predicted proteins | sample 23_EM_MG_FD_194515 | JGI IMG/M metagenome (GOLD analysis project Ga0307517, IMG submission 194515) | Populus trichocarpa ectomycorrhiza microbial communities from riparian zone in the Pacific Northwest, United States - 23_EM | ecosystem: Host-associated > Plants > Roots > Unclassified | place... | reverse complement strand
ATTCTGTTCATTGTTTTTGTTTTCTTGATTTCTTTTTTAACCATAGCCTAAAATTATATTTCTCACAATTGATTTTTAATTTAACGTCATACTATTTCTCGATACTTCGAATATGCCATAGCATGCAAAGTGAAAGCAACTCTTTTTTTTTTTTTTTTTGGCTTCCTTGTGTACATTTTAGGAAGTTGACAGATTAGTTGACCGCATCCTCCTCTTTCGTCCCCCTATTTACTTGATTTAATTTAATTTATTTAATTTTTAAAAAAAGTGCCTGGACCATTGACTCGTATATTTCTATGGCTACGCATGTTGTAACACGTGGAAGCTTGCTGCGTAAGGTTTGGTACGCGGTTGATGGGAGACCAATGCGATAATCAAGAACGCCACTAGCTAGTTGCCTTCACACATCAAATATTAATTAATTAGTCTAATGCTGTTAGATCGGCACTTTCCATGGTGATCTTACTATGATCTGTCACATCATTATTTACTTAATTAATAATAAAAATTATTACAACATTAATTTATAGCATTAGTGCTGTGATAACATGAACTTGTGTGCTTCCTTACTATAGCTCGGAAAGTGTCCTTGTCCCACTCTGCCCGAACAAAAGTTATGTATCTCGTTAAATCTAGAGTTCACTGCCCATAACTTGGGTGGTGAGCATAGATCGGCGGTTCAATAATATTATTTTAAAAAAATATTTATTTTTTTAAAATATATTAAGATATTTTATTTTTATTTTTAATAGAGAAATAATATAATTATATTTTGAACCTCACTTAATAATTTAAATTTTTTGGTTGAGATGATTTTTTGATATGGTATCAGAGTTTTAATGGCCAAATGATTACGAGTTCGGATCTTACCATCCTCATTTATTTGATAAAAATCAAGCATAATGTAATATGAGTCTATGTAGATTTCAAGTCCAAATAACTTTCACTTGAGGAGGTGTGTTAGAAAATAATATAATTATATCTTGGAACCTTATCTAATAAGTTAAGTTTTTTGATTAAATTAGTTTTTTAACAATTAAAATTATTAAAAAAAACATCAAATTAATATATTTCCAGCTAAACATATCTTTTGAAAACACACCGAATACAATTTCAAAAGCAATGAGAAACTGTGCTTGAATAGGCTTTGCGGCAGTTTGCTCATTGCCCCCCTTACCATGTGAATTTCCAAGGAGCAGGCAAGGGACAAAGAGTGATCTTCTATACATATACATGAATGAATTATAATAGATGGCTGTGGAGCTTCAGGAGTGGACATGGCCTACCACTTAATTGGACAGTGCTATCATTTTATCGTGGACTAGAATCCTGATTTGTCATCATGTAGTTGCTGAATATTTCATGTCGATAGGTCACCTTATATATTCTCTTTCATTTCCACTGCCACCGTTTTCAGTCTGATTTCCTTGCCGGGCTCTGATCGTTTCTGATTTCACAAATCTTCCTTGGATACACAGCGTTGACTTGCTATCCAGTATACCTGTTGAACCTGTAGAAGCAGAAACCATAGCTAGCTGCTGCCACAATTGAAAATCTCATGCTCAAATCCAGTCCGGTGGGCAATGGCATCCAAACTTGAAACAACCAAATATCGCAGATGAGGATTTGAGGAGCCTTTCGATGTATGTGGGATAAAATCAAGAATTTAATCATACTATTGTGGCACTCTTGCATCATTGTAAATACAAAAAAGACTCTGCCCTCCTAATTTCAAGCTTAAAATTGCTCGTAGTGACTAGTTTCTTTCTGCTTTTCATAACATCAATCATGTCATAAACATTTTTGTAGTGCGTTGCTGGCAATGTCACTGCTTATGCAACCTTTATACTACAAGCCATTGAATAATTCAGGCCAACTTTAGGTGATCTAAAGGAGTATCGTGGAAAATGACAACTTCCCGTGAGCGAACCAATTCTATGCATATCTATCTAACTATTTAATTACCCTTTTTTTAAAACAACAATGAAATTTCATTAACATAAGACGACATTATAGAGCAATTGGATGTAGTGTAGGGTAAAAACCCAGCAAAATAATTAAAGCATAATGACTCAAACATAAAAAAGCTCAATGAAAACAAATAGCATGTAGAGAAATGAGTATAGCAGGTGGTGAGACCAGATTGTTATCGTAAATGACGACAATGCATGTATCGAATCACGAGTTAATCTACTGGATCAATTTAGATCTAGCACGGGGTAAAACTCGGTCGGAGTCAAGTTTCGAGTACCAGGTGGGCGGGCATAGTCACACTGTGCTTCTAACACTGAAGTCCGAAGAAGCTTGTTCGTCAGGTAGCATTCCGAGCCCAAGACTGGATCTATCCGCTTCCTGACAACCTTGGCGAAACGCACCTTAACGTGGCTTTAGATTCCATCAATGCAGGCAGCAATATCATGGCCATGAGGATGAGGAGATTGACTTGTTCACCATGTAAACCGGGCCACTAATCTCTCATGATCTCTAAGTTTATCAAACTTCAACGAGAAGAAATTTAATCAAACAACTCAATGCCTAGTCCACCTGCCTTTCTCACGATCAAACAAGTGAGAAGAAAGGAGAAAAGGTGAAACATGTTTTTATGCTCCTCAACAACAACTTCAATCACCATCTCTTTTAAACATCAAGGAGTTCATATCATAATTATTAAATTAATTGCAGGATGTAACTTGTCTTCTGTCATATTCATCGAAGTCTTGAAACTGATGGCTGTGGTTACTGGTTAGAAATCTTGGGAGTTTCTCTTTTTTCTTTTTTGTTTGTTATAATTTAATGGTACACACCATGATTTCTCTTAATTATAGTTTAGTTCTTTTAGTTTATCAAAACAAATTAATTAGTCCTCATGATTTCAAAAATCCTATATTTAATATTTAATTATTTGTGTTTATTTAATTAGTTTTATTTTTTGTTTTGAGATTTTTAAAAAGAAAAGAAAAGAAAAGAAAAGAAAAGGATAAGATGGAGAGATTGATGAGAAATAAAGCTTTTTATTTTTTGGAACAAATTACTTCTAAATTAAGCATGGTCAACATTGATTAAATGATTATTTAATTTTTTTATATTATAGGAATTAATTAATATATCTTAATAAAACATAGGGACTAAGTTATAGTTAACTCCAATGTGCAACAACCACATAGGCTTTTCAACTCTACAGCAAAGCCACTTGTATTTGTACAATGTCAGCCATGTAATTGCGCAAAAATAACATGTCTATTTTGGGTAGAATAAATCTAGCTTTTGAATGTGAAATACAGAGAAAAGTGAAAACTTCTAACGCTCGTGGCTTTGGCTTTGGCTTTGGATAATTAAATGGTGCGATTCCCCTTTTTTTTGAAACCAATAAAGCAAAAAACAAAAGCCAAAGCAGTGATTTTTACATTACAGATTCAGAGCCAGAGAGCAAGCAAAGCACGACATTCAAAATTTTTCTAACTTTTTAAAGGGATCTCTTCAAGAAATTCTCTATTTGTGATTTGTCTCAGCAACCTCTGCTACTCCTACTACTTTTAACACTCTCTTTGAATCAAAATTCACATTCCTTTACTGTTTTGTTCTCTTCTTCAAACACCCTTTTCTTCCAAAGTCCTATACTGTTTCGTTTTAGTACTACTTCTTGGTTGAGGTTTTGTTTTTGTTCTTTTTAACATCAACCCACTTTTTGTTTCATGTCAAGATTTCTACTTCGGTTTATTTCTAGTCATTTCAGAAACACCATCATTACCTCTAATTAGTATTGTCTTCTTTCTTTTTCTCTTTCCCGCTCATTAATCTTTTTTTGTTTCATGCAATGGAATCTTTATTGTTTTGTTTGAAAGACTGGTGCTTTATTGATTTTTTTTCTATGGTTAATTATGGTGTGAATCAAGAATTAAAAATAGATTTTTAAGTGTGGCGGGGGCTTATGGGTGGTGCTGGTGATGGTGGTAGTGGTAGAGTTCAAGTGGTTGATAGTAAAGGGTGTTCAAGGTTGTTTGTGGGGATGTCAGCTTCATTGCCTTCTTTTAGAGGGTTGCAATCCTTAGAGCCAATGTCTCCTGTTACTTCCTCTATTGGGTCTGAGCCTGTCGTGGTTAGATCACATGGTCCATTTGCTGGTCTTGTCATTTGTGTTACCGGTCTATCCAAAGGTATTTACTTTGTGGTACTGAGTAATATTTTTTGCTTGTTTTTAATTTTTAAGATGTTGAATTGTTGATTTATTGATCAAGAAAAACATAAAGAAGGCATGAAAGATTGTGATATTGTGTTTGAAATTTGTATTATATATTGTAGATTTGTGTTTATCACATAAAAGTAACGTTTTTTTTATTTGTATGAAGTCACGAACAATAACTATACAGTTGCAGCTGTTTGTGTTATTGTCATGATAACAGCAACATTTTTAACAGCAACATTTTTTCTTTGAATTGTTAGGTATTAGGTACATATTTGAGCTATCTGTTTTATGTAATTTTCTCTCCTTTAAAAGAAAATATGATGCTAACTAAGGTAGAATTATGGCTATCTTGAGTATGATGTGTTGCTTCATCTTTTTGATTCTCTCTTCTAATTATTTGATATGTTAAATTTGTATTCTTTTTTAACAGATAAAACAATTCAATTTTCTCGTTTAATTAGCTAAATAAGTAGTTGTTCAGGTTTGAAATTCTTCTTATGCAGAAGCCAGGAAACAAGTCATGGAAGCAACAGAGAGATTAGGTGGTCAATACAGCCCTAATTTGCATCCTCAGTGTACCCATTTGGTGGTTCAGATATCCTTTTACTCTTTTTAGACGTAGATTATATCATTTTTTGACATGAAATGGCAGTTTGGTGGAGGTGCTTCGTTGTAAAATGGGCTTGTGCGTTGGATATGCATGCGAGTGAAATTTTGCAATCATCTTAATTCTTTGGCTGGGTTGACTGTATTATTCGGCATTTCTCATTGTCTTTTAGTCCCAGAATACATTAAATATCTTTTCGCTATTGATGCCATGACTCTGTGGAACCTTAACACTAGTTACAGCTTTGGTGGACGTAAATTAGAGCATGCTTTGAAGCATGGATCTAAAATTGGTCTCTTTGTTGTAACGCTTGGATGGTTTGTGGACAGTGTCAGGAGGAATGGTAAGAGTTGACTAATTCTGGTTTTGTACTAATCAGTTATATGCATTTAGTTGCTAATCAAAGGTTCTCTCTACCAGAGCTGGTTTTGTGCAATTTTCTGTCACAAATTCAATCTTATTTGTAACCTCACATATGAATTAGGAGATTTGATCTCTCTCAGAGCTATGGTGCCTTTTCAAGTGCTATACTGATATTTTTTTATGCTTGCCTTTATTCTGTTTAAAGAGGGTTCTATGGGTTTTCCATATGGTTTAGGTGGGCTATTTGCCTGAGTTTTTTAGCGAGGCTTCTGTTTGTTAGGATTTTTATGTGAAAATGTATCTTGATTGTTTTTCTCAAACAAGAACACAACAAGGAAACAAGAGAATTAAAGTGATTTTATTTTTAGCTTGTTATATCAAATCCATTTGTTTTTTCATCCGTTGCAGTGAGGTTGAGTGAATCACTCTATAGTGTCAAGAGTGTTGGAGAAAATGGTGCACGCTTAGATGAAATGAATCGGCTTGTCGGTTTTACTGGTGCTGAAAATGTTTGTCTTCCTGTTGGTATTAATGATGCCAAGCAATTCAACAAGAGTGAAGGACTGCATCAACTATCTTCTGGAAGAAGTCCTATCAAAAGTATTGGCTTGAACCTGTCTGGCAATTCCATGTATGTTGATTCAGACATTTCAGATGATCTGCGAAGTAGGGTGAGTTGAAATGTTGGTATTAGATAGCAGTGAGTTTTCTTTACTTCTAATGTACATGCTGATGTTAGATAAATGAGTGGGACTCCATGTTTCATCTATGTTTACTGCTTTACAATGTCTTTGATCAACTCCTTGAGTCATTTAATATGCTTGATAGGTTTATGAGGCAGCTACAAGAGAAGGTGCCAAGGTTTTAGATCGATGGTTTGTTGGTTGCAGTGCAAGTTATGTAGTGTGTGAAGGGGCTTCTATCCAAAAATACCTTGGCCATTCTAGTAACCTTGTTACTGTGAGTTCTGCATTGCTGATTCCACACTAGAATGAGTACTCTGTGTTCTCATTTTCTTCTGAAATGCTGCTCCTCTACAGAGTTGCTTTTTGATGCTTAAACTGTTTGAATTTTCCAAGTCAGTTTTTTTTAACTGTTTGCGTATTGTAGTTGCATATATTTTGTATGATCTAACTGATGACATGATCTACAACTTGAAAATCGTTTTTCTCTTAATATTGACTAGCACTCCACTTCATTAGTTTATTTCATTTAAATTCTTTGCGCATGTAATGTATTTCAGCCACCATGGATTCTGAAAACCGTGAAGGAGAAGCACATGCAAAGGCTTGTTCACATGTCTGCTGATTTGGCCAGACATGTTGGCGTGATGCTGGAAAATTTTCAAAATCACATTACAGAAGAGGTACTTTTGATGTTGTTCAAATGCTTATTTAATGATGATACTTTTTAATTAATGTTTTCCTAGATGTTTGTTTTTGTTTCCCCTGTACTTTGCATCTTTAAAATTGATTTTGTTCTAGGAAATGGATGGAAGAAATGTTCCTCAAGATCCACAGAGTTTGAGAGGTAAAGCAAGTCACGAAGAAAGGCTACAGATCGTGAATATTGCTAAGAATGGGGTTAGAAATCGTCGCAGTCATCGTATGCAGGTTAGTGGTTAATAATATTCATGTTTTATCAGATCTGCACTTGCATGCTTGTGTTTTTCATGTTTAGCTATTCTCGCATTGCAATGCCTTCTGTCTTTCTGTTCTCTTTTTTTGGCTTTAGTGTGAGAGACTCAGTTTTGCTTAATGCATAATAGACATAGAAACTGTTAGTGAATATAATGAAACCATTTGCTTGGATTGGACCACACTTCTTTGACATGATATCAAAGCCTCAATGACTAAATGGCCACAAGTTCGATTCCTAGCAGCCCCATCCCCTCATTTTTCTAATTAAATTAAAAATCTCGACACAAAGTAGTGGTGAGCGTGTTCAAGTTTTAAGCCAAAGTGTTTTCATGAGGTGTGCTAGTGAATAGAATAAACTATGTTTTGGGACCTCATCTAAAGCTTAAGCTTTTAAGTTGAGATGGCTCTTTGACGAACACCATCGACTAAAGATGTATTTACTTTAACATGTAGAATTGGGGTCTTTTCTCAAATTTGGGCCATTACAGCTATTGTCCCATGAAAATAAGTCATAACTTGAAAGACTTGGGCCTGATTACTGAGGGGCCATCCCTGGTGCGATGGTGAAAATCTTGGGCTGTTGACATTTGATCACCATGCAAAATGCTGAAGAGTGCTTTTACAGAATCCTATGAACATGATAATTTGCTAGTAAATTTTTTCACCTGAAAGTCATTATTTGTCAGTTTCTTGGTGATCCTTGACTCCTTGTGCCTCTGCATATTTTTCAAATGAATGACATGCTGGTGGTGATGTCTTGTATATTATTTCATGTTTTCTCTTCCTTTCAAGTGCGTTTTTCTGCATGTGGGTAGGTTCATCTGGTCCTGTATTGAAAACTGCCTTGTGTTGATGTGAAACATATCTTTTGTTCTGTGGATTTTTACAGACCTGTCAAACCCCAATACGACCAATAACCCCTAGCAGCCTTCTGGATTCAATCTGCTGGTCAATATCTGAGCCAACTTCAACAGCTTCTATTTACACAGACTCTTTTAGTAGCGAAGATGTTAGTGAACAGCATACATCTGTATTTTTTGATGCAAAAGGAGACATCAAGGACTCAGAAGCTTCATTTGCAAACTTAACCCGGCCACTGACGGAGAGGTTATTGTTTTTCTCAACTGGGATGCCTTCCAAAATTATCCTCAATGCTTATGAGTGTCTCACTGCATTCTCTTTCTGTGTCTTGCAGTGAGAAAACCGAATTGATATTTAAGAATCACTTTCTGACTATACTTTTTCCCGTTGACCGATTTTCTGAAATGGGGCCATCTTCAAGAACGTTTTTCAGTGAAAATGGTTTTACATGTTTGGAGGTTTTAGATCATATATATGCATTTTATCAGGTAAGTTTTGAAAATATTTTCCCTTCCCTTAGCTAGTACGTCACTTCCTGTGATCATAAATATGGATGTTTTGATCAACTTGTATGATCAATCCTGATGGCTCTTAGAATCAATGCTGATGTGTGTTATATTCTCTTCCAGGAGGATATGTCAGGGCAAGAAATAGGAGCTGCTATTCATACTGATTCCAGACATGCTGACAGGCTTCGATCGGCGTACTCCAGCAAAGAAACATCAGTGCATGGTTATGTGATTTTTAAACGGATTGATTTCTTAGGGAGCCGTAAGAGTTTTGAGATGCTGAAGCGTGTTAGCGGGGATAACAACAGCAATGTATATGAGCTTTTGATTAGAGCATGATGTCACCGTATCAAGCTGGCATACACGCTGCTTTATAGTCACTGGCCAATGGTGACTTGTGAAAACTGAGAAAGCTCAATGCTGTGGGAGTTTGCTGTTTCCACCACCAGCTTTCTGAGAATGAAAGACAGTTTCTACTTTGCATCACACAATTACCCTCTCTTTGCATATACATATATACTTGCATTTGACGTGCATAAGGAACAATAGATGAGTGAAAATCCCAACAAATTTTGTTGTTTTTCCTAACTACACCTGTTATGTATACAGTCCATCTCTTCGGTGGGTGCGCTTTGACACCATACCATGTAAATTTAACACATTGCATAGATGAGGTCTTTTGATCAACTCAAAATAACTCTCTTCATGCAAATGTAAAACCAAAAAGGGCGAGTGGATTTGTTCTGCGTCGTATATTATTATTCAAGTTGCCATTTGACAGAAAGTGAGTTGTCAATGAATAGTCATTGCCTATGTTTGCAGGAATATTTGCACCAGCTAGGCATTGCAGACTGCAGGTTTTATCTTCCTTACATTATCAAAGCCAGGAAAAGAATATGCAGTCAACTTGCTCTATTTGGTTTACTAATTTCATTACCAATAACTTTAGAAGCCACTTGCTTCTCAGCTTCATGGGCTCATCATGACCCAACTTCAGTACAACGAGAAACACGTGCATCCTCGTACGATTAGCTGGAGGAGTGCTGAGGACACCCTTCTCTGAGATGGGTTTTTATCCGGTGTGTGTTTGGTATTGTGGTTGTGATTTAAAAAATTATTTTATAAAAATATTTTTAGTTGAGGTTGATTTGATATTTATATATGTTTGGTTAAAACTGTGGTTGAAATTGAGGTTGAACAAAAAATAATTTAATGTATTTGGTTAAGAATACTTTTTAAATTGAGGTTATAAAATAATTGAAAAGGATATATATTAATACTGATAGTTTTTAATGCAAATGTTATGTCATCAAGCGATCTCTGTTTAATTTATGTAGTGTCATTAAATAATGTTAAACATTAATTTTTTGAATAAAACACAATTAAAAATAAAAATAAAAATTGAATTTTTTTTACTGGGTCGGACCTGGTTCAATGTATTTAGCTTTAAACCGGATCCGGTCCGACCAGAATAATAAAGAATATCTCCACTGTTCACTTAGTGAACATCAGTGGAGAGTGAATTAATTCACTCTCCACTGTGTAGGAGAGGCTGCGTTACAGGAACACAACGAGCAGCATGCCATTTCTGCTTCAACAAAACAGAGTTTTAAACACAGATAATAAAAAAGCCCGCGCATAAAAATTATGGCTGATTTTATAACCGATAAATATGTTGTAACTATTAAATAATAAATGCTGCCACAAACACTTAGCCAAACGGGCTCTTACAAGCTAGCATACCAGTATCTTTTGTAGGGTTTTTTTTTCATTATTTGATCAAGAACTATATAAAACCTAATGCTTTAACTCAAACCTTAACACACCAGACTAGATCCATTGAACTCAACATAACAAATGCCCATTCTTAATTATTTTAAAGAAATATTTCAATTTGTATGACAATTTCATGATTCATTAAGAAAGGATCTACTGAAAACTAATAAGAATATAAATAATAAATAATTCACCTTTAATGAGGATTAACATAGAAGTACGATTAATGTTGTCAGAAATTTTGATTCAAGGCTTTTATTACCATTTTAAATTTTTAACCCTTTCAATTATTTATTCAGCCCATTTTTTATATCGCTAATTTTTAACACACGAGACTGATCCAAATGTCAATGTCATCGAAGTCCATCAGACAGGCATCCGCTAGATAAGATGCTTTCTTGCTTTTCTTTTCTTTTCTCTCTCTCTTTTTACAAATGTTAGATGAGATTTATGTAAATTAGAAGCCGACATGGGATAAGAAAACAGCTTGCAAGTTATGCTTTTTTCTTTTTTGATGCTAGATGGATTGACCAGTGAAACCTTTCTGGTTTGCAAGAGGGCACCACTGAACTGCAAACCATAACATAATGCTACCTTTTTTTGTTTCCTGTATTAATAGTCACATCATATACATAAACCCTTCTGGTTACAAGGTTGATTGGCAGAAACATTATCCAGGAAATGGGGGATAGTTCACAAGTTACTCTAATCTAAGCTTACAACAGCACCTGGGGCTAGGCGTCACTCACTACTTTCCTGGTTGCTCTGTGTTTTGAATCAAGAGATGGCAGATTATTAAACAAAAATTCACCATCATGCTTCCAAAATTAGACACAATAGAGAATAGTAACTCATACCACAGCAAGTCTTATATTGATTCACCAATGATGACCTGCCCCCGTTTTTGAAGCTCATTAAGCATGGCAAGTGCTGCAGAGTCATATGAAGTCTTCTTATCAGCCCTCGCATTCAACAACGCCAAAAGACGGCATGTTCAAGATGGTTTTTGATACGTAACTGTTAAACCCCTTTCTTTTTGGGGGGCCTTCACCGAATTCAATTGCAGTTCTGTGGAAAGAAGTTGATTAGAAGAAAGAGAGAAAAATATGCAGAAAACATGTAGCATGGAAAACAAAATACCCTGTACAATTAATAACGGTGAAAGGAAATATTTGATCTTTGCATATAAATGAAAGTTTGGAGGGAAAAAAAAGGCAGGAGAGAGAGCTAGTTGAATTGGCAAACCTGGATTTCGTTTCTGTTGTATCAAATGTAGGCATTGGCCACTGAACTTTCTTACAAAGATCGTAAAGAGCAGTACGAGGTCCTCCTTTCTTCATGGTAACTGACTCAATAACTGCAAAAAGGTGAGTTCAGTGAGATATTCTACCATTTTTTCTTGGTTATATATTTTAGAATTTATTTTGATTTGCATGTTTATCGTATATAAAGATGGCAGGGAATATTTGGATGTTAGATTAAATATCAATTTTACCAAATAGAATATAAGTTATTGTTAAAAAAAATTAAAAGATCAAGGACCAAAATGAACAAAAATAAAAACAAAGCTCTTTTCCAACTACATTTTTCAGAGATGTGGAGAACTTCATATTGGCCCTTTAATTTTTAATTTTTGCATATTTAGTTCCTATTCTTTTATGATTTTTACATTTTGATTCTAAACTTCATTTTTTTCATGTTTCAATATATATGAATGCTCAAAGAGTAGAGGGACTCACTAAAAAAGAAAGATAAGTGAGAAAGAGTTCGATCGACCATATTATGACCATAAAAAGTACTGATCTTTGTATGAATGGATTCGTCTTAAAGAGAAGAGTTCAATGAAGATGGTTTTTCTCTTTAAACCTGCTAAAAAAAATAGATCAAAACTAGTTAAGTTTTTATGGATTCAATTTGATTTTTTTAAAAAGGTGATTCCATTTTGTTTCAGGGTAAAAAAATGGATTTATAAAGGTTTTAGAATATTTTGAGGTATTTTTAAGTGAAAATAGATTGAAATTTTAATTTTTGGAGTTAAAAAACTTGGACACTAATCATCTCTAATGATAAATAAAAAAAACCCAAATAATAACATGTTGTTTAGCCAAAAATAAAATTGGATTGGAAAATACAAAGATTGTATTTCATGTTAGCCAAAACCTATATCATTTATTTGTGTGCATTGCGATAGTCAGTCAGCAATTAGAAGATCACAAAGTGATATGTATAATAGTAAGTCTAAACATATACATCGTAGACATAATACCATTAAATACTTGTTCTCGAATGGAATTATTTATATTGGCTATATAAAATCAAAGGAAAATATTACAGATCCACTAACTAAAGTTTGTTGAGAGAGCTTGTATATGATTCATCAAGAAGAATGAGCTTAAAGCTTTTAAAATATGAAAGAGTGTAATGATAGTAACCATACCTAGTTGATTGAATATCTCAAGACTAAATTATGGAAACTAAGTCATATAACATTCTTGGTAGCGTTAGAAAACTAAGTCATCATTATACAATTACAACGTGATAAAAGGTGAGTTGAGCTCTTAATAATTTTTATATTTTGGTACACCAAATGGAGTATAGCATAATATTTTTAATGAAAGATCACTTATATGAGTGAGAAATGTAGATGTTTCTTTGAGAATTTCGATAGAGGTTAAATTGTTTAAAACACTCATGAATCCAGGAGTTGTTCAAAGGCAAAAAAAAACACAATAGTAAGAACCAAATGAAATCTCTAGATAGAGAACTATACGAGTATTGTTATCTTGGTTTGCATAAAAAGCTGAATAGTTCAAGACATCGAGTTCATTATTTATCCGAGTAAATCTGATAGTATTTCACTAAGAAAGGTTCAAAGTCAAAAGCTATCTATTCTGATATAGTAATCTACCAAATTAGTATCTCCCAACAAATCTTTGAGTCATTTTCAAACCGATGAGATAATTTCAATTCATGTAAGGGATTGTTAGAAATTTATTTAATTAACATGATTTAAACAAATTATGGGTGAATGAGAAATTAATCTCAAAGAACACATGGTTTTCCTAAACTTAATTATTGGTTTATGGTGGTTAATCAAAGATTGATAATGGTGGAAACTAATTCCTATTAATTTCAATCTTTTAGCTTCTAAAATTCACTATAAAAAAAAAGGGTGAAAGAAGAGTTTCTAACTTTAATTTTTTAGATTTTTCACACTCTTTCTCATCTTATTTTTAGCGTTTTCATTTTCTTTTAAGCTTTGATTTTTTCTCTCAAATCTAGAGCTTAGGTTCATACTTCGTTGAGAGATATTTGAGTTCTTTTGTTTTAATCCAAATACCTTATTTAGAAATGCATCTAAACTAATGTAGTATTGTTGGAATCTTACGAGGTATATTGCAAACAATCTAGGTGTACAAGTGATGAGCAATAAAGCCTTAAGAACAAAGGATTCATCATTGACAACAACAAAAATTTTAGTTCTTTAAAGTGCTTCAACAAGTAATTTGTTTTAATTTAAACATTGTTATTTTTATTATTTGTATGCATACTAGGAATTTGATCTTATATATATTGCAAGTTTGAATATATGATTAGTATGCATGCTAATATTCTTTTTTTTTATTATATTTTATGTTGAAAGCATGTTTGTCTTGAATTTTATTGTCTATGTTTATGGATTTAAAATTGCATACACTCTAGGCTTACCTAGAACAATATTTTATATTATATATGCTCATGTTATAATAAACTAAACATCATTACTCGCTAATCTAATATAATACAATATATTTTGACACCAATATATGGTTAGCTTGATGGGTTAAAGGTAAAGCTAAAGTTAAAGACAAGCCACCTATGATATTGTCCATCACTTCGTATGACCACATTATAATAGCCAAGGTTGCATGTCTTTTCTCTTGCATTCATTACATTATTAGAAAATAATATAAATCATATCTTGAAACCTCACCCAAGAGCTTAAGTTTTTGGGTTAAAATGATTTTTTTATATGGTGTTAAAGTCTTGATAATCAAACGGTCAAGCGTAAAGAGATTTCAACTGAGAGGATGCGTTATATAATAATATAAATTATATCTTGAAGCTTTATATAATATCTTAAAATTTTAAATTGAGATGATTCTTTGACATTCACTGTATAACATAAGTATGTAAGACTAACTTGTCATTTCAAACTCAAAATATACTCCATATTGTATACAATATGGCAATGACTCATCAAACCAACAAGAGAGAAACTCATTCGGCTTCAACATACGAATAAAAAATCATCCACTAGATTTCAGGTAAGATAGACTTATAATTTTTAAAATTTAGGAGCCATCATATTTTAGAGTAAACAGTAAATGAATTAATTAAAAAAATTAAATCAAAGATATTTTGAAATTAAATCATTTCATGATTTTTTTTTTTCTATTTTTGTGCTTATGCTGATTCTTTTCCATTTAAATACATATTTTTGTAAAATTTGATCAATCTAAGTATTTCCGTAACCTTCTCTTATAAACTAGTTGAGATGGCAATATGGGAAGTCATCCTATAACGTAGTTCGGCCTTTGAGCATAAGATTATCTCCCATGTCTGATTTGTATTGGAATTGGCTGCTACAATTCTTTCAAACGAATGTTAGAGGATTATGTTAGCTTCTGAAAATCATTCATGGTGAATACAGACACAGGAAATATTCGGAATTTCACTCCTGGATTGCTACTAATGCTTTGTGTTCACTTAGGATTGCGCATGGCGACTTTCCTCCAGCCCACTTTGCCTTCCAGCTTGAAAGAACTTTCAGGCATCATGCTCAATTTGTCTCAGGATTCTAACCTGTGAATATAACGGGTGCGTGTGTTTGGAAATATGATGTTTTTTAACTGAAAAATTATCAAATTTCCAGGTTCATTCACAAGAACACTCCCATATGAAACCCCCACCAAAATAGGCTCAAGTGCGTGGAAAGCTGGCTAATGCGGTGACTCCATCACCAGCGGACCAGACAGTATCAAAAACGTCAGCACAACTTCACCCATGTTACACAACAACCAGCACTCATCTATCCGAGATGAAATTTCATGATTTCATAGCCATCGGGGACAACTTAGTCATGCTTGATGAATTGTACTATCATGTAATTCAATTCTATCAGTTACATCTGAGAATAAAAAAGAAAGATAAAGGAATGTTACAAGAAAAAAATTTATGGTACAAAATTAACATGCTGCAAAAGTTTCGGCTTATGTAGGTTCCCTGATCACTACCAAAATGTAATCCTGCTGTCAACCTGTTAACACCTTAATGGTACATTTCTGCTCCCTTTTTCACCTTTTCCCTAACCTCACCTTTTTTTTCCTCCTTTTTTTCTTTCATATATTCTTTTTTCAGGCTTTCAACTACTTTCTCTTCGATATCTTCCATGTACAGATACAAGAACGATTTGATGACTATGACTTGGATTTTGCATCGTGTCAAAAAACTCCTATGCCTTGTGCTGTTGTGACACTGGTTCAATATATCACTACCCGAAGCAGCCCTGGATGTGGTTCTGTGTAGTCAAGGCCCTCTTCTTCAAGCAGGTATCGCTGTACAGCGACGGGAAGTCTTGCAGGAGTGCGTGAACCTCTGGTGTGATGACCTGTTCCAACACATATATAGACCTGCAAACGCTGATCTGCTGCCTGGGCTGTGCTCCTCAGAACACTCAATTCGTGCTTTAGCACATGAATGGCTTCAGTTACATGCAGACCATGAAGGTCTATCATTTGTTCATGTCCTCTTCCAGTTCCCTGCATCTCTAGACTGACTGGATTCCTGGAAAAAAGTTCAGGCGGGGAGTAAGAACAAACCCAACTATTAGCTTACAAAAATTAAAACCTCCTTGGGTCTAGGGAATTAATGAACAGAATGTCCACTTATGGCTCTGCACAGCAGGCATTGTTAACACTTCTTGAGAAACAGGCCCACGCAACAAAGAATGTAATCGGTAGAAGAAATTGAACATGCCAGGGCGAAATGATTTAACCAGACCTGACACAATCTCATTTGCTTCAAGGAAAAAAGGAAGAAAAATAAAATGGATAAAAGCAATAGTCAAACACAAAACATCAGCATGTCACAGCTAACGCTAAAACAGATGGTTTGAAGAGGGAGAGAGGGGAGAGAGGGAAAACCCATCATCTATTATCCAAACACATCAACTTGTCATGGCTGAAACAAACTGTGAGAAAAAAGAATTGACAAACCTCTGGTGATAAATAGATTCTTGAGCTTTTCCATGAGCTTCCTTCATATGCATATTGTGCAGCTGTCCTTTGACACTCAATTCCTTTGCCAGAGCCTTATTCCCAATGAGGTATGCTTGACGTGCCTGTTGTGAGATATAAAAACCATTACACCTTATGATTGATTATTTTGATTGTGCTGACGTGTGACAAAAAAATCAAATCGTGAATAAAGATTGGAGCAGACTCACAAATTACTTGGCTCAGCGGTCAGCAAGCATCAAATTTGCTGCATGATAATCTAGTACAATGTCCACTGCAGTGGCACACTAGCATCACGTTTGTAAAAGCAAACCTATCAGTAACACATGCTCACCCAGCATGTTCCAGGCTGATAGTGTGCCTGCTTGCTCATGCAACTCAGCTTGTTCTAGATTCTAGGTGAGCATGTACAGCTGTAGTTTGTTCTAGATTCAGTTTAACTTGCACCTTAGGATCAGCCAGTAGATTTACTGGTCAACTCAGACTTTAGTAGAGTCTAATTTCAATCCTATTTAGGAAAAGGGCACGCTAGATATGGGGTTCATCTAGGTGGCTTATATAAATTATAATTCCTGATTTCTGCACTATAAAGGGCCATCATCAGTTACTGTATTCAGATAACATATACCTCCTTATGATGACTCATGCATCTTTTTCAAGCCAATTTTAAGGTTGTTTTGATCACAGAACACCTTGAGGGTCAAAATAAGAAAAGTTTAAACAGTAGGACAGCAAAAAAAATATGATATACCTGTTCAAAGTATGCATTCCTTAAACGCGCATGATCACGAGCTTCTTCCCGCATCTCAGAATACATGTTTGCTGCCATCTCAACAATGTTAAAGGAAATATATACATGGAAGGTATTTGCCCGCATTTAAAAGGTGCATAAACTCAATTAACTTTGTTGACCGAGGAATATTACCCACTGCTTCTCCAGTTTCAAGCCAGACAGGAGCTTGTCGACCTGACCCGCGACTTTGCAGCCTGTCTGCATAAATGCCTCTCCCATGACCACCACCATAAGCACTAGGCAAAACATGGGAACTTCTGCTTGAGCCAACTGTGGAATCAGCAGAACCATTTCTGTCATGCTTCCACATACTAGAATCTTGAGATGCCAATTTCCTGACAGCTGATGCAAAATCCACTGCACCTCTAGATGAAAAGGAACCGCCAGGTTTAAATAAAAGCGTGTTGTCTTTGTTAGAAGATCGATAAGGAACACTAGCTTGCTGAAGATCATCCCCAGTATATTTTGAAGAACCATTCTGATTATCTAGCACTGTAAGTGCAGGAAAGTCCAGTGCACTGAGATTGGGAGCTGACAAAGTCTTCGAGTTTGTATTCTGATTGAAACTGCCATCAACTTGAAGCTACAAATTTAAGACAATAAGTAACATAAATGCTCTGTATACAAAGCACAGTAAACTGCATACAGAGAAAAATGTAACTATGATGAGCAGAATCATTCACAGATGGGATGACAGATTTTAGCCACTTCAGGAAATATAAGAAAATATGTTATTCTTGATGTCAAGCACTAGTGCTTCCACCAAATCACATTTACAAAACTATTGCAACAGATATTACAAATTAACAAAAGAAAGAGCAGAACATCAATAGGAGGAAAGAACCAAAACAATATGACTAACCCCCTGTTACCAGGAACAGTGTCTTAAGAACTTGAGGTTACACATAAGACCATAGTCGGACTGAGTCATCAAAATCTTCGGGAGCAAGCTCTTCCCTGCCAACATAAGGCATGAGAAGCATTGCTAATCACAGTTAGCATCCAACCAAATAGCAGAGGCCCTGCATCTCTACAAAATTATAGGATGTGTAGCAAAAGGGCTGTCTCCACTGTATTAATTCCAATACAAAGTTGTGGGAAACACAGACAAATTGGATTCAGAATTTCAGAAGACTTAAGAGAAATACAAAAACAAGTAAAAAATATTTTGCATTTAGCAAAGCGCAGGCACACTTTTTGACAATGCATTAACATAATACATCTTTTTAAAAGCATCTGCAAAATGAGATACAGACAAAATAAACGTGATTGGAGGCAAGAAACAAAGGAGTTACCTCTAACTGAGTTAGCATCTCAACAGTGAGATTTAAGTCACAACCACTAGCAAAATAAACTTCTGCAAGGCTTTCAGTAGCAAACCCAGGGAATTGTGAAGCCAAAAACCCCAAAGGGTTTATTTCAGTATCATCCACTATTGCATGCTCACCCAATATTTCACTCCTGAACCCATGTCTAGAATTTCCATTGTAGGGATGTACCTCCCTACCATTGCCAAGAAGGTGATCACCGTTTGCAATTTGCTTGTCCCACGGCTTAGTTGGCAAATTCAGAAAACTTGCTGAACTAGGATCTTCTCCATAAGAAGCAGACGGATATCTCATCTTTTCACCAAAGCTGCTACCATTCATATGACGTGGAGACGGTTCCTGCTGCTCGGTCAATACATATCCGCTTCTGGAGGAGGCATGGAACCTAGGCACTTCACTGTCATGTAGAGACAAGCCTGCTAAAGAGAGCCCTCCTAGTCCCTGAGACTCATCGTCGCTCATAACCTTAAAATCAGGGGTGATATCATCTGGCAGCTGGTGGCGCCAGAATTGATGGGCCTCATCATCAGAAGCATTAGAAACAGATGATTCTGATCGATCAAGCACTGCTTTTCCTACGGTTCCAGAAGTAGTGAATTTTGTTGCAGCATCTGCAGAGTTTGAGGTACTTCCAGATGGCGAAGAAGATGATCTGAGGGAAAAGGGAACAAACTCTGCTGCATTTGGGTTCAAAGTTGTTGCTTTGCTTGGAAGATTAAGCTTTGTATCGTTGGTTAAAGAACCTTTCTTGGATAAGCTCATTTCTTTACTAAAATGGAAAGAAAAAGAAACTCTAAATGCATAAAAAGAGACTGACACAAAGAACACCCCTGACTTGTAGTAGGCTTTATCCAAAACCTGCAAACATTTTCATTTACTCATCAGTCAAACGTGCAAAAAGAACTACATAATCCATGACAGCCCCACAATCATAAAATCCAGTCCTGGCCGGAATGACCTCAACAACCCTTATCTAAAACGACACTGATATTTGCAACTGGCTTATCTAAATTGAAATCATCCTAAAAGAAACAACTTTGGCATACCCATTTCCAAACTCAGCTTTTAAAACACGCAAAATACAGTATACATGGAACCGGAACTTCACCGCTATATCAAATCATTTTCTCCCCAAAACCTGGTTGAACAAAACCAGGTGAAGGTTAATTGAATACTGTGAACTATGACCGTCAGCACAGAATGCATAACATGCTAATAAAAAAGAAATCTTTTAAGTGAAACATCGAATCAATTGCATTAAATAGGACCCAATTGCACAAAACAACGCTTCAAACCCCACAATTGACTAATTAGTAAGCTATAGCTAAAAAAAAGATAAATTACATCCATTTAAATCAAAAGTTAAAACCCAAAAAAAATTAAAAAAAACCCACATGGAATAATTAAACACGGAGCTCATTAAATCAAAACCCTTGCAAAAAGATTCCACAAAATTAAATAAAAGCAACCGTTACAAAAGAATTTTTTTTATAAAAAAAAAAAAACACAAATCGAGCACCAGATTCTTACATTTTCCACACAGTTAATCCTTAAAGATCTCAAAAACACAATATTGAACTAACCAAAAAACAACCTCGAAAAAAAACTCAAAATTGACAAGAAACAACGAAAGATCTATAAAAGTCAAAGACAGAACAGAAACAAAGAAAAACCTATACCTTTGCGAACCAAATCAAATGGATCCATAGCAAAACAGAAGATAAGATCCGATGATGATGATGATGATGATTAATTACAACTAGTCAAAGAATTCGGTCCGTCATGGG